>Ga0209427_10006553_pt1 | contig 13265 bp, 10 predicted proteins | sample DeeMarSWOR136_30_FD_187465 | JGI IMG/M metagenome (GOLD analysis project Ga0209427, IMG submission 187465) | Marine sediment microbial communities from White Oak River estuary, North Carolina - WOR-1-36_30 (SPAdes) (version 2) | ecosystem: Environmental > Aquatic > Marine > Intertidal zone >... | reverse complement strand
AAAAGCCGGTCCACTAAAAGTAGATTGCTCCCAATTTTCCCTTGAATATTTTTCCGATGAATTTTCTGTTCAATCTTCTCCTGCATTTTTACCTGCATTATAGAAATAATCAGTACGGTGAAACTCTTGCTCCCCTAGCCTCGAACGGCCGACCTGCGTTAAACCATCATCTGATAGAGGGAGCGATCCATATAGAAGTAATCTTTCACGTGAAAACTCTGATGGTTTATTCTGCATATTTCATTTATTTTTGCTCGATTTGGCTTTGGGATTATAATCAAGTGCAAGCTGGATCCAAGATTCAAGGTCCTGGTCCAAGTCCGTGCCTTTGGGTTCGATAAAGATAAATCCTTTCATTGGCCGTTTGGTAAAATCCATTTCCCTGCATCCTTTTCTTTTCAGGACACGGCGCATACGGTCAGCTAGATTTTAGTTTGAGGTATTCATTCATTCACCTTTGATCACGTTGACCCACCTGCCCGCTGTGCTGGCATTAACACCTTCATCATACATGGCTTCACAATAAAATGCGGGAAGATAGTACTTTCCGAGATAGGCGGCATTCAACTGTATCACATAGGTATTGGTGCCATGTCTTTTGATATCAAAATAGGTATATACACGGTCATCCCGGATGTCCTGGTACGAGGGCTGGTCTGCAGCATGGACAGACATGAAATCATCCATGCGGGTGTTGTGGATCTCCCACCCTGAGGGAAAGATCTGAGACAGGGCCATATCCTTGTAGATATGAACCCCAAAGGGATTGGTGATCGTAGCATGAGCCAGAAAATCGGTTCCCTGACTAAGTCTTGTAATATCGATTGAATTCCCTTCCATATCAGTGTATATTACGGAAAGATTAAGGTTGTGCCGGGCAGCGGTTTCTTTACCGGCCTTTGGTATGCCTTCCATGATAAGCCTGACAAATATCACACCTTCTCCTTTGTTATCTACTGTAATCTTTCCGCCGGATCTGGTTTCTGTGTCCAGGTCCACCTGCACAACAGGCAATTTTGTATTTGCATTTGTTTTTCTGCCCGCATCAAACTGGTAGGAAAAATTCAGTTCCCTTGAACTGGCATAACTGCCGGCAAATTTTGACATGGCAAGCAGGCAATATGCCGTTGTTTGTGTGCTCATCCATAGCCTGCTTCGCAATTCGTCAGATATTTTCCGGGCAAGGAATACACCATCCGAACGTTTACCCAGCAGGGTAAGTGTTTCCAGTATCATGGCCCAGTCCCTTTCCCGCGAACCATAACTGTGGTTAAATCCTGAATATGCTGGGATTTCTGGCACCCCTTGTGCAATCAGCATGTTGGCTGATTCTGCCTGCCCTGCCAGGGCATAAGCCGCTGCCAGTCGCCACCGGGCCTGAATGGAAATGGTTTCCATTTCCCGCAATCTGTTCATGGCCCCTAGTTCGGGCTCTCCGGCAAGGGCCAGTGTATATAAGCGATATGCCTGTACCAGGTCATCCATCCTGTATTTGTCCCCTGACATTTTCCAGTGCCTGGCTTCCTTGCGCTGGTATTTAATCCATGGTTTTTTGAAATTTACTGGCAATCCGTAACCTTTAGATTCAGCTTCCAGGAGGAAATGTCCTGCATAGGATGTTGCCCAGGGATTCGACTCTCCTGAATTCGGCCAGTATGAAAATCCCCCGGAAGGAATCATGAAGGCATGGATTCTCTTGATGGCGGCCTTTACATTGTTCTCTGTTTTGGTCCTGACTGCTTTGTTTAGTTCAGTTATATCACCGAGGAAAAGTTGAGGAAATGCGGCAGAAGTTATTTGTTCAATGCATCCGTGAGGATAAGCCAGCAGGTATTTAAGCCTGCGACCAAAATCTATGGGAGGGATGGAAGAAACTTCCAGGGTTGCTGTGTTGGTTCCCGGCATTCCAGGAAGGACATAGTCCCTGCTGAGTGTCTGTCCGGGTTCAATTACCTCATCAATAAATTCCGTAATGGGGGGATTTGGGTTTCTTATTTCCAGTTCTATATCATAAGAAGCGGTTTCAGAATCACTTTTGGCGATTACTTGCACCTTTCCTATGCCCAGAACATCTTTAACATTCAAACCAAATGTACATAGTTGGTCACCCGTTTGGCGGAATGTGAGATGCTGTTCATGATCACCCTGCAGGGTGAATAGTTCATTCGTCTCAAGCCTGACAGTAACCTCATTGATATTTTCCTCCATGGCAAAAACCGTAACCGGAAGTTTGACTTCCTCACCGGGTCCCAATACCCGCGGAAGGGTAGCAAGTACCATAAGGGGTTTTTTAACCGGAACGGTTTTCTCTGCAGCACCATAGGCAAACTGGTTGCCGGCTATAACCATGGTTCTTACGGAACCCGTATACTTTGGAATGCCGATCACATGAGATTGTTTTTGTCCCTGCTTCAGTGAAAAAGGACCGATGAATTTCACCATGGGTTTGAAACGGTTGGCACGGCTTTGTGACTCCTGTCCGGCATCTTCTTCGAAACCACCTCCGATGCCAAACATCTGTTCTATTTTACCTCCATATGCGCCAAGAACTGAATTATAAATATCCCAGGTTCTTACACCCAGGGCCTCCCTGGCATAGAAATGATCCCAAGGCTGAGGCGTGGAAAACCGGGTCAGGTCCAGCAAGCCTTCATCAACAATGGCAAGGGTATAGCTGCACGCTATTCCATTGCTCTCACTGACCTGTATACTGATTTCTTCTTCAGGTCTTAAAACATCAGGCATCTCAATCACCGGCTGTAACCTGGTTGACGGATCTTCTACCAGTATCGGGATCACCCCATACAATCGGATTGGCAGGTCGTTTTTAGTTTGTGCATGTGGTTGTAAAAGTATTAAATTCACATATATATTGGGAGCCATTTCAGGCATTACTTTAAAGTTAAACTTGGTTTCAGGTTCACTTACATCAAGCCAGTATGCATCTAACACCCTTGAACCGTTTTCAATACTGACAAGTGCCCTGCCCTGTCCGGAAGAGGGAAAAGTAATACTGGCAAATTCACCCACCTGGTAGGAAGTTTTATCTGCACTGAAACTCAGCATAGCGGCCCCACCGGGATGCTCTCTTTGTCCCCTGCCTGCCCAACCAGGCCAATCTAAATAAATGATTTTCCCGCAGGCATGACCGCTCAGAGGATCTATCACCCTGATAAGATATCTTCCCCATTCAGGATAATCAATCCGGAACTGAAAATTTCCTTCCCCGTTAAGGGCATCTACCCTGGTGTTGAATATGGGCTGATGTTCAGTATTACCTATATAGGAAGCCAGGTTATCGTCCCCGGCGTCCCACCACCATCGCCAGTTAATCTTGTAAATATTCACATCAAGGTTCCTGCGTGAGACAGGATTTCCGTCAGGATCCAGAGTAACCAGGTTTACCGTGTGTGAAGTATCGGTCAACAGCATTCCCCTCGCCTTATCTCCCGGGGGTGTTTTTATGCCTACGTAGCTTTTATAGGGTGAATAGGGGACAGAAAATCGGTCAATACTGAAATCCCCGCTCTCTTCAAAAACCCTTGTAATAAAACCGGCCCGTAACATGCCCGGGGAAGCATTCCCTGTCTGAAGACGGGTCATAAAACTGGCCTTGCCATCTTCATCTGTTCTTCCGTCAAACAGTGTTTGTTCCTCAGTATTAAAGCTTTTTACGGGATCATCAAAATCAAAATCCCGGTATCGCCGGAATTGTGTTGTCATTTCTGTCAGCACCACCGAGACATGTGTTTTCAGGTTACGTGCAACAGCACCGTGTAGCCAGGTTACCCCAAGTGTGCCCCTGATCTCTGGATCTGTAACAGAAATATAGTCCTTCCCAAAATCCAGATTGATTTTAAGCCGGTTGGGTTTTACGGTTTCAATCCTGAGCCATTTTGTAAAAACCAGGCCGCCGATCCTGATCCGGGCCATCCAGTTACCGGTAGGTGCATCCGGAAGTGTTGCGGTAATGAAAGAATAGAATCCATGTGTGCCATTGCTCCGGATCATCCTGCTGACCATCTGTCCATGAGGGTTTAACAGCTCAAATGTAACAGGATGGCTCTCAGGCAGCAGGTGCTGCCTGTCCTCCAGCATCAGGTTCAGGAAAAGAGTATCCCCTGGCCGCCAAACACCCCTTTCGCCATAAATAAATGCCTTCACACCCTTTTGTACAATGTTCCCTGAGACATCAAAACGGCTGAGTGATAAGGAGGAACCATCATCCAGCCGAAGGTAACCCCGTTGCTCGTTTTGCCGAGCAATCAGCAGGAAAGGTTTGTTTTCTAGGGGGATGCTGGCCATTCCTCTGACATCGGTGCGGGTACTTCCGATAACCTGCTGCTGGAAGTTCAATATATTTACCTGTACCCCGGAAAGCGGCAGGGTTGATACCAGATCAGTTACAGCCACTATCAGGGAATGATCCGTTCCTGCCTTTGCTATGATCCCGAGATCGGAAGCAAGGATATTACGGGCAACTGAACGGTATTTTCCATAATAACTATCCGAGCAGGGATCTTCCCGCTCCTCCCAGTCATAATAATAGTAATCTCCTTCGTAATAATAATCTTCGTAGGTATCCCAGTAGCTCAATTCCTGTTCCATCTGATCATCATACTCATCTTCAAGCTCAGTAAGATCAGAAGGTTCTGTGGACCGATCTTCACAGGGATACAGCGAGTGATGTTTCTTGAATCCGAGTTCAATCCGGTATATGGCTCCTGGTTCGGCCTGGATCAATGATGAAAGATCCAGTGAAAAGGCATTCCATTTCCCAAAGTCCACCGTAGCACCAGTATTAAGCTGAATGGTTTTCCGTAGGATCAACCTGCCAACACGCTTTAACTGGTAGTCACCATCCAGGTGATTGACCTGTAAGAACTGACTGAGATTATTCTCGTAAATGCGGATAATCCGCACTTCAATGGCTTTCAGGTTCACTGCCTCAAAGGGCAAAATCAGCCCCTCGGAAGAAGGAAGGATCACACCCTTGCCCAGCAATCGTAAGGCAGGTTTGACCTCATCAAAGCTTACCTGATAATTGTTCCCGTCGGATAATTTATAGCCCAGGATATTTCTGATCCCGGAAGAAACCATGACTTTCAGATCACCGCTCTGCCGTACTGATGGATAAGCACGAATATCATTGTTCTCAACAATGAATGAAAGATCTGTTCCATTATCAAGGGTGATTAATCCGTTCAGGTATTGCTTTTCTTGAAGAGGGTCTGAAAATCGCAGCAGTATATATTGCTCAGGTTGCTGAACAACAGAAACTTCCATTAATGTAAATTCCCCAAGAGCCGGTATGACGATCTCCATGTCGTCTTTACTGTCTACACTGATTGATTTTCCATCCCATGCAATTTGCACAATTCCTTCCTTCTCCTTCCTCTGAACACTGTCTATCCTGAAACGGTGTTCCCTGCCATCCGGATCCGGATCCCACGAAATGCTCAATGATTGTCCATCCTGTGATGCAGTAAGCAATTCCGCCAGGTCGGTCTCTTCCAGGAAATCTGCCGTCTTAAGGGTTCCGGCAAATTGCAGCCATTGAAGGTTTCCGGGTTCATAGGTTTGCTGGGATTCAAGAATCACATCGAAATTTTGAACAATGGTCTGAAATTCAAACGAAAATGTTTTCAGGTTACCCGGCACATCCACGATCTTTTCAAGGGCAAAATCCACCTTGTAGGTGGTTCCGGATTTCATGTCTTCATCCGGCCTGAATTCTATGGTTTGCTGATCAATCCAGTAGGCTGATCCTTTCACGGAAGGAGATATTTCAAACAATTTCTCACGTATGGGTTCAGACATGTCGACCTGGTCAGGGAATGCTTCAACCAACCGGATCCTGATCCTGTCTTGCCGGCTTAAATAGCCGGAAGTGAATGCAGCTATGTAGGAAGTAAATCCTGGATCAATGGACGGAGCTTGTGGTGTTTGTTGCTGGCAGGAGAAAACACTGATGAGTATAGCAACAATAGCTGTTCTGTTCAGAACAGTAATTAAAATGGATTTCATGGTACCGGGGATATTTGTAGTTTTTTGATGCTATCCAAAATTACGAAATCCGGAATTGAAATCCCGGCAAAAATACGGCAGTAATCAACGGAGAAGGAATTCAATCGGGACAGTTACATGAACCGGACTGGGAATTCCGTCCACTTTCCCTGGGATCCATTTTGGAAAGAGATTTACCACCCTGAGCGCTTCTTCATTAAAGTATTCCCTGTCGCCATTTACTATCTGAGGATCTTTCACATTGCCCTCTTCGTCCACGGTAAATACGACGATCACGTATCCTTGATATCCCTTTCGCTTAGCTTCAGGAGGATATTTTAATTCTCTCTCTATAAATTTCCGAAGGCCTGTTTGCCCATCCTGAAATTGTGGCATCACCATATAGGGAAAATACTCAGTAGGATCACCATCCGGAGTGAAGCAAAATCCTTCAACCAGTCTATCGGCTTCATAGAGATCATTACGGATATGCTGCCCGTTTTCATAATAAGTTTTGAAATTTCCATTTTTTTTACCCCTGACATAACGTGCTTCCATTTTCAGGCTGCCGTTCTCACGCCATGTTTTGTAAATACCATCCAGTAATCCATTTTTATATTCCTGTTCGTTCTTTTGTTGTCCGGACCTGTACCATTCCCTGAATATGCCGTTAAGGGTATTCTCCCTGTAATGACAATCCCTCTGTTGTTGACCGTTTTCATAGTAATAAATAAATTGGCCATCCTTGTTGTCAGGGCGGATGGATTTATATGTCCCTGTCATTTGGACCTGCCCTGAAAGATAAAAATCCCTCACAAAAAAACGAAAACTTCCGGAGGAGGTATCGGTGGATACTATTCGGTAATAATTTGCGTCCTGTTTTGTGCTTTGTTCCCAGTTTTGATTGAAATACATGGTATCAAGGATAATCTGTCCTCTCCCGTTGCAGGGCAATACCAGCAATAACAAAATGATCAGCCTGGGATACATAACAGAATAATAACGGAATTCAGGATAGTTTGTTTACCAGTTTCCGGAAAATCTCACGCATACCCTGTTCCAACTGCTTGTAAGGTATGAATTCGTCCGAAAGTAACAAAATGATCAGCTGAATTTTCTGTTGATGCTGATCCAGTTTATCATATAGCATATACTTGTTTAGACGGTAAGCTTCCTTGAGCCGCCTTTTCATCAGGTTCCTGTCCACCGCCCTCCTGTATTTTCGCTTGGGAACGCTCATGGCGGCCCTGGCCGGATATTTCTGATGAGGATCAGAAGAAAAATTCCAGTAGATTTTCAGGGGAAAAAGGGATACTGTCCTGCCATGCTTAAGCAATTCCTGAATGGACAGGTTACTTTTCAACCGCTCTTCTCTACCCAAAGTAAATTCCCTGGTCATGTTCTCGCAGATCAATCATGTCATCCCTTCCCTGATGATCTGTAGCAACAACAGGGAAGACCGAAAAATCACTAAGTTATGAAAGATTATTTCTTGGTGTTCCGGTTGTGTAATTTGATGAACTGTTCAAGTGCCATGGTCATGGAAGGTGCCTCCGGCATGGGGGCTTTTACATCAAGTCTGAAACCGGCTTCTTCTACAGCACTGGCTGTTGTATTACCGAATGAGGCAATCTTGATACTGTCCTGCTGAAAATCAGGAAAGTTTTGCTTCAGTGATTTAATGCCTGAGGGACTGAAAAAAACCAGCATATCATAATTGATCAGGGAAAGATCTGAGAGATCACTGCAAACTGTACGGTACAATATGGCCTTGGAGAATTTGATCTTTTGTTCTTTAAGTGTTTTAGGGATCTCTTCCTTGTGGATATCCGAAAGGGGAACAAGATAAGTCTCATCCCGGTGCTTGTTGATAAGGTCCATCAAATCGGGGAATATGCCATTTCCAAAAAAAATCTTCCTTTTGCGGTAGACTATGTATTTCTGCAGATAGTAAGCAGTGGCCTCGGATATACAGAAATATTTCATGCTGTCAGGGACTGTCACACGTAATTCCTCGCAAATACGAAAGAAATGATCGATGGCAGTTTTACTGGTAAAAATTACGGCAGTATGATCCAGTATATCAATACGGTGCTGCCGGAATTCCTTGGCTGGAATTCCTTCGACATGAATAAAAGGCCTGAAATCAATCAGCAGATTATTCTTATCAGCTAGTTCAAAATAGGGGGATTTACCGTTTTCCGGTGCTGGCTGTGAAACAAGAATCTTCTTAATTTTCATGAAACTTACACTTTTTAACCTATCCTCTCAATACCGATAAAGAAAAAAACCTGTATAAGATCAGAAAGGGTAAAATTTCAAGGGTACAAAGGTATAAAATCAAATAAAATATTAAAACATCTTTATTCAATAATATTTTCACACCTTTAAATAGTCGCAGAAAATAAGCGGTAAAAACCAGTAAAATTCCTAGATAAACAAAATAAATCCTCAGATCCTCACGGATATAGGCAAGACCAATGACAAGAATGATTATATAGATTCCCAGGCTCTTGTATATAAGGAAAATCTGGTGCAGATACTCCCTGAAGACATGATGGCTGTCAAAAAGATATCCGGTAACATGCAGTACTACATGCCGGACCAGCAACAACACCATCAGGCATCCCGAATAACACAGATAGGATAATATGTCATTCAGCAGAAAGGGCCGTAAGTTGAAGTAACCGAAAATAAGATATACAAAGGCACCTCCAATGAAAACGAAATTCAGGTTCAGGGCAATGGCCACCCTTTTTGAAAAAATATTCTGATCCCTCAGGAGTTTAACAGAAAGTTGATAGTTGGTAACTGACTGCATCATCTGGTCCAGGAATTTATGGTAGAACAGTTTCAGCCAGGCGAGTAATACCAGGCTGGCGATAATGATTCCCAGCAACCAGTCCGGACGAAGATCATGTGACCGGACCGCAGGCGAATCGGATGGAGACCTTGATTCCGAAAGGGTCTCCTGTTTGAATGGGGGATTATCTGCCACTTCCACCAGTACCGGCTTCGTGGTATCCCTGGAACAAAAATAACGGGTACTGAAATGGCTGATCGGATGGATCAGAAATGGAACGGAATCATCTGTCAGATAATAGGGTACTGCAGCAGTATCGAATCCCTCAGGTTCCGGGGGTTTGAGGGATTGGAAATACCGCATCCGGACCCCGGCCCTGGCAATGGAATCCAGCATTTCCTCGCGTCTTTCGAGCATTTTAAATATGCTGTCAACTTCCGCCTCGTTGAATTTCCTGAATCGTGGGGTTGAATCCTGGACTACAATGGTAGCTTTTACAGTATCCTGGCTTGAGTAAAGCATACGTAAAGATAACGAAGACCGATAAAATCAGAAATAGGCAATCTCCTGAGGCTTTCCGGTTTCCATGGAAATAATTTCAGAAAGCAGGTTATTGGCCAGCCTGCTGGCGCCTATACGAAATAAACCAGGGTCAAGCCACTCTTCTCCGAGAATTCCTTTTACAATGGATACGTATTCAAGGGCATGATCTGCAGTGCTTATACCTCCTGCCGGTTTGATCCCGACCTTTCTGCCGGTTTTCTCCATGAAGTCCTTGATGGCATGACACATTACCAGGACTGCCTCAGGGGTGGCTGCAGGCTGGATCTTACCGGTTGAGGTCTTGATGAAATCTGCACCGGATTCCATACTGACCATGGATGCACGGTAAATGGCTGATGGATAAGGAAGCAGTCCGGTTTCAAGAATCACTTTAAGTTTGGCATGGCCAATGGCCTTCTTGATTTGCCGGATTTCGGCAGATACATAATCAAGCTCATTTTCAAGGAATTTACCTGCCGAGATGACGATATCTATTTCATTGGCTCCTGCTTCAACTGCCGCCCTGCTTTCCATTTCTTTCACTTCAGGGAAGGTCTGGGAAGAAGGAAATCCCGCTGCCACTGAAGCAATATTCACTTGATTGACAATCAGGTTTTCATTTACAACCGGCACCAGCAAGGGATATACACAAATGGCCCCCACCATGGGGTATCCCGGAAATTGACAGGGGAAATCATTCATCTTTTCACACATCGTCTTTACCTTGGATGCAGTATCGTCCGTATTCAGTGTTGTCAGGTCGACCAGGCTGAAAATAAGTTTCAGGGATTCAGGATTTTTTTCAATCAGGATCCCTGACCTGATTTCATCAAGAGAGCGTTCATTTTGGGGTATGTATTCGTAAGAACTCATGATATTTGGTTTATATTTATCTTGCAGTAAACAAATGTAAACTTTTTAAAAACACGAGATTGACCAAGGCCTAATGCACAACAAATTTCAGATGGTTTCATCCTTCCGTTTACTTTTTCTAATCATTTTATGCCTTGGCATAAAAGTATCAGGACAGAAAAACATGCTGATATCCTATACTGCCAACCCTCCACAAATTGATGGGATTTTTTCTGCGGGTGAATGGGATAACATTCAGCCTGACTCCGGCTTTATCCAGATGGAACCGGATAAGGGATGCGATGCTAGCGAAATTACAAAGGTATATGCCAGTTTTGACAGCATTAACATATATGTGGCATTCTCATGCATCCAGGGAAGCAGTAGTCCAATCATGGCAAATATACAGACAAGGGACCGGGTGACAGGTGGAGATGATGCTGTAATATTGCTACTTGACACTTATATTGATAGCCGGACTGCCTATGGATTTACAGTAAATCCGCTAGGCACACAGACCGATTATAAGATCACAGATGACGGGCGGTTTATCAATTACGAATGGGATACGGAGTGGGAGGCTGCAGCTGGCCGCTTGGCCACTGGATGGGTTTGCGAGATGGCCATTCCCTTCGGGAGTATTAAGTACCGCGCTTCGAATGAAATCTGGGGGATTAATTTCGGAAGGATCCTGATCAGCAATCTGGAAACTTCCTGGTGGTCCGGGGAAATGGTTGATAATTTCAGGATATCCCAGGGGGGGCAGCTTGAAGGCATCCGGGCGCCTGTCAGACCTAAACGGCTGATGCTATTCCCTTATGTTTCGCTGAGGTATGAAAACAGCGATATCACCGGGCAATACAATAAATTAAAGCCTGATGTGGGAGGAGACATACTGGTGAACCTTTCTTCCAACTTCAGCATGAATGCGACAATCAATCCAGACTTTGCTTCTGTGGAAGGTGATCTGGTAAAAATCGACCTGACGGGCTGGGAGGTTGACTTCCCGGATAAAAGGCTATTTTTCCAGGAAGGGAACGAAATGTTCACCATGCGGTACCGCCCTTTTTATTCAAGAAGGATTGGAGACATCAATTATGGTGTAAAATTTACTGGCAAGGCCGGTGGATATGGCATGAATATTTTGAATGTAAGAAGTCCGGAAAATGTTGAACAGGGACTTCCTGCAGCCTTCTATACAGTTGCACGGGTCAAGAAAGATATTTTAAGATCTTCTACCATTGGGGCAATCATTGTGGACAAGTCGGATTTCGATACTACATTTGCACGTTCTTTCGGGCTGGACTGGGTCCTGAACCCGGGAGAGCGCTGGAAGATCACAGGGCAACTGATGGGCAGCTATCCCGGAGATATCCTCAAGCATAGCGGGGGATTCATCAGGGTAGCCCATGAGTCAAACAAACATCACGTTCACCTGCGTTATACCCTTCTTGGGGGAGATCTTGCTGAAAATATCAACCAGACCGGTTTCTTGAGGGATGATAACAGGCATGAACTGGATGCCGACATGAGTTATACCTTCTGGTTCAATGAATCTTTTATGCGATATATCCGGGTCTTTTTCGGGAACAATGTTTTTTGGGGACTTGACGGTATCATGAGGGGATATACTTTCAGGGATTACATCCGCTTTTACCTAACCTGCAATTTCAGTTACAGGTTTTACATTGATTATCGTTACCAGGTTCGCAACAGCACAGATGCTTCCGGCCAACCGGAGGAACTTTATTTTTACAATTATTTCATCGAAAATGAACTGGGCTATAATACGGATGCCTCTTCCTACGCCTCACTTTCCTTTTCAACCGGAAGGAACTTCAACCGGAAAATGAAAATCATCCAGGGAGACGTGGCCCTGCAAGCCCTGGAAAGACTGACTGTAAAGTATAATATTTCATGGCTTAACTTTGGTACTGATACCCTCTCGTACCCCGGGATACGCCTGGAACAAAACACCTTATTGAATATACTGACCCTGGATTATTATTTTACAAATAATCTCTGGGTCAGACTCTTTGCCCAGCATAATTCCTACGATAAACGTTTTTACCTTTACGGGCAATTCGGTTGGCGGTTCAAACCACCTTTTGGTGCCCTGTACCTGATATATGCCGGGGATAATTATTTTGATCATACTGAGAAACAGTATTATGATCACCGGACAGTTTTTCTGAAATTAACCTATCCCATTGGATTTTAAATATACCACACTGGATGGGGGCAATGAAGGGTTGTAAGCGCATAGCTTCTTCTGACAGGTCTTTACCAGTCTCGGATGGTTTAAAATCCTCCAGTGTCATTATTCCCTGTTTTTGGTGTCAATGACAATGGTAACGGGACCATCATTCAACATTTCAACCTGCATATATGCACCAAACTCTCCAGATTTCACTTCCCGTCCGGTATCATGTGACAATTGGTTTATGAATTGTCCATACAACGGGATGGCAGTTTCAGGCCTGGCTGCACGTATATATGACGGCCTGTTACCTTTTCTGGTACTCGCATGCAGGGTGAACTGGCTAATCACCAGGGTTTCACCCTCAACTTCTGTGAGGGATAGATTCATAATCCCTTTCCGATCACGGAAGATCCTTAACCTGGAAATTTTTCCACTAAGCCACTCCAGGTCTTCATTGGTGTCGGCTTCCTCAATGCCCAAAAGGATGAGTAAACCATTTCCAATGCGGGCTTTCTCCTGCCTGTCAATATTGACAGAAGCATGGCTGACCCTTTGAATGATTGCCCTCATAAAGCTTTATTTGAATACCGCATCATCAATTCCGGCGTTGAGCTTTATGCTATCGACTGTTCCGGAAATTTGCTGTGGACCAACAATCAGGTCTATTTGGTGGGGATACAAAATACCATCAACATCTTTGTAATCAGATAAATTGGTTGTCTGGACCATATTTCCATCGGGGGTTTCTTCTATTTTATCTTCACGGAGTTTCAACCAGGTTTCAGTATCATAATAATCATAACCTGTTCCGCTTCCGGGATGAAAGACCTCAACCAAATAGGTTTCCTTACCATCGAT
>Ga0209427_10006550_pt1 | contig 13270 bp, 9 predicted proteins | sample DeeMarSWOR136_30_FD_187465 | JGI IMG/M metagenome (GOLD analysis project Ga0209427, IMG submission 187465) | Marine sediment microbial communities from White Oak River estuary, North Carolina - WOR-1-36_30 (SPAdes) (version 2) | ecosystem: Environmental > Aquatic > Marine > Intertidal zone >... | reverse complement strand
AAAAACTCAGGCTGGGAGGCTTTGATAATCTTATGAGTATAGCAGTGGCTACTCCTGGAGAAATAATAGAAGTAGCAGGAGTAACAGAAGCAACTGCTAGAAAAGCCATCAAAGCTGCAAGAGACAGTCTTGACATGGGATTCCAGTCAGGCATTGATTTAATGAACAAAAGAGAACAGGTTCAGAAGATAAGCACTGGAAGCAAGAATTTTAATACTCTTTTAGGCGGAGGCATGGAAACAGGTGCTATTACTGAGTGCTTTGGTCCTTATGGCAGTGGAAAAACCCAGTTAGCACATGCCTTGGCAGTGCAGGTACTAGCAAAAGACCCTGAGGCAGGAGTAGTATTCATTGACACAGAAAATACTTTCAGGCCTAACAGGATTACGGAGTTTGCACAAGCCCTGGGAAAAGACCCTAAAAAGATTCTTGAGAACATAAAAGTTGCAAGGGCTTATAACTCAGACCACCAAATGCTCTTGGCAGAGAAAATAGAAGAGCTCATAAAGCAGGGCTTAAAGATTAAGCTGGTGGTTGTTGACTCATTAACAGCTCATTTCAGAGCAGAATTCGTGGGCAGAGGCACTCTTGCTGAGAGGCAGCAAAGACTTAACAAGCACATGCACACTCTTTCAAAAATGGCAGATATGCATAATCTGGCTGTTTATGTGACTAACCAGGTAATGGCAAAGCCTGACATGTTCTTTGGAGACCCAACAGAGGCTATTGGTGGGCACATAGTAGCTCATAACAGCACTTACAGACTCTACCTAAGAAGAGGCAAGAAAGGAACAAGAGTTGCTAAATTAGTGGATGCGCCTGACCTAGCAGACGACGAATGTATCTTTAAGATTACAGAAAAAGGCATTGAGGATGCTTAAAATTATTTTATTATTTTTCTATTTAGATTTTAAATACATCCGCTTGTGTCAAACTTACAATCATTACTACAATTCAAGATTCCACCTGCAAATCCTAGGCTTATACATGTTTGTCCGTTTAGATCTGGAAAGTCACACTCCTCTAATGGATGATAAATTACTCCATCACCGCAACAAGCTGTGACCACACAAGTACCCCATTGGCAATCAGTGCATGTCTGAATACCAGGGTAACCATAGTTATCAGTGCAATCTCGAGTTGAACTTTCATTACACAAACAGGGCTCACAAGCTCCGTCTTTGCAGCCGTTTTGACAATAAATATCTTCACATGTAACATAATTATTTTCACATAACAACTCTCCAACTGCACAGTCTGCTCCTGAACAAGAGTATATTGAACCTGTTGTAGATGTCCAGCATTGGTCTCCTGCATTAACAACATGCTGGCCTACTCTATCCACTCCAGTTACATATCCTTTAACAAACTCGTTTCTTCCATCAGTATCAGTACACAGAGTATCATAGCACCCACTAAAGTCGAATGTGCAGTCATTGTTGCAGGCCAGGATTCCTCCTATGTAGCTTCCAAAGTCTGAGCATATGCGCCCATCTAGGTTGTCTCCGTCGCATTGCTCCCCTGGCTCTACAATTCCATTGCCGCAGCAGTATACCACTGTGAAGTCCATTTTTTTTGACCATTGGGTTTTTTGTCCTATGTTGTTTGTTGCTCTTATCCACCAGCTGTATTCTTTTCCTGTTTCTAGGGCTTCATTTGTTTTGAGGGTATGTTCTGTGTTAGTGATTTCTGTGTTTCTGTAGATTGCTTGGCTTGGTGTTTCTTGGTGGCTTACCCATAGTTCATATTTTTCTGTTTCTGGTACTTTTTCCCATTTGAAGGTTGGTGTTGTTGTGTTTATTTCTCCTGTTGGTGATGTTAGCTTTGGTATTATTTTTGAAAAGTCTTTTATTGTGAAGTCCATTTTTTTTGACCATTGGGTTTTTTGTCCTATGTTGTTTGTTGCTCTTATCCACCAGCTGTATTCTTTTCCTGTTTCTAGGGCTTCATCAGGATTTGGGTAATATTCTGTGTTAGTGATTTCTGTGTTTCTGTAGATTGCTTGGCTTGGTGTTTCTTTGTAGCTCACCCATAGATCATATTTCACTGCTTCTGGTACTCTTTCCCATTTATAAACCGGGATTATTATTGTATATATTTCTCCTGATGGTGATGTTAATTTTGGGATTATTTTAGAAAAACTCTTTACTGTGAAGTCCATTTTTTTTGACCATTGGGTTTTTTCTCCTTTGTTATTTATTCCCCGCACCCACCAACTATATGTTTTATCTGGTATAAGGCTTGTTGGACTGCCGGTTTCATCCAGCCATATTGGTGCATACTCTGTGCCAAATACCTCTGTATTTCTAATTATTGCTTGACTTGGAGTTTCCTGATAGCTTACCCAAATTTCGTATTTTTCTGCTTTTGGTACTGCTTCCCATTTAAAAGTTGGCTTTGCTGTATATGTATCTCCTAATGGTGAAATTAAAACAGGTCCTTGAGGTATAGGATCAGTGTCTATTTCATAACTTCCGTGCTCATTGCTTTCTCTGTAAATACCGTTTGAAGGTATGGGAATTGGATTACCATTCCAAGTTTTTAACTCTACTTCACCTTCACTGGTGATAAAGAGATAAGGAATATAAAATAAAACTTTAGCGGCTGGTCCTGAAATAGCCGGGTCATCATCGTAAATCTCTAGTAAAGTTCTATATGCAGACCGTGATCCAGAATGCTTGGAATAATAAGCATGTTGGATAAAAGGAGGAGTTAATATCTCGGAATTGTACCCAGGAGCAATTTCTATCATACAATCTATGCCTAACATATGCATTGGATAAATTCCCTCTCCTTCATAACTCAAAGGATTATAGTTATACATAATATACTTATAATTATCAGGATTATTTTGCCAATTAATATCTGAATAAATTCCATTATCTATTCGGCCATCTACTACATATCTTTTTTCTGCTTTAAGACGATAAAAATAAGGATCAAGAGTCCCGGACCTACTGCCTAAACCCGAAAGCGCGAGTTCATAATTATTGCTTAAGTCAGAAATACAGATACCTTCTAATGACTTTGATTGTTTCAGTTCCCCTATTACGCCTATCAACCAGCCAATATTTTTGTGACTTATTAGAAAATTTTCTTGTATTAAATCCATTGGCTGAGAAATCTCATCAAGAGCATCTATTCTAATATAATTTTCTGCATCAGTTAAACTTATTGATATATTTATTAATCCATTAATATTTAAATCTTCTTTCACAATAATGCATGTGTCTGCTCGGCCTTCGCAATAAGTTGGTGGAGGAGAGGTTCGCATTGGCAAAGACAAAATATCATAAATTCCAGATGAAGGCAATAGTATTTCTACTCCATCATATAAAAAATATCGATTCAAGGTCAAAAACCAATCTTCTCTATTATGAACAATCAGACCTTCAGGTTTATGGTCTGTAAAAAATAACTTTATTATAGAAGGTGGCTCATAAAAAATGAGAGGTATCTTAAAAATAGTTTCTCCTATCTTTGTTGGTTCAAAAATCAAAATATTGTTTAAGTATCTACTATAATCCCAAGTATCAGTATTTATTTCTAGAGTAATGGTTAATTCTTCCTCAGAATTAGGAGATAATGAAATTGAATTTTTGTTAAATAATACTCTAACATAATCATAACTCTTTTCTGTGCCCAAAGTATAAAATTTAAATTTTTTTCCAAAATTTTTAATTTTTATAGTCAAACTTTTATTTACAAATCCCTGGTCAGGCGTAATAGAACCAAAAGACAAAGACTCTGGAGATATAAGTGTATCACTATTTATGGCCTTAAAAACATCAACTCTACCCTTGCCCGCACTGTATATTGATTTATTAATATCAATAGCATTAAGCATAAAAGCATACTTAATCTCATTAGAATTCCAATCAGGATGTTTTTGAACCATTAATGCAGCAGCTCCAGCAATGTGAGGTGTTGCCATTGAAGTGCCGCTTGCTAAAATATGTTTGTCATCTAGACATTTATCAAGCATAGGCGGGGCATTTACTCCTTTTGCAGAACAGATACTAACCCCAGGGGCAACAATATCTGGTTTTAGAATTATCCCATCCTTCCAAGCAACAGGGCCACGTGAACTAAAAACTGCCAGCCCATTATTTTTATCAGATGCGCCAACTGTTATTACTTTTCTGGCTGTTCCTGGGGAAAGAATAGTTTGTTCTCCAGGGCCTGAATTGCCTGCAGCAACAACCACAACAACACCATTATCAACTGCATTATCAGCAGCTTGACTCGCAGGGTCATCAGGATCCCCTGCTCCTCCTAAACTCATGCTTATCACATCAACATGATCTGAAAAATCTCCATCTTGATTAGGGTCAACAGCCATTTCTATTCCTGCAATAACACCAGCCATAGTTCCAGATCCATCGTTATCTAAAACCTTATATCCATAAAGCTCCGCATCTGGAGCAACGCCCTTTAGGGCACCGTTGCCAGCAGCAATGCCTGCACAATGGGTTCCGTGACCAGCATCGTCCATTGGGTCATTATCATTATTTATGATATCATAACCATCAACAACTTTACAGCCACTGCCCAAACACCCTCCTAAATCAGGATGAGTATAATCGATTCCCGTGTCTATAATAGCAATTGTTATGCCTTTTCCTGTTAAGCATTCTTTCCCTGTTATTTCACAATTATTTCCATCAACATCTAATAACCAAACATCATCAGCATTAATTAAAGGCACAGAATCCATTAAAGTTGCTTTAACTTTGTAGTTGGGATGAATGTCTTTAACATAGTCTAATCCTCTGATTTTCGCAAGGTCATTGTCTGAGGCGCTATCTACTGATATACCATTAAAAGTATTTTCAAATTTTCTTTTTATAATTACTTTTGGGGCTTTTATTTGTATGTCTCTTTCTGCAGAAGAATGAAGATTTGAGAGTTTTTGTTTATGAGATTCTAATTGAGATGAAAATTCACTAATACCTATTCTGCCGGATTTGAATTCTTGCTTCAGCTGGTGGTTTTTCTTTAATATTGGATCATCTTTAAATTCAATAATATAACCTTCATAATCAGCAGTTTCAGAGGTAATTCCAGATCTTTGTTCTTGCTCTCGAAGTTTTGTGTAAGTTAATTGAGAATCTTGTAATATTTCTTGTGAATCTGTGTAACTTTGCGTTGCTGCTTCACCTGCAAGGTTAGCCGAATCCAAAGCAATTTTCTGAGGCGCACTGCTAATTATCAAAATAATTGCAACTATAGCTACAATGGCTACAATTGCTACCATTACAAAGCTATAATCTTTTTTCTCTTCAGCCAATTTTTCACTTCATTTTAAGGATATATTCAATTTTTTGATTTACACATATAAAAATGTTTTTTTTTCATTAACTTTATAAATAACTACTCACTTTTCTAGTCTTAAATATACATTTTGGAGGGTTTGTTAAATGTTTGGACAAAGAAGAAGATTTGCCCCTGTTAGAGAGGGCGATGAGTTGGATGTAAAGATAGAGGCTGTAGGTGAAAAAGGCGATGGCATAGCAAAGAAGCAAGGCTTTGTTTTGTTCGTGCCTGACACCAAGGAAGGCGATGAAGTAAGAGTGAAAGTGACACGTGTTCTTAGGAACGCAGGCTTTGCAGAGGTTATTGGCGGTGCAAAGGGTACTCCGGAAAGGTCTGAAAAAGAAGAAGAGCCAGAGGAGGAAACAGAAGAAGTAGCAGAGCTTGAAGAAGCAGCAGAAGAGATGGATTCTGAAGACTTTGGAGAGGAGGAGCCTGAGGAAGAGCCAGAAGAGGAACCTGAAGAGGAACCCGAGGAAGAGCCTGAAGCAGAGGAAGTTGCAGAGAAAGTAGAAGAACCTAAGGAAAAGCCTAAAAAAAGAGGAGCTAAGAAGAAATAAGTTAAGCTAATAAAAAGTTTTTAATATTATTCTTTTTTTCTCTTTATTCTTATGAGGTTATTCATAGCAATAGACTTGCCTGAGGGAGTAAAGCAGATAATTGAAGACATAAAGGCTTGTGTTAAGGATATAAAAGGGGTTAAGCCTGTTAGGAAAGAGAATCTTCATTTAACTATGAAGTTTTTAGGAGAAGTAGATGATAATAAGGTAAAAGTAATCATCACAGCCTTGAGCCAAATAAAGTTTAACCCCTTTAAGCTATCAATTAATAAGATAGGGTTCTTCCCAAATGAGAAGAGAATAAGGGTTTTATGGGTTGATGCAGGCCCAATTGAGCCTTTGAAAGAGTTAAAGCAGGAGATTGACCAAGTATTGCCTGATTATAAGGATGATCATCCCTTTAGCAGTCATCTGACCTTTGCAAGAATAAAATATATTGCTTCTGAGGATGATAAGAAGAAAATAATGGAATTAATTACTAATAAGCAGGTTGAGAAGAAAGAGTTCTTGGTTGATAAGTTTAAGTTGTATAAAAGTACTTTGATGCCTGAGGGGCCGATATATGAATTTGTGAAAGTTTTTCCTAATGCATAACCTTCAACAAAAATTAAAAACAATTTTTGAGAATGTTTTGTAAAAACACAAAACATTTATAAACCCCCTACTCATTCTTTCCTCTAAAGCCCTGCTAAGAGCAAGGCCTTGTTTTAAGGGGCTCTTTGCAAAACTGCTTTTGGGCGATAAATAAGAGCAGTAATGGATTTCTCTGTTACTGTTTGATTAAGGAGGTTTTAATATGGTTGAAGCAGAACAATTGCTCATACCCAACGACGAGTATCTGAAGTCAGGAATACATATTGGTACGAAATTTAAAACAAAGTATATGGAGAATTTTATCTATAAAACCAGACCTGATGGTCTTAGTGTGCTTAATGTGCAGCAGATAGATGCAAGGATTAAAGTGCTTATTAGCTTTCTCTCCAAATTTGCTCCTGAGGAAATAATGGTGGTTGCTAGGAGAGAGAATGGCTGGAAACCAGTACAGCTGTTTGGAGAGCTAACAGGAGCAAAAACATACATCGGAAGGTATCCTCCCGGAATACTTACCAATACTCAGCTGAAAAAGTTTACAGAGGCAAAAGTAATCCTTGTAACAGATCCTTGGCCTGACAGGAATGCTGTTGAGGATGCTATGAGAATGGGCATACCAGTGATTGCTTTTTGTGATACTAATAACCAGGCTAACAGCATAGACTTAGTAGTGCCTTGCAATAATAAGGGAAAGAAGAGTCTTGGCTTAATCTTCTGGTTATTAACCAAGGGCTACATGGAAAACAGAGGAATGATTACCAAGGGAGGATTTACATATAGCCTTGATGATTTTTCTGAAGAATGAATTTTTTTATTTTCTTAATCTTTGATTAAGTGCTCAAAAGTTTACTTTTGGCATACAAAAATCTTTGATTTTTGAATACAGAAAACCCGTAAGGTTTTCTGTAACTCAAAGGCTTTGCCTTTGTTGTGCTCAAAGGTTTATCTTTGGCACCCAAAGACCCTGTCTTTGATGATTCAAAAATTTTTAATTTTTGTTATTTCACTTCTTTAATCCCCTCGTCAACAATTCTAAACATTACTTTTTTTCCTTCTTCTATGCTTCTATGCTTTCTAATAACTGCTATCCTATTAGCACCGCTCTTTTCCAGCTCTACCAAGGTTTTGCTGATGTTGGTGATTATTCTTCCCCCTACAATCCTTACTCCTTCTTTTTTCTCAATATCAGCATACACCTGGGCTGTCATGATTACTGGTATGTCTTTTTTTCTTGCAATCTCAAGCAAGGTTCTTACCTGTGATGCTAGTGAATTGTTCAAGCCATAATTATCTTCTTCTCCTAGCTCTGCCCTGTAAAGCATGGTTATAGAGTTAACAAAGATTATGCCAATATCCTTTTTGATAAGGCTCTTTAGTTTTTCAATAGCAACTTTCTGCTCTTTAAAATTGGTTGGTTTTAAGAAAATGATTTTTTCAAGAACCTTTTTATAATCAGAGCACATCTGCCTAAACCTAGTGATAGAAAAGCTTGCTTCTGTATCAACATAGATTACTTTCTGGCCTTTAACACTATTAGCAATGCATAAAAGGCAAAGATTAGTTTTTCCACTCCCAGCAGGTCCATAGATAGTGGTAATAATGCCTTTATCATACCCTCCTTCTAAGAGCCAGTCCATCACAGCTGTGCCCGTGCTAAGTTTGGTTTCCATGATAAACCAGAATTGGGTGGGGGTATATATTATTTATTCTTTTGAAGCCCCCATACATGTATCATACATGGTTCTTAAGCCTTGTTTTAATGAGATTGGGTCTGCTATCTTTGCATGCACATAAGGCTTTATAATCCATTTCTCTGCTAGCTTGGGGTTAAGAAAGATAAATGTAAGGTTTTTCTTTGTTTTGAACAAGTCCCAGTTATCAACAAGTACTTTAAAGTTATGCTCATTAGCTATGCATACAAAAGTTGCTGTCTCCTCACTTTTTAAAGCCTTTATCCTGTCTAACTCCAGGTTTTCATTGCAGTAATAAATACCTTTCAAGCCTTCCTTGTACTCGCATAATATCTTGTCTTTATCTTCTTTATAACTAATCAAGTCTTTTTTTACAAGGTCTTTTTGCTTTATATGATGAACAGTCCACTCTATTAAGTCCATGTCTGCTTACCTCTTTGAGTAAAGAAAGATTATGTAAGGTATTACAAAGCACACAAGATAAATCATGCCTATAACTGCTGGATTATGAAAGTTGCTTAAGCCTAGTTGCAGGTTGAACAAGTTAACTCTGTTAACAACTATTAAAAAGTTTAGAAGAGCTATTACTGGTATAAGAATGGTGATGGATAAGTGATGATGATGTTCAAGCCAGTGCATATCCTTTATTATTATGACGATTAAGATTCCTAAGAGGAATCCAAAAACAGCTGTAAGTATATAGCTCCAGGCATTGTTATTAATAATTAGTATGGGCACCAATAGGAGGGAGAGGAGAATGGTTCCTAATATGCCAATTGCTAAGGTGAACCAGAAAAGACTGTTCTCCACTCTTATAAGGTCGGGGTGCTTGTTCTTCTCTGCTTTTTTCATAATCTTCTCTGCTCTGTCTATTTCTTCCTTGCTCCAACCCTTTGCATGTAGCTTTTTTCTCATAGCACATAAACTTACTTTTGAAGGTATTTAAATATTGCTATTTGTTGTATCAAAAGATTTATACAACAGAAGCAAAGCTTCTGAGCATAAATGTTTTTAACAAAACATTTATATAAAGAAAAATAAGAATTTAATATTAATGAAAAAAAAGAAAACCAAACCCCATCATCATCCTGAACTAATCATTCTAGTAGCATTAATTAGCCTTTTCTGTATAATAATAATGTTTTTAAGACTTGGATAAGCTTTTTTATTTCTTGCTTCTTGATTGTCTGATTTATTATCTTTTCTATTTCACTAATTTTTTCCTTAGATCCTAGTATAGTAACAGAAAGATGAGGTTCTTGATCGCCTAGATAAGGTGTATAAGCATTCAAACAATATTCAACCCATCCACCTCCTTTAATACGCCAAATCTTGTCATGAAAATAATCATCTCCATTATTTCCAGGTATACATTCAAAATCTATGGGAAGCACCTTATCTTGTTCTAATTTCTTCTCTGAAAATAAGGATTCCATAATTTTATAGAATCCGCTTTTTGAAAAAGGACCTTTAGATACTATTTCTCCATTGTATAATTCTTTTAGTTGCATTTCAAAATGGTAAATAGGTTTTATTCAAATACTTTTTGTTTTTAAGAAATAGTTTTTACTTCGTGCTTTTTTGCGCGTACAGTTATTTTAACTTTAAAATTTTAAACAATAAATCTTGAGTTCTCAAAAGCGAGACAGGCTCATTCTTCAATCACTTCAGCACTTTCCTCATCATCCCCATTAGCCTCTATCTTTGCAACACTAACCACCTTGTCGCCCGGGTCTAGTTTCATAATCCTTACTCCTTGGGTATTCCTGCCTATAACGCTTATATTTATTACAGGCACTCTTATCAGGATGCCTTTCTTAGAAACTACCATTATCTCATCTTCATCTTTAACTGCTCTTATGCACACTACCTTACCGTTCCTTGGACTGCATATAATGTTCCTTACCCCTTTTCCTCCTCTGCTTATAAGCCTGTACTCTTCCATCATGGTTCTTTTGCCATAACCGTTCTCTGTGATTGTGAGCACAGTCTCATCGTCTCTTGCTATTATCATTCCTATAACCTTATCATCCTTGCCTAGCCTTATACCTCTCACTCCAAAGCTGCCTCTACCTATGGGTCTTGCATCTGCTTCAAAGAACTTGACTGCTTGTCCATTACTACTTGCCACAAGGATTTTTTGATGCCCATCTGTAAGAACCACTTCTATTACTTCATCTCCTGGATTAAGATTAATAGCTATTATTCCTCCTTTTCTTGGCCTGCTATAAGCGCTTAGCTTGGTCTTTTTTACCAAGCCATTCTTGGTTGCAAATAAGAGATAATGTTTATCATCGAATTCTCTTATTGGAATGACTGTTTCTATCTCTTCATCAGGCTCTGTTCTTATCAGATTAACTATGGGTTTTCCTTTGCTTACTCTGGCTGCTTCTGGTATTTTATAAACCTTTAACCAGTACACCTTTCCTTTATCAGTGAATACTAAGAGATATGAATGGGTATTAGCCACAAATAAGTGTTGGATAAAATCTTCTTCCTTGGTTGTTGCTCCGATAACTCCTTTTCCTCCTCTTCTCTGAGTCTTGTACACATCTATGGGTTGCCTCTTAATGTATCCTACATGGCTTAGAGTAATCACGTTCTCCTCTGGCTTTATCAAGTCCTCAACATCTATCTCTTCCTCCTCAATTTCTTCTATCATGGTTCTTCTGTCATCACCATACTTGTCTATGATTTCCTTCATCTCATCCTTTATTATGCCTAGTATCTTGGCCTCATCAGCAAGTATCTCTTTTAGTTTTTTGATGAGCTCTAGTAACTGCTTATGCTCATCTCTTATTTTTTGTTGCTCAAGACTGGTTAGTCTTTGCAGCCTCATATCCAGGATTGCTTGGCTCTGCTTGTCAGTGAGCTTGTAAACAGCTATAAGGTTCTTCTTTGCAATAATAGGGTTCTTTGAGGTCTTTATGAGTTTGATAACAGGGTCAAGATGCTCTAATGCTATAAGCAATCCTTTTAGAATGTGCGCTCTTTCCTCTGCTTTTCTTAAGTCAAACTTGGTTCTTTTCCTTACAACAATTCTTCTGTAGGTTAGAAAGCTTTCTAGCAGTTGCTTGATGTTAAGGGTTTTGGGTTGGCCATTATCAAGACCTAGCATTATTGCTCCAAAGGTTGATTGCAGCCTTGTATGCTTGTATAACTGGTTCTTTACAATCTCAAGATTGGCTGATTTTCTTAGCTCTAGCACTATGCGCATGCCTTTTCTATCACTCTCATCTCTTATATCTGAGATGCCTTGTATTGTTCTGTCATTAACACAATCAGCTATCTGCTCTATTAGTTGTGATTTGTTAATCTGATAAGGTATTTCAGTTATGACTAGAATCTGCTTACCCTTTTTCTCCTCGACACCTAACTTTCCTCTTACTCTAATAATTCCTCTGCCTGACCTATAAGTATCTATTATTCCTTGTTTCCCAAGGATTATGCCTCCTGTTGGAAAATCAGGTCCTTGTATGATTTCTACTATATCTTTTATTTCTATGTCTGGTTTAGCTATGAGTTCAATAACTGCTTGGCACACTTCTTTGATGTTATGAGGGGGTATATTGGTTGCCATTCCAACAGCTATTCCACTGCTGCCATTAATCAATAGATTTGGTATCTTGCTTGGCAGTACAATTGGTTCTTTTAGGCTGCCGTCAAAGTTTTCTTGGAAAGCAACGGTTTCCTTGTCAATATCCACGAGTATCTCATCGCTTATCTTGGCCAGCTTTGCCTCTGTGTAACGCATGGCTGCTGGGTTGTCTCCGTCTATGCTTCCAAAGTTGCCTTGCCCCATTATCAATGGATATCTTAGTGAGAAGTTTTGGGCCATTCTTACCAGAGCATCATAAACAGCCATGTCTCCGTGCGGATGATACTTTCCCAGCACTTCTCCTACGATTCTAGCACACTTTCTAAAAGGAGTATTATACTTTAAGCCCATATCATTCATTGCGTATAGAATTCTTCTATGAACAGGTTTTAAGCCATCCCTGATATCAGGAAGAGCCCTGCCTATGATTACACTCATAGCATAATCTAGATAAGATGCTTTCATCTCATCCTCTATTATGGCTCTGATTATCCTTTTCTCAGTTACTGGCACTCCTAGTTTCTCAGCTACTTTTTCCTGTTCGGTTTCGGAGGAACCCTCAGAAATCTTTGATTTCTGTTGTTTCTCTGACTCTTTTGGTTCGCTTTTTTCCTTTGTTTTCTTACTTGAGTCCTTAGTCTTTTTTTTGGTCATGTTCTACCTTTAAAATTACCCTAGATACTCGTCGAGAAATAGTAAGTTTTATTACTTTATAAGGGTTGTGATTTTTGATATTATTTTCTATATTGAAAATATATTGGGGTTAAAGCGAAAATTATTAATATGTTATTATTCTAAAAAAGACTATGAATAAGAAAATATTCTTTAATATATCCCATGTCATAATCTTACCGATAGTGTTGATTATATGGTTAATATTAGCCGGAACCGGTTGTATATGCTTTGGAGGGCCATGCTCTCTGTCTTTTAGCTCTTTTATACTATGCCTAGCTTCGGGATTTTCAGTTCCTTTAACATAGGGGATTACAATTCTTGTGTTGTTAGTTGTATATGGTTTGGTGACCTTGTTTTCTTATTTATATTATAGAAAAAGAAAAAAATAGACCTAACTATCATCAAACCCTCCCCAAAATCCTGCTTTTCTTAGTATTAGAATGAATCTTAAACCTATGCCCGCAGTAAACACATGTTTTAATAGCAGTGGCAATCTTTTTTGGATTGGTCTTCTGCTGGTGCTTACATTTAGGGCAGATAACTATTAAGGTCATGATAGATAAGGTAAGAAAACTGGTTTATAAATTCTGCGCTGATAGATGTCCAATGCAATTATAATATTAACTCAGAATACTCCATTTTCTTTACTTTTTCAAATGCTTCATCAAAATTATCAACTTTTTCTTTCAGAACTTCAAGCATCTTTTTATGTGTATCATGGTCAACAAGCTTTTTTACTTTATCCTCTGGCTGTTTTGCCAGGAAATTAAACAAGTTCCTCTTAGGTCTTTCTGTTGCATAAGGGCAGTGCTCTAAAAAACCAGGAATATTTGTTTGTTTTA
>Ga0209427_10006549_pt1 | contig 13270 bp, 7 predicted proteins | sample DeeMarSWOR136_30_FD_187465 | JGI IMG/M metagenome (GOLD analysis project Ga0209427, IMG submission 187465) | Marine sediment microbial communities from White Oak River estuary, North Carolina - WOR-1-36_30 (SPAdes) (version 2) | ecosystem: Environmental > Aquatic > Marine > Intertidal zone >... | reverse complement strand
CGCCATGGCCGCCTTCTGTAGGCGGCGGCCGAGCTTGCGAGGCCAGCCCTTCAAGCCAGGCGCGGAACGACGCGCAGGAATCGCTGCCTGCGGGCGGCGGTACGCCGCCGAATGAGAACGTGGTGCTGCGTTGTTAGTAACGGCGCTCGTGAGCACGGAGCGGTAGTGTGGTTGGCGCGGTGTGGTGGCGGTGTTCTTTGTGAGCCGTGCAGGACCGGGCGTTTGGGCGGCTTTGTTATGAGTGGTGGGATTTTCTGACTATTGCGACTAGTGCACTGTGACCACTTCAGACTGAACGTCCACCCTGAATGGCAAAGGTTGTGGGCTGTGGCGGCACCGCAATCCAAATTTGAGTCTTGCACAAGTCGGCGCTTTGTGACCCCCTAGCCAAGCCGCATATTCCAGACATCACAAGAAGAGCCAACTAATAGCCTCCTTAATGAGATCCTAACAATGTTGTCATATGATGGTATCGTGAGTACTGTAAGGTGGGTAATGGTATGAAGATAATGCCTGGTTGGAGGAGGAGCAATCACCTGGCCAGATCTGGCATCCTCTTGGTTGCGGTAGCCTTAGTTGCCGGGATGGCAGGCTGTGTGCAGCACGTGAGCTCGGCGGTGACTTTCGCCGATCCCAACCTTGAGGCAGCGATAAGAGAAGCTGTCGACATACCCGAGGGGCCTATTTACCATGCAGACCTGCAGGCGCTGACTAGATTAGAGGCCTACGAGAAGAATATCAAGCGCCTTGCCGGGCTGGAACACTGCCTTGGCCTGACATTTCTTGACCTTGGCTATAACCGGATAAGCGACATTTCGCCGCTGGTCGGTCTCACCAGTCTGACAAGACTCTACCTTTACGATAATCAGATAAGCGATATTTCGCCGGTGGCTAACCTCAGCAGCCTGACATTTCTTGACCTTGGCTTCAACCAGATAAGCGATATTTCGCCGGTGGCCAACCTCAGCAGCCTGACATTTCTTGACCTTGGCTTCAACCAGATAAGCGATATTTCGCCGGTGGCTAACCTCACCAGCCTGACGGATCTCCACCTTACCTATAACCAAATAAGCGACATCTCCCCCCTGGTCGGCCTCACCAACCTGATCAGCCTCCAGCTTGCCTTCAACCAGATAGGCGACATCTCGCCGCTAATCGACAACGCCGGTCTGGACGAGGGTGGGCAAGTTTTGCTTGTTGAGAATCCGCTGAGTCCCGATTCCATCAATACATACATACCTCTACTTGAGGCGAGGGGGGTGGATGTTACCTGGGGATGGCTTGCTGACCAGTAGAATCCAGATTATACCCAGAAAACTGACGTTAAATTGCTTAGGAAGGGTTGGGACGAAATGGGACTTCACGAACAAGATGGAATTTCGCCAACTAGCACAATGGTTTTGTTTTGTATGTAACGGGACACCTTGGGACTTCTGGCTTGGAATTAGGAAAGCGCTGCTCTGGCCAAACCGAGATTCGGTATTACGACCGTGCCACACTAAACACACACGCTGAACGGCAAAAGTCCTGCGTTATTGCGACACCACAATCCATATAGAGATTCTAGCACCGAGACGTTGGGCGGGCAATTTCTAGCACGCTTCCTTAGAGACTCATCGTCACTCCCCGCTCATCTTACACCGACAGACTATATCGAGAAAGTATGCGCCAAAATCCCCAGCCCAGTGTTACCCGTGTGATCAGCCACCGCAGGCTACTGCTGTGCCTTAAGTAAGTGCCCTGTGTAAGGTCTTCCAGTCAACAATGACCAATGGTATAATTCGTCCAAGAGAGAGTGGAATGAGGAGGTCATTTGCTGCAGTTATCCTACCAATCATGCCCGTAGTGTACACTTGGTTAGGGCAGGACGTACTGCCATTTCGATTGAGGATACGGCTAATCCCCACAAGGAGTTGGCTAACGATGTAAGCAAGGCAGGCACTTCTTCGGCACGTGGCACCCGATTACGATGTAGACTGGAGATGTTGAGTCGCCCAGCGAATAGATTTCAAAGGAGGAGAGAAAATGAAGAATAGAATACTCTTTGTCTCGTTAGCAGTCATGTTGGCCCTGAGCATGGGTCTTGTTGGATGCGGAGGCCAGGAGACGCCTGAGGTAACGGAGTACAACCTCACTATATCCAGCACGGAGGGAGGTTCAGTTACCAACCCGGGAGAGGGGACATCTACTCATGACGAAGGTGAAGTAGCTGACCTTGCAGCCGACGCCGAGGATGGCTACGAGTTTGTCAACTGGACCGGAAACGTGGACACAATCTACGATGTCAATGCTGCTTCAACCACTATTGTGATGAATGACGACTACTCTATCACTGCTAACTTCGAAGCTCAGTACGTCCTGACAATAGACAGCACAGATGGTGGTGAGGTCATAACTCCTGGAGAGGGGATTTTTGCCTATAGCGAGCCAACGCTGGTAAACCTGGTGGCAGAGCCCGACGATGATTGTCGCTTTGTCGGCTGGACGGGTGATGTGAGCACCATTGCCAATGCCGACAATGCCACAACCACTATCACTGTGGATAGCCGTTGTTCCATCACTGCTGACTTTGCCTGTGGCCCTGCGATACCGTTCAAGAACCCTGATAGCTTTGTCCAAATGATTATCGGAAGTGTGGACTCGCTTGATCCAGCATGGCTCTATGACACGGTTAGCGGCGAGCAGGTGCACTATGTTTATGAAACGCTCGTGTTTTATGACGGCGAAGAGACCGATCAATTCGTACCGGTTCTGGCTACAGAGTGGGAGTTTGACAGCGAAAGTGTCTCCTATCGGTTCAAGGTCCGTGAAGGTGTCAAATTTCACGAGGGTGGCGAACTGACCCCGGAAGATGTTGAGTACTCCTTCGAGCGGGCGATGGTTCAGGACAGATCTTTTGGACCTATCTGGATGCTTTTCCGAGCGCTGCTAGGTGTTTATACTAGTGATGAAGTCACTTTCGCAGACATCGACAATGCGGTAGAAGTTGATGGTGATTGGGTTCGGTTTAATTTATCTGACCCTGCCGGGGGCTTGGTTTTTCTCCAGCTTCTCTGTGGCCCCTGGGCCTCGATTGTCGACAAGGAATGGTGCATCGCTAACGGCGAATGGAACGGTACTGGACAGACGTGGCAGCAATTTAACAGACCTGATGTTAGCAACAGTTACCTCTACAACCATACCAACGGTACCGGACCCTGGAAACTGGAAGAGTGGGATCCAGGCGTTAAGATCAAACTGGTGAGAAACGATGACTACTGGAGGGAGCCGGCAGCGTTTGAGACGGTCATCACTCAGTTCGTCGAGGATTGGACCACCCGCAAGGAAGCACTTCTGGGTGGTGATGCCGACCTTGTTCGTGTGCCGCGGACAAACATCGGTGAACTGGAGCGAATTGATGACATCAATGTCTATCAGGCCCTGCCTGAACTTACTCTCTCTACTGACGCGTTCTTCTTCAATTTCGATATCGACGACGATAGTGAGTATGTAGGCAGTGGTGCACTTGACGGCAGTGGCATCCCGACAGACTTTTTCACTGACATAGACGTGCGCAAAGGATTTAACTACGCCTTCGATTGGGACGTCTATATCGAGGACGCTCTGATGGGCGAGGCTGAGCAGAGGGGTTCACCAGTCGTGGAAGGCCTCCCATTCTACAATCCTGACGCTTCGATGTATGGTCTGGACATGGACAAGGCTGAGGAACATCTGAAGGCCGCCTGGGATGGCGAAGTCTGGGACAAGGGGTTCAGACTCATACTGCTCTACAACGCTGGCAATCTACCGCGCGAGACTGCCTGCAACATTCTTGCGGAGAACTTGCACGCTATCAATCCTAAGTTTGACGTCAACGTTCAGTCGACGGATTGGGGCAGCTATTTATCAGACATGATCAGTGGGAGTTTGCCCATGTTCCAGGTAGGGTGGATAGTTGACTACCCTCACCCCGACAATAATGTGGTTACTTTTATGGCCAGCTATGGTGTCTTTGCTGGATGGCAAAGCTACGGCTATCCTGAACTGGACCAATTAATCGAGGACGCGTTTAAGGAACTTGACCCTACGGTGCAGCGGGACATGTACTATGAGATACAGGAGCGTTACTACGAGGACGCCCCGAGCATCATGCTATGCCAGCCACTGGGGAGGCGCTATTTCACCAAGTACATAGAGGGCTTCTACTTCAACCCAATGATCTGGGGGCTGCCTGGCCCACTCTATTACATGAGCAAGTCATCGTCATGACCAAGGGGTGGATTGTGTATACGGATGGGCAGACCTATCCCTTCCTGAGCTGGCAATCGTAGGCAAAGATGTGGAAGTGTAAGGCCCCCAATTTGAGAGCCCTAAGAAAGAAGGAGAGAAAGCGAAGAATAAAATAGTCACTATCTTGTTAGCGGTTGCACTGATTCTCAGCGTTAGTCTCGTGGGCTGTGGCGGTGAGCCGGCTTCTGAGATGAGGGAGCATACCCTGACCATCTCCAGCACGGAGGGAGGATCAGTGACCACCCCTGGAGAAGGCGCTTTCACCTATGATGCGGGTGAGGTAGTCAACCTGGTGGCGGATGCCGATGAGGGGTACAGCTTCGTCAATTGGGCTGGCAATGTAGATGACATTGCCGATGTCGAGGATGCCACCACTAGCATCACCATGAACGGTGACTACTCCATCATCGCCAACTTTGCCAGTGATATTACGATACCACTGAAGAACCCTGGCAGCTTTGTCCAGATGACCATCGAAGATATCGACTCCCTTGATCCAGCATGGGGATACGACACAGCTAGAGGTGGACAGGTGCAGTATATCTATGAGACGCTCGTATTCTGGGAAGGCGAAAAGACTGATCAATTCGTACCGGTTCTGGCTACCGAGTGGGAACTTCTCGATGATAATGTGACCTATCGCTTCAAGATCCGTGAGGGTGTCAAGTTCCACAATGGTAACCAGCTGACTCCTGAAGATGTTGAGTACTCCTTCCAGCGGGCGATGGTCCAGGACATATCCGGTGGACCTGCTTACATGTTTTTCCAGTCGCTGCTAGGTGCGCGGAGTAGCGATGAGGTTACCTTCGCGGACATCGATGGGGCAGTAGAGGTTGACGGCGATTGGGTCGTGTTTCACCTATATGACCCTGCCTGGGCCCTTCCATTCCTACAGATAATCTGTGGCTCCTGGGCCTCGATTGTTGATAAGGAGTGGTGCGTCGCTCAGGGCGACTGGGATGGCGCTGAAGGGACCTGGCTGATGTATAACCACCCTCAAGATCCTGACAACACCGTACTCTTCGACAAAGCGAATGGTACCGGACCCTGGAAACTGGAAGAGTGGGATCCAGGCGTTCAGAGCAAATTGGTGAGAAACGATGATTACTGGAGGGAGCCTGCGGCGTTTGAGGTGGTCATCACGCAGGTGGTCGAGGAGTGGACTAGCCGAAAGCTGGCACTCCTCGCTGGGGATGCGGACTTGGTCTATGTGCCGCTGATTAACATCGCCGAACTCGAAGGCATTGAGAACCTCAACACCTACAAAGAGTTGCCTGCGCTTGCCATTGAGGCATTCCTCTTTAATATGGCTATCGGCGAAAACAGTACCTATATCGGCAGTGGTGCACTGGACGGCAACGGCATCCCGACTGATTTCTTCACTGATGTGGACGTGCGCAAAGGCTTTAACTATGCCTTCGACTGGGAGACATATATCAACCGAGCTTATACGGGCGAGGCTGAGCAGAGGGGCTCACCGATCATTGAAGGTCTTCCGTTCTACAACCCGGGTGCTTCGATGTATAGACATGACCTGGGCAAGGCTGCCGAACACCTGCAAGCTGCCTGGGGCGGCGAACTCTGGGAGAAGGGATGCAACTTTACCCTGCTCTACAACCCTGGTGGCATATTCCTATTGCGCAAGATTTTCTGCGAGATCTTGGCTGAGAACCTGGTAGCTATCAATCCCAAATTTCAGGTCAATATCCAGCCACTCGCATGGCCGATCATACTGTATGAGATGTTCGAGACCCGAGATATGCCCATGTTTCAGATGGGTTGGGCCGCTGACTATCCCCACCCAGACAATATTGTGGTTCCTTTTATGGCCAGCTACGGTGTGTTCGCTGAACGGCAAAGCTACGGCTATCCCGAACTCGATGAATTGATCGAGGACGCGTTTAAGGAGCTCGATCCCGCAGTGCAGGAGGACATGTACTATGAGATACAGGAGCGTTACTACCAGGATGCACCTGCCATCATGCTATGCCAGCCGCTAGTGAGGCGCTACTTCACCAATTATATACATGGCTTCTACTTCAACCCAATGATCTCTGGCCAGGCCGGGCCTCTTTATTACATGAGCAAATCGGAATCCTGAAGCAAGCAATTCACGGGCAAGTACTGCGATTACGATGACGGGAATACTTGATGAGTAGCCCAGCCAGCGACGTTGCAGCACTTATGTTATTACTCACTGGTCAGGACAGGAGGTGAGACTATGTTCAGGGCGTTTGGCCTCGCGTTACTAATCATAGCAATGATAGGCAGTATCATATGGGGCTTCAATAGGCACGAGAGGGTACTCGAAATCCAGTTACAACTAAGCTCAACTCAACAAGAACTAAGCTCAACTCAGCAAGAACTAAGCTCGACTCAGCAAGAACTAAACTCGGCTCAAGAAGAACTGAGTTCCACCGAACTGACTATTGGTTCCTTACAGCAAGAACTGAACTCCGCCGAACTGACTATTAGTTCCCTTGAGTCGAAGCTAGAGCTGTACGAAGACACGTGGGGATTGGTCGCCTCAGGTATTCAGCCACCTTTTCAGGGTGCCGATATCGTTAGCAGTGGAACGGCAACTAATCCGACATGGGCGCAGTTGTCAGATTTCTTGCTAGAGGACAGGACTGACCAGAAGGCTTATGTGCCTGGTGTCTATGTCTGCTCTGATTTCGCCAGGGACGTGCATAATAACGCAGAACGAGCTGGAATTCGTGCGGCCTACGCGGTCGTCGAACTGCCAAGCGATTACCATGCGCTAAATGCTTTTAGGACAACAGACAGAGGATTGGTATTCATAGATTGTACTGGTCTACAAGCATCAGACTCTGGCCCATCCAATCGAGACAAAAGCGTGAATGTTAGGCTAGGAAAAAGCTATATACCTAGAAGTCTCTTTCCGGAGGCGGGTTGGAGCGTCACGTGGGGAAACATGGGTACTGTGCGTGACGTGGAAATATATTGGTAGTTTATTGCAGGTAGGATGGAGACTTCTTTGTAGGGCTCTTTCGTGAAGCACACATTGCTACGTCTTGTTCTGTCTGTGACGAAAGACAAATCCCTTCCCAATAGTCACTCAATCCTCTGACGAAGCCTCAAGCTATCCTCAAACTTCACTGAGCTGGCAAGCAGTATAATTAGGATTACACCATGCACGCCGTGGCTGACGAGTAGCCACAGGTGTTTTTCAGCGGACATATTACTCGATTTGTGGTGGGCCTCATTGATATGGTGTTCCTGAAATCCGAGGTATTGACTGTTTTCTGAAGAAACAGTATTCTACGACAGCCAGTTTTTAGCCGAGATACTGGGAGAGGGGATGAAATACTACAGAGGAGGGAAAATGACAAGGAAACTGCTGTTAGTCGCTCTAATCGCACTCGTAGTATGTACAGGTTTCGGTTTCAAGGCTTCCTGCACCGCTCCTCCAACAGCGTGGCGCCTGACTATCACGACCACGGAGGGCGGTAGTGTTATCACGCCTGGAGAGGGCATGTTTTGGTACTATGATGGTGACTTCGTCATCCTGAGCGCGGTTCCAGACCCCGGCTACCGATTTGTCAACTGGACCGGTAAGGTGGACACCGTCGGCGATTTCTATGCAGCCACGACCATGATCTGTATGATGCTCGACTACACTATTACCGCTAACTTCGCCCCGGTGTCAGAAGGCTAGCCTATGGGGCTTAGTTAGAGACTCCTAATTAGGGCGACTTTCTAGACATGCCGTGTGTTCGCCTCTTCCCTGGCCCAAGGCAAGGCGACACTGAAGGCGAGATTTCCATGCCAAGCAAATGCACTTCAGGCAGGTGCTTGTCTGACTCTATGGGATGTCCTGGACCCCACACAAGAACCTATTGACCGTATCTTAGAAAGCGCTATAATAGTATTCATAAGAGTGGCTTTCATACGCAACTGTACCTTAAGGCTGGCATAAAAGTGGGTGGTCAAGTACATACATGAAGAGTTGTTATACTTCCTACCATGTCAGGTTCAGCGCGCTGAAGCTCTGTCGAAGGACAAGATTCTTGGGGGAATCTAAATGGTACGAAGGTGGTGAAGAATGAACACAATACTTGATCCGAAAAGGCACCATCATGGGGCGAGAGCTAGCATCGTCTTGATTGCAGTGACCGTAATGGCTGGGACGGTAGGTTGTGGTGGCGGCGGTGGTGTTGAGTACAACCTCGCTATCTCCAGTACCGCTGGAGGGTCGGTAACCACCCCTGGAGAAGGAACTTTCGCCTATGAGGAAGGTGAGGCGGTCAACCTGGTGGCAGATGCCGATGAGGGGTACCAATTCGTCAGCTGGACTGGCGACGTGGATGACATTGTCGATGTTGCGGAGGCCAGTACCACCATTACGATGAAGGATGATTATTCCATAACAGCCACCTTTGCTGTCAAGCAATACAGCCTCGTCATCCAGAGCACGGAAGGAGGTTCAGTAACCGACCCTGGAGAGGAGGCCTTCACCTATGACGAAGGTGAGGTGGTGAACTTGGCGGCGACTCCAGATGAGTACTGCGACTTCGTCAATTGGACTGGCGACGTGAGCACTATTGCCGATGTCGAGGATGCCACCACCACTATCACCATGAACGACAACTATTCCATCACCGCGAACTTCGCAGTTCATTACGTCTTGATGATAGACAGCACAGACGGGGGTCAGGTAACCACTCCTGGCAAGGGGTCTTTTACCTATGATCCTGGCGTAGTAGTTGACCTGGTGGCAGAGGCCAAGGAAGGGTACCAATTTGTAAACTGGACGGGTGATGTCAGCACCATTGCCGATGTTAATGCTGCTTCAACAGATATCACTATCAATGGTCACTGTACGATCACCGCAAGCTTTGCCAAGGAAATACAGGATTGGCACGATTTAGATGCCATCAGGGACAACCTGAGTGGAAGCTATATTCTAATGAACGACCTCGATTCCACTACTGCCGGCTATACGAAGCTGGCGAGTCGAACAGCGAATCGAGGAAGTGGCTGGCAGCCAATTCTATGGTATGCAGGGAGTCTTGATGGACAAGGTTACGAGATAAGAGACCTATTTATCAACCGCCCTGGCAACTGGGGTGTGGGGCTCTTTGGTTATGTTAATGTGTCAGGGGTCGTCGAAGATATCGATATGGTCAACACCACTGTGACCGGCTGGTATGCTGTCGGCGGTCTAGTGGGATGGAGTCATGGCACCGTGAGTAACTCTTATTGTAGTGGCAGCGTCACTGGCGAGTGGGCTGTGGGTGGTTTGGTGGGAAGGAACGAGTGGGGTGGCGACGTAAACAGCTCCCATTCCAAAGGCAGTGTGAAGGGCAATACACATGTTGGCGGTCTGGTGGGAGTGAACCGGGGCCTCGGTGCTGTGACTAATTCCTATTCTGCAGGCAGAGTCAGCGGCGATGAATATATTGGCGGACTGGTGGGGTCCAACGGCGACAGTGGCGCTGTGAGCAACTGCTATTCGACAGGCAGAGCCACCGGTAGTACACATGTTGGCGGTCTGGTGGGACATAATTTTCTCAGCGGAGAAGGCACCGTGAGCAACTCATTCTGGGACACCGAAACCAGCGGACAATCTACTTCGGACGGCGGGACAGGCAAGACTACCGCCGAAATGAAAAACATCGGTACCTTCTCGGGTGAAGGCTGGAACATAATCGCAGTCGCTGATGCTGACACACGCAACGCTTCCTACATCTGGAACATCGTTGACGGCCAGAGTTATCCCTTCCTGAGCTGGGAGCCGTGAGCGCATATGCAGATGTGAAAGAGTTCCAATTTGAAAACCTTGGAAGAGGAGGGAGAGAAGTGAAGAATAGGATAATCTCTATCTCGTTAGCGGTCATGTTAAGCCTCAGCGCGGGCTTTATCGGCTGCGGAGGCGAGGTGGTGCCGGAGGTAACGGAGTACACCTTGACCATCTCCAGCACAGAAGGCGGCCGGGTCACCGAGCCTGGCGAGGGGGCTTTTACCTACGACGATGGAGCAGTCGTCGATCTAGTGGCAGAAGCTGATGAAGGTTACCGCTTTGTCAACTGGACTGGCGATGTCGTCAGCATCGGCAATATCAACCACCCCACAACTACCATTACTATGAATGATGACTACTCAGTCACCGCCAATTTCAAGATAAGGGCTGTGGCTATGCCCCTTGAGTGGGTAGTCTATACTAGTGGAGGAAATGTGCATACCCTTGTCAATGATGACGACTATCTATGGGTTGGCCGTTATGGTGGCTTGACGAGGCTAAATAAGACCAATGGGGATATGACACACTACAACACCGCCAATTCTGGACTACCCGACAATATGATAAGTTCGATTGTTAAGGATGTTAACGGCGACTTGTGGATTGGGACGGACAATGGTTTGGCAAGGTTTGATGGGACAGATTGGATTGTCTACAACTCGGACAATTCTCCACTGCCACGTAACGATATTAGCTGCATTACCGTTGACATAGATGGAAACAAATGGATTGGCGTTTTTATGGGAGGTCTGGTCAAGTTTGATGGGACTAATTGGACTATCTACAATACGGAGAATTCAGAGCTACCGGTCGACGATTTCCGCGAAATCGTGATCGATGCTGATGGAAACAAATGGTTGGGGACAAACGGCGGGGGTCTAGCCAAGTTTGATGGGACGCAGTGGACTGTCTATAACACTAGTAATTCGGAAATACCAGGGGTCAGCATTTCTTCTATTGCATTTGATGCGAACGGGGATATGTGGATTGGACTTTGCGGCTGGGATTACCCCAACGGTTTGGCAAGGTTTGATGGCACAGACTGGACTGTCTACAACGAAAGTAATTCAGAGCTACCATCCAACTGCGTACGAAGTGTTGCCATAGATACATTTGGGAGTAAATGGATCGGAACATATAAAGGCTTGGCGAAATTTGACGGGGCGAATTGGACACTCTACAGCGCAGCAGAGCTTCTCGGATTCGTCGCCGAGGATGTCTATTCTATTGCCATCGACGCGGATGGGATAACATGGGTCGGATTCTATTGTGGTTTAGCAAGGTTTGATGGAATCAACTGGATTGTATACAACACAGGCAATTCGTTGCTGCCAGACAATCATGTTACTTGTGTTGAGATGGATGATCATAGCAATAAGTGGATGGGAACTTGGTACGGAGGTTTGGTGAAGTTCGACGGCACGAACTGGACAATCTATAACACGCATAATTCTCCTCTTCCAGACAATCATGCATGGGTTTGGGCCGTAGACCGCGACGGGGCTATATGGATAAGCTCGTACTACACGAGGTGTTTAGTGAAGTTTGATGGAACGGACTTCACCGTCTATGAATATGGCTTACCAGATGGTCCGATCACGAGTCTTGCCATTGATACGAATAACAATAAGTGGATGCTGGTATATGACTATTCGACTAATAGTGAGAATATAGTAACGGATTGGATTGTGTATTTAGTGGAATTTGATGGAATAGATGCGATAATCCATAACTTGACTGATCTCGGACTCGAGTTCGGCTATACATCTTATCTTGCCACAGATTTGGATGGAAACGTGTGGGTAGGGACTGAAGGATTCTTATTCAAGTTTGATGGAACGAATTGGATTACGTATAACATGAGTAGCTCTGGATTACCAAGTAGTGCTGTCTACGGTCTCACCGCTGATACTGATGGAAACGTCTGGGTAGGAACTGGAGGAGGTTTGGTCAAGTTTGATGGAACGCAGTGGACTGTCTACGACACGACTAATTCTGATCTGCCAAGTAACACTATCCTTGGCCCTACCATCGACAAGGATGGACAGATATGGATGAGGACCGTGATGACCGTTGAAGCTCTAGTGAAGTTTAATGGAACAGATTGGACCGTCTATGATCTTACGTCTGGTTCTGGTTTACCAAACAGAAGGATCAATTCCTTTGCCATCGATGAAGATGGCAGTGTGTGGATTGCAACTTGGGGAGGGTTGGGCCACTCTCGTAGTACAGTCTAGGAAGATGTATGTCGTAGGAGATGAGTAGTCTAGTTGGAATTCCTCGAGGGAAGATAGAAGAATCTGGAGGTAGAAAATGAAGACAATACTTGGTTCGAGGAGAGACCATTACGTGGCAAGAGTCAGCATCTTTCTCACCGTATTAGCTTTAATTGCTGGGATGGTAGGCTGTGCTGGTGACGGTAATGGTGGTGGCGGGTCTTGTACCCTCATTGTCGACTTTACGGCTGGAGGTACAGTCACCCTTGACGATGTGCCCATCCCTGGAAACGCGATCCTTCCTTATGCTGCTGGCACGGTGGTTAGTGTGAATGCCAGTCCGAGTGCTGGCTACCGATTTGTCGAGTGGAGTGGCAATGCCACTACCATTGCCGATACAAATGCTGCCTCAACCACTATTACAGTGAATGATGACTACTCCATCGTGGCCAATTTTGTCAAGCAGCATGACCTCACGATCTCCAGCATTGCGGGAGGGTCGGTCACCACGCCCGGAGAAGGCACATATACCTATGACGAAGGCAAGGTGATCAATCTAGTAGCCCAGGCTGAGGGGGGCTACCACTTTGTCAACTGGACAGGCGATGTGAGCACAATTGCTAATGTCAATGCCACAATAACCAGCATCACCATGAGTGGCAGCTACATCATCACCGCCAACTTTGCTGTTGACCTTTATTTTGAGGCAGATGTCAATGTTATCTTGGATGGGCCGGTAACTTTGCCGCCGGAGCAAAGAAATCCCTGTTTTGTTCTACAGGTTTTCACCAATATAATTACAAACAGCGTTCAGGTGGACCTGCCTGATGGTAGCAGCATAGTCATTCCACGATACAGTGATGTGTTCGGCCCTGGGGTTGACCAGGCAACCGTACTTCGTTTTTCAACTTGTGAACCAGGAATGCCCATAGCCGGTGGAGAGTACATTTTCACTGGTCTCGATGGCATTGGTGAGCCAATACCGGGAGCAATCGACACCGACATCTGGGTGGGGGTTGAG
>Ga0209427_10006548_pt1 | contig 13273 bp, 12 predicted proteins | sample DeeMarSWOR136_30_FD_187465 | JGI IMG/M metagenome (GOLD analysis project Ga0209427, IMG submission 187465) | Marine sediment microbial communities from White Oak River estuary, North Carolina - WOR-1-36_30 (SPAdes) (version 2) | ecosystem: Environmental > Aquatic > Marine > Intertidal zone >... | reverse complement strand
ATTTGAACAAAACACTTTTATATATACAGTACAACAACTTCACAATATTAAGTGTTAATCATCAAGATAATGATGTAATAGCATCATCAGTTAATGCAGCAGGAGTATTTCATACACTAAACATGTCAAACGTTACTTCAACAGAGTATGGAGTTATAGCAATACATGATTCAGATGATTCAATAACAACAAGCTATGGTCTTCAGACATCTGATCAAGCAATATTAATAGTTAACCTAACAGATGCATTACCAGATACTGGTGGACTGGAACCTGGTCAATCACTTAATGGTAAACTAGTACCAGAAATTGGAGCATCAGGTATATTTACAGTAAGCGCTCCAAACGCATTCAAATATAGAGTAGAAGAATTATAGAAAAAAGAACACCAAAAAATCTCCACTTTTTTTTTCTATATTTTTCTTATATTTCTATATTCAATAAATCTGCCAATTTACCAATTTGTAATTTTTGTATTTTGCAGATTTTATTAATTTTGGTTTTCTAACAACAAAGTATTATATAGTGCTTCTAGCCACAGCTATATTGTGTCATGATATAATTTAACATGACATAATGTAGAAATGAAAGGTGGTGAAAGAAGTGGAGAAAAAGTATTTAGAAAGGCTGGTAGGCAAATATTGTAAGATTGTCACAAAAGAACCTGGCGAAGAAAAAGCAAATGTCGTCACAGGTATTTTAGAAGATGTTGATTATAAAGATGGTTTTATTTTAGTTGATTCTGAACAAGGTTTAGGATGCTTAAGTATAAACACGCTAGTTGCCATAAAACCAGGTAAAAAACGATTCGAGCAAAAAATTAAAATGGATGAAAAAGCAGTAGTAGGTATCGGTACTCTAATTATATTCATTGCTATGGTACTAGTTGCAGCAGTTGCTGCAAGTGTAATTATGCAAACAGGTGAAACATTGCAGCAAAGAGCATATGCAGTTGGTAAACAAACTATAAGAGATGTTTCTTCAGGTGTTAAAATTATTGGTTTAACAGGTTATACAGATGAAGATAAAACTAAATTGGAATATTTAGCTATCGCAATATCACCAAGAGCTGGATCATATGATATCGATTTGAACAACACATTACTATATATCATATATAACAACTATACTATACTATCCCTAAATTCGCGAGATAAAGATGTAATAGCAGGATCAGTTAATTCAGCAGGAGTATTTCATACACTTAATATGAGCAACGTAACTGCAACAAAATATGGTGTTATTGCAATTCATGATAGTGATGATTCAGTTCTTAACAGCTATGGTCTTTCTACATCTGATCAGGTAGTTCTAATCGTAAATCTATCAGCCGCAATACCTGAAACTTCTGGATTGTTACCTGGAGAAATACTGAACGGGAAACTTGTACCCGAAATTGGAACATCAGGTATATTTACAGTAAGCGCTCCAAACGCATTCAAATATAGAGTAGAAGAACTATAAAAAGACATATATCAAAAAACTTTCTTTTTTTATTCTTCTTTTATTTCTTTTGATTTATTAAATCTATTTTTATTTATTTCTTCTTCATTGGAAAAATCAGTATCTTGATTTTCTAAATCAGAAATATCCTTAGGTTTTTCTTTTAAATCATCCAATTTATCAGATTTAACAATTTCATTTTGTTTCCCAGGTATCTCAATATCCTCAGTTTTCTCTACAATAAAATCAACATTAATATTATCTGTTAAAATGCCCTGAGTGTTTTCTTGGCCACTTTTTTTAACAAGATTTTTTTCCTCTTCAACTGATATATCAATATCTGATTTTTGCTCACTAATATTGTCATTAACTTCAGTTTCTTCTTTTAAATTCTCTGATTTATATATATCTTCACCTTCATCTTTTTTATAGGCAACTTCAGAATCTTTTATAATATCAATTGGTTTACCAAAATCCATAATTTTATTCTTCTCCTCTTCTTCATAAGAAGGAGGAATTTCCTTATCTTTATCATCAAAATCATAAACAATTGGAGGTTCTTCTTTAATAGTTTCTGATTTCTGAGAAATATCTATTTTATCATTACTAATCTTATCTATATCAGAACTTACAACATCTTCTGACTTGACATCAATTTTAGCTTCATCTATTATTTTTTCTTGATTTTTTAATAACAAATTAAATACTGCAATCTCTGCTTTTTCTCCATTTAAAAAGATGGGTTTAGAATTTATTTCAACATCTATCTTTTCATTATTTCTCGATAAAATAACAGTTTCATAATTTGATATCTTTTCACCCTTTAATCGATTTAAATAATATTTCTCCATTCCTATTAGACCCTCTGGGCTGATAAAATCGAAAAGACTTCTATTAATTATATCATCAGCATTATAGCCAATTAAATTAGCAAAAGAATCATTGACTTTCTTAAAGATACCTCGTTGAATTATTGCAGCACTATCAGAAATTTTTTCAAAAACATCATATGGTTCTTTAAGATCTTCCTTTGTTGTTTCGCTAACGGATACATCATCAGAACCAGTAATATCGCTAAGTAGTATTTTTTCTTGATTCATCAAATCCATACGTCTGTTTTCTATATCTTCCTCTAATAATTCAAGCCTCTCTCTCCATTCTCGGAATTCATTTATCTGCTCATTTACCTTTTTTTTATCTTCGAGAAGTTTGATTTCAGCATTATTTAATCTTTTTTCACGTTCATCAAGTTCTTTTAGCTTATTTTCAAATTCCTCTTTTCTTTTCTTACCTCCATATAATTCAGAAAAAGAATATAAGCTCTTATTTACAATTATATTTGATTGTTTTACAGTATTATCCAGAATTTCTTTATAATGATCTTCTTGAGGTCTTTTATTTTTTAACTGTTTTTCTAAATACTTATTTTTCTTTTCAAGCTCATTATTTAAAATTTTTAATTTTTTAATGATTTTAATATTTATATCAGAATTTTTAGTTTTTCTTGAAAATAATGATAAGGATTTTATTTTATTTTTTGATGAAGTTAACGGTATGTTAATTTCGGGTGTTTCAACATCTTTCCAATATGTGACCAAACTTCCAACAAGATTAATACTTAAATCATCACTTTCTAAATCCTTTTCAGGAAAACTACTCCAAGAAATCATAATTTCATGACCGTGTTTTGTTAAAAATGGAATTTTAAAGGCATGTATTGTTCTATTATTTTGTGAATAATCAAAGAAAATATTCCAAAGATCCCTATATCGATCTGGAATTAACATTTTATAAAAAGATTTTTTAAATATTTCATTTTTATCATACCCTGAGATTTGTTCACATATTTGATTAAATTTAGTTATTTCTCCATTTTTATTAATACTTAAAACTAAATTTTCTTTATTTTTATGAAAGTTTTGAACATCTCTCTCCTCTAATTGCTCAATCGATTTGTTCATCCTATCCCTTATAGAAAATTTGAACATTTATATTTTCTACTTTCTCTATCCTTTAATTATTTTAAAACTTTTTGTTTTACTATACCATAAAAATTTCTATTTATATTGTAAGTTGTAATTACTAACCAAGAATATAAATAATACAAAATTTATTCATTTTTTGTTGAGGAAATTAGTTTATTAGATAAAAGTATAAATACAAGATTACAGTTATAAATTAAGGCTTAGCCAAAATCTGGCTTCATAGGAGGGGTATGCATAAAGTTAAAGATGGGAAAAAATGATGAGAATGAATCAGAAGATGACTCATCTGAAAAAAATCCACAACCTGAAAATATTACAGTAGATACTAAATCTGAAGATGAAGATACTAGTTCTACACCTCCAAAAGAGCCTGATAAAACTGAAGAGATAACTGAAAATCCTGAAGAATTAAGAAAAGTAATAAAGTTGGATTCTAATGATGAGAAACCAGAAAAGGAAGAAAAAAAGGATGAAAAACCTAAACCTGAAGAAGTAGTTGATGATGATTCAGCGCCAGATGATAGAAAATCTTTAGAGCAAAAACGTGCAATTCTTCAAAACATAAAAGATTTTGATTTTCAAATAAAAAAGAATCAGTCAGAAATTACAAATTTAAATAATAAAATGAGTTCTATTTCAAAAGACCTTGATGATCTTGTAAGTCTTTATGAAATTGTATCTGAACAGATGAATCCATTTGTTGGTCTTTCAAAAGTCACTAAAAAAAGAATAGATGCATTAGAAAATTTTATGTCAGATATTGAGGATTTAAAAAATAGGATGGGAGATTTGGAATCCTTTGCAGAACAGACTACTGGTAATTTTAATGACCTAAAATACTTAAAAGAATCACAAAAAGAATTTTTACAAAAAGAAAAAGATATGGGACCTGGAAAATTAGAAAAAAACAAACAGTCGAAAGGATTATCTGATGAAGATATAGATATGATAATTGATAAATCTTTAAAAGCACTTAATCTTGATAATGAAATCGATAAGATAATTGACGAATATGTTGATGAAATAAAGGAAGTAAATAAAAAATTAGGTGAGTAGTATGGTAGAAAACGAGCAAGATAATGAAAAAGTAATTCTTGATGATTTTGAATTATCAAGTGAGCTCTCTGCCTTAGTTGAAAAAAATTTAATTCCAAAAATAATTGCTAATAGATTAGAAGTTAGATTAAAAGAAAAAAATGTAAAAATTACTAAAGAGCAACTTAATCAACTTGCTGAAAAGATAAGGAATATTATGCGTGAATTTATCAAGGATTTACCTGAAAATCAAAAAGAGGCAATTATAGGAAAATCAGAATTCCCAGAAACAAATGAAAATACTAAAAAAATTCTTGAAACTATAGAAAAACTTCAAGGAAAAATTGGTGAACTTGAGAGCAAAAAAACAATTGAACCTGAAACACAACCATCGGATAAAACTGGTATACAAAAAGAATTTGGTGAAGAAACTCCATCACCTGAAATTAATTCTCCAACAGCAACAGAGCAAAAAGAAGAGGAAAATAAGGATCAAGTAGTTACTGAAGTCACACATCCAATAGCTCCTCAACAAACAGAAGAGGTATCAAAAGAAACGATCTCTTCTAAAATAGAAAAACCAATACCAGTTCAACAATCAAATGAAAGAAAAAGCTTTACAGGCTCTCCAAGTTTTGTTACAACAGAAAATATAAAGCTTCCAAATCAACCCAGACAAATAGTAAAAGAATGGAATCTAGATCCATTGCTTGAAATTCCTGGTGATACAGAAAGTATTATTATTTTAATGAAATGGCTTCAAAACTTAATTGATAAATGTGGGCGTCAAAATCTTTCAAATATTTTAGATTATTATGTTGATATTGGATGGATTACTGATGATGTTAAAATTACTTTGATTGATTACTCCCAAGGTATAACTGGTTATAATAACCTTGAAATACCAACAAAAGATATATCAAATTTACCATCAAAAGATCATATTGAATCACTTCTGTTCATTCAGAAATTAAAAGGAGTACAATTTGATAAGCATTTTATAGATAGAATAGAAGGTGAAATCTTAAGAATTACTAAAAAGTTAAGTAATTATAATCCCTAATAAAAATATTTATTTACTACATATGTTATATTAATTTTTAATTATTTGATAATCAGAGGGGATTATAACAATATCACTCACCATATTGGAGGTGCAATTTAGATGGGATTTTCACTCATAGGTGCATTTGCAATTATTGGTATATCAATTATTATATGCTCGGATATTTTTGTAGGTACATTGCTACCAACAGTAACTGATTTTGATAATTCTTATAACGAGATGGTAAAACGATGTGTGGAAAAGATTCAAACAAATATAAACATAACCAATGTAGTGACAACTACAAATGGTTCAAATTATGATCACAATATATCTTTAGAAAATACGGGTAGTGCCAGTTTAAAGATAAGCGATTTAACAGTTATGATAAATGGTACAATATATCAATTTCACTGTTCAGATGCCCATTTATATCCCCAGAAAGAAACAAATCTTTATATTTATAATCTGTCAGGAAGTGGAGAAAAAAAATTGACAATAAACACTGAAAATGGTATTTCAGATTACTATAATTATGAAATTTAGGAGGATTAATGAGATATATCCAGATTTCAAACATTATTTCGGGAATTAGAATATATAAAATAGTTCACATTTTAGTAGATATTAATACAACTCATAATGAGGGGGATTTGTTTAGTGGGCATTTCTGAAGTAGCTACAATTGTAATAATCAGTATAGCGATGTTAATAATAATTGAAATTTCAATTGGAAATAATTTGCCAATGATTACTGAGATAAAAGATTCCTACGATGATATGAGAGACAGAAGTATAAACAAAATTAATACAAAAATCAAATCAACAGATACTACTTTATCATCATGGTGGAATACAAGTTGGAATTATCGAAAAATGATCACTATAAACAACAGTCAGATTGAGGAAGATTTAACAAATTTTACAGTTCTAATCAATATAACTGATAATAATCTAAAAAATAACGCACTGTCAAATGGGGACGATATTGCCTTTACTAATATATATGGGACAGTTCAATATAACCATGAGATAGAGCATTTTGATAATAGCAGTGGACATCTTATAGCTTGGGTGATGATTCCTCAATTAAGTAGCTCAATCAATACACTATTATACATGTATTACGGAAATGCTGGTGCAACCAATCAACAAAATATACCTGGAACATGGGATTCCAATTATACTGCTGTCTGGCATTTTAACAACAACTCTCTCGCTGATTCAACCTCAAATGGATATGATGGTACCAATACCGGAACCACGTATAATTCCAACTGTAGGATAAACGGAGGGAGAGAATATGGAGGAGACCACCGCATAGATGTTAATAATTTTGCTACAATATCTACTGATTTAACTGCTGAAGCTTGGGTTTATAGAGATCCAGGTGACACCCAGAATGAAATTAGGTTGTTAATGGAAGGTCCAAGATGGAACAGTAATGATTGGTGTCTATATTGGATAATTAACCGAGGAGTAGTACGGTTCGTAATAAATAGCAATAATCACCGAACTAGTGGCGATTATAATGAAACTTCTGGTACTTGGTTATATATAGCGATTGCCTATGAGTCCGGCGATGCCTTCTTTTATAAGAACGGAATAAAACAAAGAGAATATATAGGAGTGTTTGATACTTCTATCGGCAATTCCTATACCACGTTAACTATCGGAAATCAAAACAATGGAGGCAGGGGCTGGGATGGGAAAATGGATGAAGTTCGAATTTCAAACATCAATCGTTCTGAAAACTGGATAAATACTTCATTTAATTCTATGAACTCCCCAGATATGTTTTATTTTTTGGGAAATGAAGAAAGCGTAAACACTATAAATATTAATTTAATGAACACTGGAAGTACTGTCATAAAAACCACTGATGTCACAATATTAGTAAATGGAACAGTAACATCATTCACCTGTTCTACATCATATATATATCCAAACGGGCAAGCAAATTTTATCGTAGACGTTCTTTCCTCAGGTGAAAAAAGAATCAAAATAGTTACAGGAAATGGAATAGCAGATTATTATATTTTTGAAGGAATATAAGGAGAGAAAAAATGGGATTTGGCGTAACCGGAACTCATGTAATTTTTTTTATAGCAGCAATTATCGTTGCTGGTGCAGTTTCAGGTGTTTTTATGGCAATAACTATGGATATTAGCACGTCACTTTCAAATCGAGGAGATAGGCTCCAAGAACAAATAGACACAGATTTCAAGGTAATCAATGATCCTGATAACATTCCAACATCTGGAAGTGACTATGTATTTTATTTAAAAAATATTGGTGGAAAAGAACTGATTACAACAAATGTTACATTTCAGTTATTTGTTGATGGTGAAATAATCGCTGTTGCAAATTATAATTTTTCAGATGATTCTATACAACCATCTGCATATTCTAGTTTATACATAGCACAAAGTACAATATCAGCGGGGGATCACACACTTAGAGTTGTAGGACCTCAAGCCATTGAGGATGAATTCGATTTCACTATTTAATATAAATAATTGCTTAATTACTAATTAGAGAGTATTAGTGAATGTACCATACTAAAAATATAAAAGGATGGAGAACTCGCAAATTCAACAAGTCTATAGGTACTTTTCAAACATATCATGTTGATTTATTAATAGGTAAAAGAATGACAGGTACACTTAATGAACTACCTGTTTCATATATCTCAAGAGATACAGCATGGATAAAGACAAGCTTTAAATGAAGAATTTGTATTTATAATTTGAAAAATAATAAAAAATCGGATGGGGTGACTCAGAATACCTGCAGTTAAGTCTTTAATATTAGAGAGAAAAGGAGAAAAAGATGGTTTTGCACAAAGATTTGGACAGATCATACCAGATGGAACTTTGGTTTTTATAGAAGGAAAAGAAGGAACTGGTAAAAGTATATTTTGTCAAAGATTCTGCTATTCCTTTTTAAGAAATGGAAGTACTTGTTCTTATATTTCAACTCAATATACAGTTAAAAGTTTTTTAAGGCAAACAGCCTCAGTTGGATATGATATAAGGAAATATTTAATGTCTGGGGAACTTTTTTTCATATCAACTGAAGTTATGCTTGCAGAAACAAAACCAAAAAGCACTTTTCTTGAAGGACTTACTACTTGTAAAAGAATATTTGATCCTGAAATCATTATTATTGATTCCTTATCAACCCTTTTAATTGAAAGTCTTAATGAGGGGAATTTGGTTGATCTAACAACATTTTTCAATCGTTTGAAGGGAACTGGTAAGATAATAATTATGACAGGTAATCCAAATGAATGGAGTGAATTAATAAATCATGCATTTCAGATGATATGTGATATTCATTTCAGGGTATCTCGTGAATCCCAACCAGGTATTGGAATTGTTCATAATATATATCTAGAAAAATACAACGGTGCAAATTATAAATATGAAGCTTTAACCACTTTTTCTGTTAGACCTGGAGTTGGACTTACAATAGAAACAAGTGGTGTAGCATTCTAAATATGTGAGGAAATATGACAAAAATGGAAAAAGAAGAGGAAGATAAGCTAATAAAAGAAAATCCTCATCTTAAGATATATTTAGAAAAAATGAAAGATAAAACGGGGAAACCTGAGTTTTATAGTAAGGTACCTAAAGATCTCGGAGAAGAACAATATCCAAATATAATTTATCCCACAAAAGGAATTGTTTTTATTCACATTTATAGAACAAAAGATATGGAAGGAAAGGTGTATTTTGCTGTTGAACCTTTGCTAAATGAACTTGAAAGAAAGAAATGTGATTTAATAAAAGAGCTTCTTTATGAAAGAGCTCATTTTAAAACAGATATAAAAACTTCAGAGGAGCTTAGATCTGCAATAAGAGAAGCAATCGATCAAATAACTATTATTGATGAAAAATCAGATAAAATAAATATAGATAAAAAAGGAGTAATTTTTAAGGGTAGTAAGGTAAGAGTAACATCTATTGAAAAAAAGGAAATCGAATATGATATAACAAAAGAAATTGTTGGTGGAGGACCCCTTGAACCTTTTATGAGAGATCCATATATTGAAGATATTCATATTATTACTGGTGAAAATGTTCATCTTATCCATAAAGTATTTGAGATGGTTAAAACAAATATTTTTATTGACGAAAGTTGGGCAAATACTTTTTCACAAGAATTTAGTGAAAAAATAGGAAGTCCTGTAAGCGAAGGTCAACCAATTGCTGATGGAACTCTCCCTGATGGAAGTAGGGTTAATATCATTCATAGCAAAGATGTGAGTTTGAAGGGTCCTAGTATGACAGTTAGAAAATTCAGTGAAACACCTATTTCTGTAACTCAGCTCATAAGATGGGGTACGCTAAGTGCAGGTGTTGCTGCTTATTTATGGCTCTGCTTGCAATATGGACGAAGTTTATTTATATGTGGAGAAACAGCATCTGGTAAAACTACAACTTTGAATGCAATAATTCCTTTCATTCCTTCGAATAGGAAAATATATACTGCTGAAAATACACCTGAAGTTCAAGTTCCTCATACCGTATGGCAGCAGTTGTTAACAAAATCAACTGGGCCAAAAGAAGGTCATGTAGAATTATTTGATCTAATAAAAGCAGCACTTCGTTCAAGACCTGATTACATAATTCCAGGAGAGACAAGAGGAATTGAGGGTAGAATGGTATTTCAGGCTATGCAAACAGGTCATCCATGTTTAACAACTTTTCATGCAGGCTCTGTCACAAAAGTTATTCAGAGATTTACTGGTCATCCCATAAGTGTTCCAAAGACATTTATGGATAACCTAGACGTAGTTTTAATTCAGATGGCAATAGAGCAAAAGGGAAAAAGGTTGAGAAGATGTCTATCTATTGATGAAATCGAGGGGTATAACAGACAACTCGATGGTATAATGTCAAGGACTGCATTTGAATGGAATCCTAGTGATGACATTCACGTTTTCAAAGCAAATAGAAATAGTTTCATTTTAGAACAGAGGATTGCAAAAAATGCAGGTTTTGTAGATCCTATGGAAATCTATGATTTATATGATCGTAGAAGACATATTCTTGAAAGAATGGTAGATGAAAATATAATGGATTATTATGAAGTTTTACAATTTATCTGGACATATTATAGAGAAGGGGAGAGAGGGCTTCCAATAACAATTTAGATCAAGAAAAATAATAACAAAATATATTGAGAACCAAATTAAAATTCGTAATTATGAATAAAATAATAAAAGGATAGTAGACAAACAATGTCACAGATGGGTAATGACGAGATAAAAAAATTGCTTAAACTAAATCCTCATCTTAAGGATTATTTAGATAAAATATCAAAGGTAGTGAAAAGACCTGTATTTTATAGTAAATTACCTCGTGAAGCAAAAAATGAAGATTTTCCAAACTTGATATATACAACAAACAGTCCTGTTTTTGTTCATATTTATAGAACAAGAGATATGTCAGAAGTAGAGTATCACGCAATTGAGCCTCAATTAAACGAAAGAGAGAAGAAAAAATTTCAATTAATTACAAAACGAATTCTAAAAAAAGCACCTGAAAAAGATAGTGTGATTAGCGATAAAGAATTAATAAAAATTTTAAAACAGTTACTTGAAGAAATCGTTGATATAGATAAAAGAGCAGGAGATATTGATTTATCTAAAGAAAAAGCAATAAAAAAGATGAAAAAAGTAAAAGTTACGACTATTGAAAAAAATGACATTGAATATGCGTTGATAAAAGAAATTGTAGGTGTTGGACCTCTTGAATGTTTTATGAAAGACCCATATCTGGAGGATCTTCATATAATAACTGGAAAAAAAGTACACCTTATCCATAAAATTTTTGATATGATTAAAACAAATATTGAAATAGACAAAGAAATAGCCTCAGAATTTTCAAGAAACTTAAGTGAAAAAATGGGAAATCCTGTAAGCGAAGGCCAACCGATAGCAGACGGTGTAATGCCAGATGGTTCCAGAGTAAACATTGTTTATAGTAATGAAGTAAGCATAAAAGGACCCACTATGACAATAAGACGTTTCACTGAAACTCCAATTAGTATAACTGAATTAATAAAATGGGGAACATTAAGTTCAGGTATAGGTGCATATTTGTGGTTATGTTTGCAATATGGCAGAAGTATCTTTCTTTGTGGTGAAACAGCATGCGGAAAAACAACTACTATGAATGCGATAGTTCCTTTTATTCCACCAGAAAAAAAGATATATACTGCTGAAAGCACACCTGAACTTCAGGTACCTCATACTGTTTGGCAAAGACTTCTTACAAAAACAACAGGACCTGAAGAAGGCCAGGTAGATTTGTTTGATTTATTAAAAGCTGCTTTAAGATCTAGACCTGATTATATAATACCCGGTGAGGTTAGAGGTGCTGAAGGAAATATTGTTTTTGGTGCTATGCAAACAGGACATCCATGTATGACTACATTTCATGCTGCAACTGTTACAAAAGTTATTCAGAGATTTACAGGTGATCCGATAAATGTTCCAAAGACATTTATGGATAATCTTGACCTTGTTCTAATTCAAGTTGCAGTAGAACAAAAAGGAAAGAAATTCAGAAGATGTACAGCAATTGAAGAAATCGAAGGATACAATAGGGAGGTAGACGGTGTTATGGCAAGAACTGCATTTGAATGGAATCCAACAGAAGATAAACATCTTTTTAGGGCAAATAGAAATAGCTTTATATTAGAAGAAAAAATTGCCAGAAATGCAGGTTATGCAGATCTTGCCGAAATTTATGAAGTGTATGACCATAGGAAACTTATCTTGGAAAGGATGATTGAAGAAGATATTTTGGATTATTATGAAGTAGTAAAATTTATTTGGACATATTATAGAGAAGGGGAGAAGGGACTATCTATAAAAATTGGTAATTGAATATGGCAAAGGAAAAAAAGAAAAAAAAAGATACAAAAGAAAAAGAAGATAAAAAAAAGCAAGATTTTGTAGACCAAATTAAAATTGCATATAGAACCCTTGAAGATCCTGAAAAATTTTATAAAAGAACATTGGCTCCCTTAATTATTTTAGGGATTTTAATCTGTTTAACACCTTTTATTTTGGATATTATTCTAATTTATCCTATAAGGTTTAATCCTACTACCTTTATGGTTGGTGGTATTGTACCAATTTTTTTAGGTATAATGTACCCATTTATAGCTTGGAAAAACAGAGAAAATGACATTAATGATAAAATGCATTTTTTTATAACCCATTTAAGAGTTCTAGCAATTTCTGATCTAACACTAAGAGATATTATTAACCAACTTGGGGGGAAACCTGCATATGGAGCATTGGGGGATGAACTTAAAAAAATAAGTGTTCTTTCAACACAATGGCGTCTTCCCCTTTCAAGAACTTTTAGGTTTATTTCAGTTAGAACACCTAGTAAAATTTTAAGAGATTTCTTAGACCGATTTTCACAAAGCCTTGATAGTGGTATTGATCACAGAGAATTTATTGAAACAGAACAAAAAGCAGTAATTGAAGAATACAAAACAATGTATGAATCCAGCAATGAAAATGTAGTAATAATTAATGAAGTCTATGTAGGTATGTTAATTGCAATTATTTTTGTTATGGCTCTTGGAATTGTTCTACCGATAATTATTGGTGTTGAAAGTATGACTACTTTCATTTATCTTTCATCATTTTTACTAATAATTTCAGAGGGCATGCTTATGTATTTACTAAAAGCAATGATTCCTGCGGATAAAATATGGCATTTGACAGGCGAAAAAG
>Ga0209427_10006546_pt1 | contig 13275 bp, 10 predicted proteins | sample DeeMarSWOR136_30_FD_187465 | JGI IMG/M metagenome (GOLD analysis project Ga0209427, IMG submission 187465) | Marine sediment microbial communities from White Oak River estuary, North Carolina - WOR-1-36_30 (SPAdes) (version 2) | ecosystem: Environmental > Aquatic > Marine > Intertidal zone >... | reverse complement strand
TCACAAATCCGCACACACTGCAAGCAGCGAATACAGCGATTCAGGAATTCGTTTTCGGGTAAGGCTCCGGGAGGGCGAATCAGTTTATTTTTTACTTCGCGGTTGTGCAGGTTTAGGGAAAGCAATCCCACAGCAAAAAGACTTGCAGCCGAAGTGGTAATAAATTGCCTTCTGTTATAATCAACCGGGGTATGATAAGGTTTCCAGCGCCAACGATAGGTTATAGCCTTTGTTTTAGGCGGACAAAGAGCACCGCAGTTAAAGCATTCAATGCATTCAACTTTATCGGTCAGGGATACATCAGCCTCCGGTATGGCGTTCATTTTACATTCGATCTGGCATTTATTGCATACAGGACAGGTTACTCCAACTATTCTTTCATAGAAACGGAATTGAGATAAAAATCCCAACCAGGCACCGGCGGGGCAAATATTGCGGCACCAAAATCTTCTCGATAATTTTTCCAGGCCAATGATTAATCCAAAAAATATCATGATCCAGAAGACCTGTTGCACAAAGGCTTGTTGTTCAGGCATTATAATATTTTTATAATGGTCGTAGAAGAAATATGCGATATCTTCCAGGAAGGCGATGTTGCTGAGCTGCAGAAGGGAATTTTCAACCACCAGGGTGGTCAGTGGATACATCACAGTAGTCAAGGCACGATTAAAGATGGCCAGGGGATCCAAATATCCCCATAGATTAATGGAAAATAATGCAAGAACAATGGTAAAAACTAAGATAGCGAATTTAGAATAGCGCAGCTTATGATATTTACTTGATATTTTGTTTGAAGGGGACTTAATAATCTTACTGCTTATATCAAGAGTTGTGCCTAATGGGCAAATCCATCCGCAAAAAAATCTTCCTAAAAAAAGTGTTGCTATAAGAATTATTAATGCCGGCCAGAACAACCATGAAATGCGAAAATTTTCAATAAAATCAAAAAGAGGAATTAAAGGACTAAAACGCAGGAATAAGTCCGACGATAAAGAATCATCATATGGAAAGCGCGTTTTCAGGAAGAGAAAAAGAAAGAATAACAGGAACAGGATTTGGACTATGCGTCTTATTTTTGCCATAATCAGGACAACTTAATGCGCTTGATATTCAGCTTTTGCAGATCAAAGCGATTCAATCCTCTTTCAGCAGCTTTTTTGATATGACTTACATCATCTAACTGCAGTCCGAATAATTCTAAAGCCAGATAATCCACAGATACGGTACAGGTACTGGCAATCAAAGTCTTTCTGAGTTGCACATCGGAAAGGTCACCACCCACCGGTCCATTATCCATTAAAACTCTGTAAGCATCTAAAATGGTTAGGGTAGGCATTATTTCGCTATTAATATCATTAAGTTTGATATCAAAATCAGAGTGTATAGAACCCCGATTGCCCCCCATAACGCCCATCAAGTTTTTCATACCAAGTGTAACCCGGCAGAGCGAGTGATGTTTGGCGATTGGAACATTAATAACCTTATCGGCCTCCAGATAATCCCTGTAAATAGGCCATTCCTTTATAATTTCACCGTTTTTAATTTTTATATCGGTAAAACGGTTTTTGCGTATTTGGGAGACTTCAGCTCCTGCCTGTTTGGCCATTTCTTCTATTTTTGAATTGAGATAGCACCTCAGGGGATTATTGCACGTGCGATCAAAAACTTTAACCGTCTTTGCACCGGCACTATAGCATGCTTTCACGATTTCTTTTATCAGTTCCGGATTGGTGTCTGCGGCATGTTCAGGTGCCCTGTCCCAACCAATATTAGGTTTTATTACCACAACATCTCCCCGTGAAATGAAGGAGGACATCCCGCCCAGCTCTTGCATTGCGGACTGAAGTAATTGAGCAGGTGTACCATTTTCTATCCATACGGCTTGAGGATTGACGGATTGAGCAGCGATCTCTTTGTGATAAATAAATGGAACAGTTGCAGTAGCAACAAATCCAAGTGCACTGGTTTTAATAAATTGACGACGTTTCATTTTTCTTCCCCCTATTAAATATGATTAGTATCAAACAAAACCACAGGGCACACAGAGTAATTATTAAATAATATCTTCCTGTCATGACTAATTATAACATCTAGCGCTTAATCAGGCAAATCATTTTCTTGTAATTGGTATCTATACGAATAAATTCGTATAATAGTTCAATGGGACAATTATTTTGCTTTACTGCATTGACTTTAGTCAAAATCGGTCACCGGGCTGATTGCAATAACTATTTTATAAAATCCTCAAAAAAATTAAAAAATGGGTAGCATCATGAAACTAACACAATTAGTCTATTTTTTTCTTTTTTTAACACTAATTAATCTTTCAGTTGCGCAAACTGTGCATGTGCTTGATTTACCTACCTGTCTTGAGGTCGCGGCAGATCGTAATTACCAGATGCGTACGTTAAAAGAAGATCTCCTGCGGGCGGAATACAGACTTACAGCGGCTACCAATCGTTTTAAAACACAGGTTAATCTTCTGCTCACCGCACCTTCTTATAACGAGACCGTGCGCCGTTTCGAAGATAGTCTGGGTGTATACTATTCGCCCATTAAACAGGCAGAGTACTGGGGCAATATTGAGATCAGCCAACCTTTGCCGACAGACGGCCGATTTTTCTTAAGCTCGGGTTTATATGCCTTGAATGATCTTGGAATTGAAAGGAATACCGTTCAGGTAAGCACACAGCTGGGCTTTGAGCAACCTATTGAGGCATTCTATTCTTATAACAGAATTCAGGCCGGATTCAGGGAAGCAGAGTTAAATTACGAACTCTCAAAGAAGCGTTTAACGCGTTTTGAGTTGGATTTAAATTACACCATAAGTGAAGTTTTCTATCAATTAATTGCTGCGTTGGAAAGTGAGAACATTGCAAAGCAGACATTAAGAATGCAACAGGAAACAACAGAACTGGCACAGAATAAGTATCGGGCAGGTGTAATAGCGGAGGTAGAAGCACTACAAATGGAAGTAGATTTAGCTGAAGCATTGAATGCTTATGATATTGCTAAGGCCAATCGCATTGCCCAGGCAAATTATCTTAAACAATTGTTGGAGATACCACTCACGGACTCGCTTTCGGTTAGTACGGATTTGAGTTATAGTGTGGTAACGGTTGATATCGATAAAGCAATTGATTCGGGGCTCCAGCATCGCCTGGAAATCAGAGAACAGGAAATAGAAAAAGAATTAGCTGATATAGAAATACAACGTACAAGGGTTACCGGTCAGATTACTGGTACAATTTCAGCTTATTATGATTTTATCGGTGTCGGTACAGATCCAAACAGTATCAGACTTACACAGACTTTAAGCGGTGCCTGGGATGAGCTGAAGCGAAGACCGGGTAACAGAGGAGTGAGTTTGAGTATTTCCATTCCTCTTTGGGACTGGGGTGTGAGTCGTGCCAATGTGGCAGCAGCGCGTGCAGATTTACGTAAAGCAGATTATGCCCTTGCTAATGAAGAAGTGAATGTTGAGCGTGAAATTCGTAATACCGTGGCCAGGCTCAACAGCAGTCTTAAAAGATTGCAATTGTTAGAAAAAAATGTAGAAGTTGCAGAGAAAAGCTTCGAAATCAGCCGACAGCGCTATGCCAATGGCGAGATTAATAGTCAATCTCTGGCGCTGGACAGGACACGTTTGAGTAACGCATATTTATCGCGATTACAGGCCTATATTGATTACAGATTACAGATTGTCGATTTGACTAGAAAGACCTTCTATGATTTTGAAATAGGTAAGTCATTGTTTGAGGGATAACGGTTGTGCAATGCAAATCCTAATATCTCAGAATTAACTCAGATCCTGAAGATAGGGCACGATAAATTGCTTTGGCATCGTTTATGTTTACAGACAGTGTAATCCTATATCCACTGCCTAAAAGCTCACCTTGGCTATTATTTTGAATTAGTGAATCTGAAACTACATGGTTTATTTCCTGGCATATATGCAGGATTAAATTACGGTTATAATGTAAAACAATATTTATGTCCTCGATATTTTCCTTTAAGAGTTCGAAGTAGTTGTCAGGCATTGTATCGTCGGAGGTAATATAGCGTATTTTAATAGGTTCTTTTGGTATATCTGCCCATTGATTTTGCAGAATAAAGGGATTTTCCAACCACGTCAATAACTCTGGTTCCTGTTTTAGGTCAAGCAAATTCCCACTTATCAGGTAATCGCTTATTTTACATGGACGTATCCGAACCCCTTTAATTTCCAGAGTTACCATGCTATCAATAAGATCTAAAGCGAGATCAATAGATTTATCTTGAGCCATTTTTATGCGATTTTCCCAAAAAAGGCGTTCAATATTTAGATTAGTTATTTTGGCATTGATGGTATCTAAAGGCATGCCAGTGCTATTAGGAACAATATTTTTGTCCTTTTTAGTGGCATGATCTTCATCGTGTTTAGCTTTGCACGAAAGTGATGCTATTATAAGGGAGCATAGTATCAGCTTAGATATATAACTTGTGGCGAGGCATTTTAGGCCCATAGAATAAATGGAGTACATTATTGATATCATTTTATTTTTAATACTAGTGGGAGATAATTATTTTTTAATAAATAAATATTTTTGAACCGTGGTTAAGTTGTACAAAAACCTCACGCATGTCTTCATCGTCAAGCCGAACACAGCCGTGAGTTACAGGATAACCCAACAGACGTTTATATACTGTTCCGTGGACCAAATAGCCCTTACCAAAGCCAAGTGCATAATCACCAAGCACGCCCTCTTGATATCTTTTAGGAGAATAAGGCGACGGTATAGGGACTCCTTCTTCGATATAAGCCCAGTCGGGTTTGTACCAGACGGGATTTCTCAATTTAACGTTCACCTGAAACATTCCTCTGGGGGTTTTAAATAACCATTCTCGTTCTTCTGTCGCCTTGAGCAAAATATAACTTCCGGTAGAACATTTTCCCTCTTGTAATATTTTAGTTTTTTCCATCAGAGCGAATTGGTTATCAGATGTATTTACTATCAGGTATGGTTTACGCGGAAGAAAAGACTTGTACGATTCGCGTAATTGTAAAATTTGTTCTTTCAAAGAACTAATAATTTGATTGTTATGGGACGAATTGGGAGTTGTATTTGCTGCTATTAATGCGTAGCCAGGTGAAATAAGATAAGTAGAAAAAAGAAAAAGTATGAGTATAAAACTCAATATAACCAAGATCATAGTAATACTAAGGGGATGTTTATAACGAATAGGTATGGGGATTCTTTTAAAGATATTCATATCAGGTAAATATGTAACAAAACCTCGTTCCGAAAAGATCGGAACGAGGTTTTTCCAATTTGATACGAGATTGGTTTAGCGTTTTAATTCCGCTTGTAGGGAATTTAATTTACCCATAATAGATTGTGCTTTTTGGCGGGCTCCAAGATAATCGCCTGATTCAAGTGTTGCAGTTACCTCGGGAACAGCTGCTTCGGCTGCTTCAATATCTCTCTTAATCATCTCCAGCGCTTCACGAGTTCCTTTACCGCGCGGTGCTTTTTTCCATAAGTTTTTAGTTTCTTTCACCGCTTCAGGAATTCCTGCCAGCATTTCCTCAACTTCATTCTTTATCTCTTCCTTCTTACCGGCGACAGCTTCTGCTGCCTTAACAGCCGATTCTTTAGCGCTGATTAAAAGTGTTTTTGCTTCATCATAATCACCCTCTTCTACAAGAGCAAGTGCGTCATCAAGTGCTTTTTTTGCCGCATTATACATATCAGGAACATATATATCGGCCTCAGCACTTTTTGCTGCCTCCAAAGCGGCTTTTGCCTCGTCAATCTCTTGTTGCGGTGGTTCTGCACAACCAGCTATGATTAGCAATAGACCAGCAATCGCGGTTAAAGTTAAAAAAATTCTAATTCTCATCTCTCCTCCCAATTAATTTAATTAAATAGTAGTATTGTAATGACTATTACTTAGTCCCTTTATATTTTAGCTTATATCCTGGGGATTAAAATCATTATTTTATCAAGGTAATAATACATAAGATAAATGGCAACGAAAAAATGTTAATATCTCATTGATATTTTACCAGGTATTTATATGAATGCGTTTTTTTTGGAAGCGGTCCATAATCGGCTGCTCTTCAGCAGGATAACCCACAGCTATAAGGGATATGGGGATAACATGCGCTGGTAATTTTAATAAATTTCTTAAGTTAGTAATCCGTTTTGTACGCGGATATATTCCCAACCAGACCGCACCCAAACCAATGGCATGTGCAGCAATCAATATGTTTTGCGTTGCTGCTGCACAATTCAATGCGAGATAGCCTATATTCTCTTCAATTCTTTGATCACCGCAAACAGCAATTGCAAGAGGTGCTTGATGTAACATAGTAGAATAAGGATGAAACTTAGGTATTTGATCCAATATTTGGCGCTCATCAATAACAATAAATTGCCAGGGTTGAAAATTGCGCGCTGAGGGCGCTTGCATGGCAGCTTTTAATAATAAATGTCGCTTGTCACTCTCTATTTCCTTGTTATTGTATTGGCGAATACTTCTTCTGGTGAAGATAGCTTCTAAGGCATCCATAAGAGAATCCCAATTTTATAATATTTTTTTTACTAAGCTGCTCCGATACCGTCTTTACTTGTCTTCTTGATGCCATACATAAAATTATCTGCTTTAATTAATAGTTCTTTTTCTGTTTTGGCATCTTGAGGGTATATGGCCAGGCCAAAACTGGCCGTGACTTGTATACCTTTAGTCTCTGATTTCAGATAAATAGAGCTGCTGATAGCTTGCCGTATTTCTTCAGCTACTTTAAGCGCATTCTGCTTGTTGCAACGCGGTAAAATAATCACATACTCATCGCCGCCATATTTAATTAGAATGTCCTCAGCACTAAGGCAATCGGATATGGTTTGACCGATTTCTTTCAATACCTTCGAGCCACTGAGATGCCCGTAACTATCAACGACATTCTTGAAATTATCAACATCCATAAAAATCACAGCGAGTGATTTAATTTGCTTTGGATACTTAGCAACCAATTGTCCTAAAATTTCATGGAGATATCGGGCATTAAAGAGACCTGTGTATTCATCGGTAATATTCATGCGCTGAATTTTGCTAAAATATTTTGAATTCATGATGGCGATAGCGGCATAATCTGCAAGTATCTCGAGTATGGGAAGATAGGTGGATTTAAAATATTCTATATCATCGACATTTATAACTTCAATGACACCAAGAATCGTACCATGGATTTTAAGGGGAATGCAAATTACAGATTCTGTAGTAAAACCGGTCACCTGATCAACTTTTCGGTTAAGGCGTGGATCATTTTGCGCATCAGCAATAAATAAAGGCTCTCCGGTCTGCGCCACAGTTCCTGCGATACCCTGGCTAACAGGAATGCGCATGGTTTTAATTAATTCCTTGTCCAGCCCAACCACAACTTCAAACGTTAGCTCCTGTGTGCGTTCGTCTATAAGAAAAAGAGACCAGTTTTGGGCTTCAATTAATTCACTCACCTTTGACATAATCAACTCTAAGATTTCATTCAGATTTAGAGTAGATGTCAGGATTTTACCTATTTGCAGACAGGCTAGAAGTGCATTAGATTCTAATGCGTTTGTATTATCAGAATTATCTTTCATACGTTACGTCCTGTAGATATTCAACCTTTCGTAACATCTAGCAAAAGCTGACGATAATAAACATAATTTTGGAATGGCACATCCTCACGTACGCGTCCATCTGCGAGAGGGATGTACCCGCCATCGGCCAGGAGCGGAGGTACTTTTTCTTCTATTTCTTTGCGAATTGCAGCCTTATCTTTCTTCAGGGTGTCTAAGTCAATACCGCCTATCAGGCCCAAAGAGCGTCCAAATTCGCGACGTATATCACGGTAATCCATTTCTTTGATATTTGTTTCACAAGCCCAGAGACAATTGATGCCAAATTTCAAAATAGAAGGTATCAATGCTCTAAAATTGGCATACGTCAGTAAAATAATGGTATTAACTGCATTGCGCCGCAATGTATCAAGTAAAGGTAGATAACTCTTTAAGACAAATTCTTCATACATATAGGGCGATAAGAGGGGGCGATCGGCGCCACCGATCGGCTCACTGAAAATTGCCGCATCAACTTCAACCTCTTTAAGGATTTTTTCTGCCAGTTGGGCAGCAAAATCACCCTGGATTCTCATATATTCACGAATAAAATCCGGCTTATCCCGAAGCAGTATAAGGATCTCTTCGAATCTTGACCAGTCGCCAACACCCAGGGAAAGGAAAAATCCCCGGTGCACGCGCAGCATAAGCACATGATCACGATTACACCATTTTTTAATACGTATGTTCCAAAAATGGGGCAATCGCCTTGAATCATTCGGATTTAGACGTTTCTGTAATAGCAAAAGGTCATCGAGAGTAGTAGGCCATTTTCTGAATGGTGGTAGCGGATCCAATTCAGTAATAATCTCTTCACGATGATCGCTAGGAAACATACGGGTAAGATCAGCAGCTTTAGCGAGACCTTGTTTGCGCCATTTTCTTATTACTGTTTTACGAATACCTTCTTCAAAATAGGGCACGCGATCCGGTTTACCAAAATTTAGTGTTTCATGAAATCTCTCTCGAGCGGTCATTCAAATTATTCCATTCTTGCTGGCATTTGATCATGTCCATGGTGTTGAGCCTCCGTTTGCATTAATTTGATTAGCTCCTGTTGGACGTTTTGTGATAACCGCGACGGTTGATAAGATGTCAATAAGTTTTCAATTTGCCGCGCAGCTCTCTGGGTTAAGGTTTCAGAACCCTGCTCTTCCCATTGTGAGCGATTCATACGGTTGATCACGCGGCCGGGAAATATGTGCTCTTGCCGTAAATAGCTCTGGGTATGTTCTGATGTCAAAAGATGCTTTTCGGACAGTAACTCCTGAAAAATGGGGTGAGCAGGAAAATCCTCTTTAGGAGTTATACCGTCAATCAGTCTGAATACCATGCGACAAATTTCATTATCGGTGATAAGTTTTTCAAGACTAAAACAGTTTTCAAAATCTAACATTCCCGGACCAGATACATTATTTATTCCAGCCAGAGCGGCAAGGGTCGCTCCAATTCCGGATTCCAGTCCTGCCTGAGCATCAAGCTGGTTGGCATCACTCAATGATATATATGCTTGAGTGGGTAGACCTAGATATTTTCCTATCTCATTATAAGCACAGTCGATCATCATGGTTTCAATGGCTCCCATGGGTGTTGTTTGATATCGCATATCGAAGATTGCCGGTGAACCACCATATAAGACCGGTGTTCCTGGATTTGAAACTTGGCTTATGGCAATGCCGCTTAACGTTTCAGCGGTATGCTGAATTAAAGTACCGGTTAGTGTGACCGGAGCAATAAAACCGGATAAAGGCATGGCAATAAGTTCTATGGGAATAGAATATTTTGCACAGTCTGATACATTTTGTGAAGTGACATCATTCCATTTTAAAGGAGATGTGGGACAACAGGAGAAAATGGTTAATGGCTCTTCCACAAGAGCTTTCTCATCACCCCGTATAGCAATTTGAAAATTCTTCATCACTTCAAAAGATTCAATGGTAAAGGAACCCGTAACAACCGGTTTCTCGCAATATAAAAGACTCAAGAACAGGCGATAGCTATCAGAAATTTTATCCGGTATATCACAAGGTATAAATGCCGTACTTTGAGAAGCGATAAATTCAAGTTGGCTGACAACTTTTGCATAGCGAATATAATCTTCTGTTAATGGTTTACGGACCTTTTTGCTGTTTTGATCGAGAAAATGCAAGGCAGCTGAACCAGGTGTAAAATATACATTATGACCTGAAAAATGGTGTGTTTCATTGCCCAGCACATCATATAATTTGAATGAATTCGGAACAGATTTTATGCTTTTTTCGATTAAGGCTTGCGTAAAAATCGCCTTTGAGGTATCCATAGATATTTTTGCCCCGTGGTCGGCCAGCAAAGCCAAGATATTTTTATTATTGATCTCAACACCCAATGTACACAACAGGTTAATTGCTTCAGACACTATGTTTTGAATCAGTTGTTCGCTTAAAAATTTGATGCTAGGTCTCATAATTTTTTCCTAATAGATTTTTTTATAAATGGTTAGCAATGTTAAGCAATTTATGTCTCTTGCCCCACTTTTCTAATAATAAGAAATCATAACAATAAGAACAACATTAGGATTAAAATACCTTATTTAAATGTATAGAAATATTGGATACTGATAGAAACGCATTATATAGCAGAATAGTTGTTCAAAATACAACCGTAATGAGGTCAGAAAGTTAAGGTAAAGTTGCACGGGTCGATAATACTATTAGATAGCGTAAATAATTGAAAATGTAAACAGGGGATTATCAATTTTATCTTCAGGTACATATGAATGATACTTTAGCAGAACCACAGTCAATATTTCGCATCGGACATACTGATTTTGGTGAGATCAAATATATTGATCTGCAGGAACTTCATGATATTTTTGAAGACCTGCCGATAGAACTGGCGATGTATGATTTGCAAGGAAGATATAAATTTGTCAATAAATTATATGTTTCTGATGAAACGATACGCAAGAAAATAATAGGCAAGAACGATGAATACCTTTTTAATTTACTTGGTATCAGCCCGGAATGCGCGTTAAAAAGAAAAGAGTATTTTGAGAAGACAATCAAAGAAAAAAGGATGATAAAGTTTACAGAGAAGTTGTATATTCCGGAGAATAATCGGACTTTATATTATAAGCGAAGTTTCAGACCCATTTTTTTCAATAGGCATAGCAAAGAGATTTCTTATATTTTTTTATTTGGAACCAACTTAAATGCTGCGGTCTTGGGACAAAAGGAACTCAGATATCTTGCTTACCATGATAAATTGACCGGTTTAAAAAATCGGGCAGCCTTTTATGAGCAATTAGAACAATTAAAATTAGAATACGACCGGGACAGGGATCAAAAAAATATTGCTGTATTATTTTGCGATCTGGACAATTTTAAGCTGGTTAATGATTCATTAGGTCATATTATTGGTGATGAATTGCTAAAGGAAGTAGCATCCAGGCTTAAGCTCTGTATAAGAAAATCGGACCATGTCTACCGTTTTGGTGGTGATGAATTCACAGTGATCATTAAAAACATTAATCAAGATTATGATGCTGGAAGAATTGCCGAGAAATTCACCAAATACGTCTCAAAACCATATTTTATCAATAATCATAGAATTACCTATTTAACCACAAGTGTAGGTATCGTCATGTTTCCCAAAGATGGTAGTAATATTGAAACTTTGATTAAGCATGCCGATACAGCCATGTACAGTGCTAAAAAGCGCGGCAAGAATAATTTTCAGTTCTTTTCAAAAGCTATGACCGAGTATTCGATAAAGCGGTTAAAGATAGAGAAAAATTTAACCGATCTTGTCAGCAAGAATGAGTATGAGAACGAATTTATAATACTATATCAACCCATTGTGGAAAAAAAAGAGAGTGGCGATTATAAAATTATCGGTTCAGAGGCTTTATTGCGCTGGAAGAGTCCTGAGCTGGGATTGGTTCAGCCAGAATCTTTTATACCTGTAGCCGAAGAAACAAATTTAATAACCGACATTGGTGAATGGATATTTCATAAAACATGCAGCCAATATAGTGCCCTCCTTAAAAAGACAGGCTATACGCTCTATCTCTCAATAAATTTTTCGGCCAAACAGTTGCGTTCCACCAATGTAATTAGAAAATTAGAACAGATCATGAAATCCACTAATTTTGACCCGCGATATCTGCAACTCGAACTTACTGAGACGAGTTATCTGGATGAGCACCAGGAAGTGATAGAGAATTTAAAAGAACTGGAAAAAATGGGAATTAAACTTGCACTCGATGATTTTGGGGTGGGTTTCGCATCGCTATCATATCTGCACAAAGTGCCGGCATCAACAATTAAAATTGATAAGTCATTTATTAAATATCTCAGCACCAGTCAAAGACATAAAGAGCTGGTCAAATCTATAATTCTGTTAGGAAAGAATTTAAATAAAGACGTCGTTGCAGAAGGGGTCGAACAGGTAGAAGATTTATACTTATTGGACTTCCATAAATGTTATAAATATCAGGGTTTTCTCTTTAGTGAACCTGTTGAATTGGAAGATTTTGAAAGATTATTAGAGAGGGAGACCCTGCTTACGACTCTTATTTCGTAATTGAGCTAGAGTAATTGCTTCATTAAATGCCTATTAACCAACTCTTTTTTCATTCTCTTGAGAATAGACCAAAGCTTGTGGTGGAATTATTTTCCCCCTATACAATGTATCCATTACAATCTCGGTCAGCTCGCTGATAAAAAGAGTCTCATATTTAATATCAAGAACATGAGCTGTTACAGTTACCTTCAGGAATGAATTTCCGTCATGTACTTCATTTTTTGTGGTAACTGCAATTGGTTCATTCAAATAGACATAACGTGACACAGAAGCAGCCCTGTAGGCAACCTTCTTTGCTTCTGCAATGTTTGAATCAGGGGGTAAATAGAAATCTGCGTTCACCTGACATATCGATTTTCCAGCATTGCGATTTACAACACAATTACTGAGAACTTCGCTGTTAGGTATAATAACCTGTGCTTTATTTAACGTTTGAATCTTTATTGATCTTAAACCCATATGGACAATTTCCCCATAGTGCTCTCTAATCATTATTTTATCTTTTAACTTAAAGGGACGTTCAAGTAAGATTACAATACCACCCAAAATATTTTTTAAGAAACCTTGCATAGAGATTCCCAGGGTAATTCCTATGACAGCCACCAGGATAAAAAACGTTTGTCCGGGTGGAGCTATTACGCCCACTACAAGTATATATAGCACCCCTGTCCAAAAGAGAATTCGAATGAATGGGATGAGCTTGGTAAGATAGTTGCCAATTCGAGTATGGCGTTGTGAGAGTCTTTCCAGAGGAAGAGTCAGATACTTTAAGACTAAAAAGGATATAAGAAAAATACCAATACACCAAACAAGTTTTCCCAGTGTAAGGGACCAGGAAAGAGAAGGTTTACTTGCAGAAAGGGTTTCCAGAATATGGTTGACAAATGCAGGCGTTGTGGCTTTAAGCGAATCAACAGATGCTGTTTGTGTAGTATCGGAGGTATTTTGTGCATTTGCGGAAGATGCAGCAATTACAAAGAGCGCTAAGATGCAAATAAAAAAGAGTCTTTTATAACTTGTATTCATCGTCTCCTCATTAATGAAGAATATTTTTTGATTTAAGAATCTG
>Ga0209427_10006545_pt1 | contig 13276 bp, 13 predicted proteins | sample DeeMarSWOR136_30_FD_187465 | JGI IMG/M metagenome (GOLD analysis project Ga0209427, IMG submission 187465) | Marine sediment microbial communities from White Oak River estuary, North Carolina - WOR-1-36_30 (SPAdes) (version 2) | ecosystem: Environmental > Aquatic > Marine > Intertidal zone >... | reverse complement strand
TTCCCCCGTTGAATCCGAACCATCCGAACCATAGTAGACCTGCGCCAAGTATCACATAAGGTATGTTTGTCGGCTTGAACTCGCTGGCGCTGTCTTTCTTCGCGGCTTTCATATGCTCTTTCCATGGAATTCCACATCCTTTTCTTCTACCGACGACGAGGGCTGCTGCTAGGGCAGATAACCCTGCTGAGATATGGACGACTATGCCTCCTGCAAGGTCAATTGCGCCAAAGGCGCGTAGCCACCCATTGGGATTCCACACCCAGTGAGCGATTGGCGCGTAGATAAGCGTAGACCAGAGAACGATAAAGATCAAGAGCGAGCGGAACTTTATTCTTTCTGCGCATGCACCTATGATTAATGCTGGTGTGATCGCTGCAAATTTCAGCTGGAACGCGAAAAACAGCAGTTCAGGAATGTCCGGTGCTAGCACTTGATTAACACTGTGTATACCTATGTTGTTCAAGCCAACTAGCGATAGGTCGCCTATTATTTCGTTTATGCTTTTTCCAAATACGAGGCTATAGCCCAGAATGGCCCATATTATGCTTACGACTGCGAATATGATTAGACATTGAAGTATTGTGGATACCAGGTTTTTCTTACGCACTAAACATCCATAGAAGAAGCCTAGTGCTGGGGTCATTAACATTACTAGTGCGGTTGCGGTCATTATCCATGATATCTCGCCTGAAGCCAATTTTCGAACTCCTATTTTGACAGTTGTTATTGAATATGCATATTTTTCTGTACACTTATCGCAGACTAATATTTAAGACTATTCATGTGAGCTAACAAGCCATCTATTTATGAACAAACGTCCATAAAAACCTGAGCCTATTTGGCACACATTCAATTTCCATTTCAGAAAGGAGCTAGGAATTTGAAGTTCGTTCAAAAATTCAGTGACACACCGCACAAGTAGAGGCATGGATAAATCGGTTTTTTCGTAAAAACTCAAACCCACGAGGAGGTTTGAGGCTGCCTGAGAGAGCAAGGTCGATTAATACTTTTGCTAACCACTTTAAGGGAAAAACAAAATTTCAAATCGGGAGCGATATTGCAATTAAATTGTGGAGATGCATCTTAATTAATTGAGTTGTTCCGAAAACTCGCACTTTTTTGCAGATCAAAATTTTGACTACAAAATACATTTAGTTGTTGTGTTGTATGCTACTTTTCTGTTTAAGATTACAGTTTAACTCCAAGGTCCTCTTTGATGACGTCAAGGGCAATGTTCGTGACAGTTCTCTTAATGTGAGGACTGGCTATTAGGTTTTTTAAATAAGCGTTTAAGCTGGCTCTATCTTTAAATCTGGTGATCACTGCAGCATCATAATCCCCTGTGATGTCATAAACAGCAATAGCATTAGTTGTCTTGGCGATTTCATTTTCAACATGAGTGATGTGATTGTCTTTTGCTTGAATCATTATTATGGCTGTTAAACTATAACCCAATCTGACCGAGTCTGCTATTGCAGTGTAGCCCTTTATTATAGCTTTTTTCTCCAAGCTTTTAAGATGATTGAACGCAGTACCCGTGGATATTCCAAGTTTACTTGCTATCTTCTTGAAGCTCAAGCGGCAATCTTCCTGCAGAACGCTAAGAATTCGAAGGTCTACGTCATCAATTTTTTCGATTAAACTTCTTTTTGACGTTAAACATCCCTGATTCGGCTTTAGCAAAAGCTTACCGATAAACGCCTGTTCAAGCAATCAAATGTTATATAAACATTTCTCGACTAGTACAGAACATTTGTACACTTACGCACAGTATTTGCCCGTTTTTATTGGACAAACGTTGAAGAGAAAAGGAAACAATCTGAGGCCAGTTTTGGGTCGTCTAGGAAACTTTGAAAAAGGTATAGTTGCTATTTTTTGTTAAAAAAATACAACAAGACTAAGTCAGTAATCAACATTAATCCCAGCATCAAACCTATGTCTATTATTAGGGCTGAAATATCCACTGCCCAGATGTTAGCAGCTCCAGCTATTGTACTCAATGTATTGGTGGACCATACAAAAGGAAACCCATAATTTACATTGACATTATCTGGCCAGTCAAATCTTGTCTCCCGTATAACAGCTAGAATCGTTAATAATACCCAAAGAATATTAATTGCTATCAGAATAAGAATCCTTTTTTTCGTCATAAGCATCCACCAAATTTTCAGGCTAATAAAGAATTTACCTATTATTTTAAGATTTTTTGTGATAATCCCCACTCTTAGAGTTCATTAAGGACCAGCTTAGAGTAGTAAAAAAAACTTTAAAATGAAATTGAAAAAATCAAATAATCATTCAAAGGAGCAACTAAACCATGTTCAGACCCAGAGAGGAAGATGGCGTTAAGAAAAGAGGACTAACTCCTATCGTTTTTTACTTCTTACTCACATTTGTCATATCCTGGAGCTGAACATTCATAACTTACTTCCTTTTGCAAAGCGCCTAATAAAATTCAATGTCAAATATCATTGGTATTTGCTTGTATTTTTTCTTCCAATTTTTGTGTACTCAATTCCAATAATTTTCAATATAGCATGGGGTAATCCTTCAAATCATGACTACCTAAACACACGCTTGGGGGGTATCACATTATCTATCATAATCTCCAACATTTTCTTCGCAGGGTTAGCGGAAGAGCTAGGATGGAGAGGGTATGCCCTTCCAAAAATGAACCAGTATCTTAGACCTATTGTTTCAGGAATTGTCATTGGTGTTGTCTGGGCTTTTTGGCACATGCTTTTCTATGTCTTTGTTTCGAGACCTTGGAGCACTTTTCTTCAATTCATATTTACTGTTACTGTCATCTCTTGCCGGTATACTTGGATTTACCTAAAAACGGCAAGTATTCCGCTAATGATTATCTTTCATGTGATGCATAATCTTTCTAATTCAATTTTCATTAACTATCATCATCCTATTTGGGGTGGTATTGTATACTTTGTTTTGTTTATTGTTATAATGTTATTCGACTCTAGAACTCTATTGAAAAACCATCAATTTAACCCATAAAATGAAGTTGAGTCGTTTGGAAAAGTCTATTTCTAAGACTTATGGAATAATTTTCTACTGATTCATTTACAGTCTAATAATTCATTACAGACCAGTTTTGGCGCTTCCAGAAAACAATAAATTCACCAGTAGCTGTATACTGAAAATAGGTGATGATGTTGTTTATGAAAGAGAAGACAGCAACCTTTTGGATAGGCTTTGTTGCTTTGAGTTATTCTATATACCAGTTTTGTCTTGCAGGATGGGAGGTAATCTACTTATATTTTATCTACCAATATCCTACTGTTATAGTTCTTAGCCAATTGATTCCTGTGTTGATTCCTCACATTATTGGAGGGGTCATCTTTTTGGTTGTTGGCTTATACATTATGATAGTGGCTACTAGAAAGAATCAACCTATAGCAGAGAGCTAGCTTGTGGTTTTCAGAAATTTTTGACCAAAGTCACTATGTTAAAGACCAGTTTTGGGTCGTAGAGAAAACTTTTAAAGCTGAAATATTGCTGATTTCAAACAGACACTTGTAAAGTGAACAGCCTGTCTAAACTGTTTGCAGCAATTTTATTGTTTAATTTGGTGATAGGCATATTCTTCCTGCTAATAATTGTCTTTAGACAGAGGCTTCATATATAGAAATGGATGCATTTTACATAGCTGCCAATGGAATAATTGATCCTGCGTTTTGGAATGTACGTTACAATTATCTTTTCTAGCTTTTTTGGCTGTCAACAGCAGTAAATCTGATTTTTATAATAAACTTGGAGAGAAGCAAAGAAACAAAAACTAACACGTAGAATACCCTTTGTCTCTTCGCTATAGACTAATTTTGGAGCTTAGAAGAAAACTGCTGAAAAATGAAATGAGAAAAAGAAGCGCATGCATTGGCATCCATTTCTTCATTTTTCCCGAGATATGATAGCTATGCAGCTTTTCCGAAGAATTCTTTTACGTTACTTCTGGTCAAGTAGAAAATAATCAATGCATCAAATATTATGGCTACTATTCCTATCGGAAACATCAGTATTCCAAATATGATGCTTATTATTGCAAAGATTAAGGATAGAATCCAAGCCCATCCAAGTCCCTTGAAGAGACCATAGGCAATAGCGAAGTTGACGAGTCCTATTACAATTATGATTCCTCCAATTATAGCTCCTACCGCAGCAAATAGGCCACCAAATAATCCTGCGCTGACAGTAACACCCTCAGTTCCTGAAAATCCAACGTTACCCAAAAGGCTACCCAGAAAAGCAGACATAACCGCCAAAATGAATCCAACGCCTAAGCTACCAAGACCCAGAAGCATTTCCAGAACCGCTAAGACTGTTACACCAGTTGGTCTATTTTTTCCAGTCATCCCATTCACCTCCTAACAAGTTTAACGCAAAAATACCATTTTCTTATTATTTGCTTAAATCATTTGCGCTATTGATAGAGTCACAATTTTCGAAAAATGTTTCTACTGATGCATTTCTAATGCTAATTTCATTAAATGCCGATTTTAAATCTTATAGATATTATTATAAAAATATTAGATTACAGAGGTCAATTGTGCTTTTGCTTTATAACATGTATTTTATAGAAAGTTCGATTATCCTCTTAAGTAGACTATCATCAAAGTAGTCTACAGAATGTAAATGAAATGAACCTATTTCAGATTTTGGCAATTTGCGGAATGCTTAGTCCAATATTGTATAGTTTGATGTGAGTTCTCGGTGGTTTTCTAAGAGCTGATTATAGCCATGTTCGAGATGACGTAAGTTCACTTTTTGCTGTTAATGCTCCCAGAAGAAAGTTATCCAATGCTTTGATTCTAACTTCCAGTTTGTTGCTGTTCATTTTCTATTTATGATTACATTGGGGCATTTACAATGATCAAGGTTCAATTATAGGATCATTGATTTTTGTTATTAGTGGATTATTAGGTGTGCTTATTGCTGGTTTTTTCCCACTTGATGCTAATGGTGAAATTGTGACTTTTAGAGGAAAGCTACATTTAGTTCTGGTGGTTGCATCGGGGTTTTTGAATATTATCGTGATGGTGGCTCTTTGCTTTAGATTGTCATCAGTGAACAATTGGAGTGATTTTGCAGTGTTCTCTTTGATTTCAGCAATATTTTCACTTGTTGTTGTTTTTGCAGCACTCATTTTCATAAAAAGTAAATACAGGGGTTTAGTTGAAAGAATTATGGTAACCCCTTACCAGCTATACTATTTTGTGATTAGTCTGATGGTTTTTCTGACAAACTGATTTCCCTTTTGATGTTTCCAAGAGTTTAGACCAGTTTTGGAACATCTAGAAAACTTCACAAAAAAGGAAATGGAAAAAGAATATGGCGGAAAATTTAAAACCTAAATGGAGTCTCTTAAGCAACTAAGGGCTGTTAATGACTGTAATCATTGATTTCTTGACTGCGAATTGGCAGAGTCTTGTATTTTCAATTATAGGCGTTGCTGTTGTTTATATTGCCTACAGACTTCTTAGCAAAGAAATTTTTCGGCTTAAAGAAAGAAACAAGCTTGAAGAAAATGTTGCTTTTAATTTGAATAGGCTTTTAAAATGGTTATTTGTCTTAATCGCTGTAGGAATTGTAATTTCTCAATTCGGATTTGATGTAGGCTTAGCGGTTGGCTTTTTGGCTCTTGCAGGCGGAACCATTATTGGTTTTGCTTCAATGAACACCATTGGTAACGCAATTGCTGGATTGATTGTTATGACTAGCAAACCTTTCAAGATAGGTGACCGGATCCTATTCAATGAGCAGTTTGCAGATATCATAGCTATAGATTTGATTTATACTAGAATGAAAACTCTTGACGACGTTATGATTTCTGTTCCAAACCAGCAATTGTTGACTTCAGAAATAGATAACTATGGAAAAAAGAATGTTGTGCGTAGAAACTGTTCGATTACTGTTGGATATGAATTAAATTCTGAGCAAGTTGAAAATGTGTTGCTGGAAGCAGCAACTATTGTTGAAGGAATTTTAAAAGAACCAAAGCCTTATGTCTTGGTAACTAATTTGCTCAATTTCTCCGTTGAATACACGCTTTACGTGTTTATTAAAGAAATAAAGAGACTTCCAATTATTGATTCAAATCTGAGACGAACTGTATTGGAAGTTTGTAGAAAACATGGAATAGACCTGACTACTCCAAATCTTATACAAAGCGTTGGTAATTAAGTCAACAATGCCCACTCAGAATGAAAGCATACACCTGGCTAAACCTTTTTAGTTGCATTTTTCAGCAATTTTAATTATCTTTTATGATTTTTGGAAGATGCTTCTGCTGATTCATTCACAGTCTCCGAATTCATTAAAGAACAGCCTTTGAACATCTAGAAAAGTTTACTGAAAAAGAAAAAGAAAAAAAATGCAATTCCAAACTTAAAGGCAAGTCTTATAACCTAATTGCTTCACCTTTTAATTTAACAAGCTAAACCTGAATACTATAGTAAGAAGGTGGGGTGAGAAAGTATGTTAGAAATTCTAACTTGGCTTATTCTATCATTGATTGTTATTTTAATCATTATTCTACTTCCCAATAGTTTGTATATAGTCAAGCAATGGCAGACTGTAACCGTTATAAGATTTGGGAGAATCATTAGAACAGTTGAGGGGGGTATCCATGTTAAGATGCCATTTATAGATTCTCTGATTAGATTGGATATGCGCGTGCAGACATTTGATTTGAGAGGACAAAGTGCAATCACGAAAGATAACATTACCGTGAAGATTGATTCTGTTGGTTTCCTCAAGATTGAGGATGCTGGAAAACTGATTTTGGGTGTAGAGGATTATTGGTCCGCTATTAGAAGTTACTCCCAAACATCCTTGAGAAATATAGTTGGAGAATACAGCTTAGATGAATTACTGGAAAAAAGAGAAGCACTAGCAGATAAGATGAAGATGATTGTAGACAGTTATACAAAAGAATGGGGCGTAGACATTCAAAAAATAGAGTTACAGGATGTGATTTTACCATCAGATATGCAGAGAGCTTTTGCTGTGCAAGCTGAAGCTGAGAGGGAATCTAGGGCAATAATCATCAAAGCCAATGCAGAACTCACAGCATCTAAAACTTTAATGGAAGCTGCTGAGAATATGAAAAAGAATCCAATGGCGCTACAGCTCAGAATTTTAGAGACTCTTAGTGATGTGAGCAAAGACCAAAGCAACACCATTCTATTTGCTTTGCCTACAGAGACTTTAAAGGGAGCTGGTTTTTCTGGATTAGCTGCTGCTGCATCTATCAATAGTAGTGCTGCAAGAGAGAGAGTTAAAGGTACGTAATGTCGCGCGCTTCTATGTTAGGGGCTTATATGTGCAAAGAATTAAATTGATAATTCTAAAATACTGATAGCTATGACATCTGAGTTTTTTATTCCCTTGGGCAAAGCATTTGAATTATGTAAGGCTCACAGGGAGAAGAAAGGTGTTCGCTTGTTTAGTCAATGCTGGGGATGTGTGAGATATTCCAAGGAGGTTCCAGAGAAGATGTGCTTCTACAAACCTCCCAATAACAATGGATGTAAGTATGTGAACAAGTTATTTAAGGCTTCGAATCAATAGGTTACATTAAACATACTCAAAAAGAAAGACAATTTGAATTTGTTAAACCGAGAAAACAGCGGCTTAGGCTAGCTAACACTTGGCTTTTTGAAATGTTTGTTAAGCCCAAGTCAATAATCTGAAAGACAAGCGATAACACTTTTAAGAGAGATTAATGATGTGCTTTGAGTTTAAGAGAGATTAAAATGTCCAAAAATAAAAAAGCAAAAAGAGAGGGTCAAGAAAAACACAGACAAATGCTTAGAGAAAAGAAACTGAAACTTAAGGCAAGAAAACAGGTATCTTTGCCTCAGAAGCATCATAGAGGCAAAAGATGAAATTTAGATTGTCGTGTTTTCTAAGCTTCAGTACCACTTCCCAAACAAGAAACTAGCTATTTTATGATTTCAATCTTTGCTTAGGATCAAAATCTTGTCCTGAATGGAAAGCAAATGTCCTAACCAAGCTAGATGACAGACTTATCCTTTTGTTCATCTGATTAAATCTGCGACGTTAATCTTCAGTTTTTCGAATCTAAGAATTTTTCGAATCAGTTTTTTGGCGCCGCTTTTATATGGGTTACGGTTTTTTCGATGGTGTCGACTGGGTTTTCCAAATGCTCGAGCTTGGCTTTCACGTTTTCTTTCTTTCCAATCAATCTTTTAGCTAAGTTCAGCAAGGATGTTGAGTCGCTAATGAATATGGGAAAACCTTTTCGTGCTAAGTACATGTTCACGTATGTTCGCCCTAGCTCAGTTATGATAATGCTTGGGACACCTTGAAGAGCTGCTTCTCTTGCTATTGTTCCGCCTGCACTTACCACCAAATCCGCGTTTACCAATATTTTCGCTAAATCAACAAAATCAGTCGCTCTAGATGCGTTATACCGATTAAGAAGAAGAACGTTGCCCAGAACCTCGAGTTTTTTAGCGATTTTGGATGTTTGGTTAGCTATTCCAAACGCGTATGCCGCTTTGGTTTCTATTTCCCTAACAATAATCAAAGGCTTCTCATAGTCCAAGGTTTTTATTGGTTCTGCATCTTTAATCCAAGCCACTTCGTCCACACCTTTAAACTGGACGATTCTCTCTGGGCAATAATTCTCCAGAAACTGCTTAGGCAGAGCCTCTGATACAACGAGTGTGGTGGCGAAGGGTATGGTTAGCCTATTTACAGCTGTGGCATGTGGCGTGTCAGCCGTTAAGATTATTGGAATTCCCAAGCCGAACGCTGTTCTGCAGAGTTCAACAGACTGATGAGAAATCGCCATATCTGGAGGATTATGCTTAAACAATTTGGAAAATTCAATTATTCGCTTAGCGCTCTCCTCAAGTCTTGAAAAAAGTGTAGCTGGACCGTATTTCCCGATTACAATTGGTGTTTCGCCGAGGATACGAGCCAAAGCCAGTGTGTCCGGATGCTCCCGCGTAGTGAGTATTACTTCGTGACCCACTTTTCTTAAGCGCTTAGCGATTGCCGAGCCATATCTAATATGCTTGCCGGTGCACGCGTCATACCAGATCTTCACAGTTGTTTTTCACCTTTTGGCTTGTTTTTCCTTGAAGAAGGCTTCGCGCTTTGCCTCATACTGTTTCTTGGTCATAACCTCTTTTGCTGGGACTCCCATCAAGACTTTTCCGCAAGGAACGTTCTTTGTTACTACGCTTCCTCCGCCAATGACTGAGTTTTCGCCTAATATCACATCTGGTAGCACTGTTACTCCTCCGCCAATTATGACGTTATCCTTCACTATAGGCGATTTTAGAAGGCTGCTTTTCGGGTATTTGTCGTTGAGAAGCGAACTGTTAGGCGCGATGAACACGTTATCGCCCAGTAAGCACTCGTTTGACACGGTAACATGTGCTTGTATGTTGCAATTTTTACCTATTACCACATTTTTACCTATGTCAACAAAACTGCCGATGCATGTGCCATCACCAATTTTCGTGTTGTCGCCTATCACAACGTAATTCCAAACAACAACGTTCTTGCCAAATTGAACGTTAGCTCCGATTATTACTCCCTTTCCAGTTTTTGGCTGCTGCATACTCTTCACTTTGTGAATTCAAGGTTTAAATAGTTTAAAAAATTACTTAATTTTTCTGTTGAAGGTGAGTTTCAAATTGGTTGTGGAAACAGTTCTTGTGGTGGGTTTAGGCGAAATTGGACTTACTTTGTTTGAGTTGCTTAAAGAAAGCGCCTGCTTCACAGTTTACGGATTGGATTTAGACAAAAATAAAATGCGGAAAATCCGCCAAGAAGAAAGCAAAATTCCAGAATTGGACACGATGCACATCTGCCTTCCATGCAAAAATCAAGACGAATTCGCCACTCAGGTCGCGAGCTACGCGAAGCAATTCAAACCAAATTTACTCATAATCAACAGCACTGTACCTCCAGGAACCACCAAAAAAATCCAGCAGGTCTGCACTTGCCTTGTTGCACATTCACCCGTTCGCGGAGTACACAAAAGCCTAGAGCACATGAAGTGGGAGCTAAAGCGGTGGACAAAATACATTGGTGGAGCAGACACAAAAGCTTCAGAAGCCGCTTACAAACATTTTAAAAGAATGGGATTAAATGTGAAAAAGCTGAAAAGCTGTAAAGAAACAGAGTTGGCTAAGCTGTTTGAAACGACTTATCGGGCATGGATGATTGCCTGCTTCCAAGAGATGCATCGAATATCTAGAGCTTTTGAGGCCGACTTTGATGATGTAGTTGATTTTCTTGAAGATACGCACCGCTTCAGATTGGACAGACCGATAATGTTTCCAGGTTTCATTGGCGGACACTGTCTAATACCAAACACAGAACTTCTACTGCAGTCTTATGATTCAGAGTTTCTGAAGCTCATATTGAAGTCAAACCAGAAGCGAAAAGAAGAGATTAAAGACAAAACACTTCAAAAAGAAGCAGAAAAGATAGCAAACAGGGTGAAAGCCTTCGAGAAAGAGGTCCGAGAAAAATCTGGAGAATGCATTTGACGCTTGTGAGACCATTCAAACGGAAAGTTGAATCAAAAACCGCGGTGTACAAATGAAAGTAGTCATGATAAACGACGCTGCCTTTGTGGGAGAGACTTTACTTAAGTACATGCCTGCTGAACTTGAAAAACAGCAGATCAAGCGTACAAGAGGATTTTGGGACAAAACTTTAGGCATAGCATTTAAAATTTTGAGAGCAAAAGGCGACGTATACCATGCGCACTATCTTTTACAAGACTGCTATATTGCCTCCAAGCTGGACAAGAAACCGTTAATTGGACACGCACACGGCAGCGACTTGCGTGAAGTAATCCAAAAACGAAAATGGGGTTGGATCATCAGGGATAACTTGCGAAGCTGCAACAAGATTCTTGTTGCTCAACCAACCATTTTAGAAACTGCCTTAGAATTTAACGAGACCGCTGAGTATTTTCCCATTCCTTTTGACCCTAAAATCTTCTTTCCCACGCCTCTTCCACCTGAACGCGAAGAAAAACAAATCTTCATAGCTTCTGCTCATAATTTCAAGATTAAGGGGACAGACAAATTTTTGAGGGCTTTGGCTTCTTTGTCAACCCCAGTAAGAATAAAGAGCTTGATGGTGGGAAAGAACCTCGCAGAAGCACAACAGCTTGCAAAAGAGTTAGGCTTGAAAGTTGATTTCATACCTAAAGTTCCACATGAGAAAATGAGCGAGTTGTACAAGGAAAGCTATCTAGTTTTGGGAAGTTTCAGCATAGGGCAATTGGACACTGTTGCTATAGAAGCCATGGCTTGTACCCGTCCTGTCGTCCACTCGATTTCGCGGAAATTCTTCAAAACGTGCCCCTTAGAAGAACTTGAAAGCATCGACGAGACAGCTGAAGTCATTCAGAAACTGTTGGTTAACAAGAAAGAGCGGGAACAACGCATCAAAACTCAGCTAGCTTATGTAAACTCCACCCATGCTGCACCTCTACTAGCTGAAAAACTATTTAGAATTTACAATGAATTATTCAAAGAATAATGCAAGATTTCACTAAACTCCTAGTAGAACAAACTAAAAATTTAGTAATGACGTTTCAAGTTCATAGCTTCAAAATGAAGAGTTAAATAAGTAGAAAAAAGACTCTTACTTCGAAAAGGCTGCAGACGGAGAAAATCTTTGATAAAACTTAGAATCGATGTCGACTATCCATACCCTTCAAGATTAGGAAGCTTTATCTACACAAGCTTAAACGCAAAGATTCACAAAGACTACTTGAAAAACTCGAAAATTCTGGCAAGAATGATTAATGAGTCACCAACAGCAGTTAGGGCTTACTGGTTTTTCACAGCCAAAACCATCCCTGACAAAGAGTTGTTGGATATCTTGAACACCGAGAAGCATGAGGTAGCCTTACATATAATAAACCACCCGTACGTGGAATTAAAATTTTTGAAGAACGCTACAGGAAGAAAGATAAATTATTACACTATTCACGGTACTTCACGTTTGCTAGGTCGCGTGTTATGGAAACGGTGGAACGTCAAATATCCTTCGATTCCACAGGATTTCCCTCTGCAATCGTTTCACCAATATCCAACTTTAAGCTTGGATTCTTGTTGTTACTCAAAAGGCATGGTGAAAGCTATTAGAATAGCAGAAGACAGCATTGCCCAGGGAAAGATCTTAGAAATACATCCTCAATGGCTCTTCCAAAGGGGCGTTATCAACACTAGAGGTCCATGCTTCGGAGCGCTAAGGGCACTTTTGAAAGTTGATGAAGAACTGAAAAATTTGGTGGTTCGAAAAAAAGTCTTCATTAAGATTGCCCGTGACGCAAGAGAATACGAAAAAGATATTTGGCCAACAGAAAAATTTTTTGAAAAACTCAAGGATATAGGAGTGGACATTTTCACCTTCATTGAGCGGAAATGGCTTCACACAACGCCAGCCGCTCCCAAAAGCTGGATAAAAACAGGCGACAACATTGCACTCCTCCAAATTACCAGCTATAAAAAGTGGTGGAAAAATGTGGGAAAAAAAACGCGAAACATGATTCGGAAAGCTGAAAAAAGCGGCGTAAACACGAAGGTTGTTGCGCCGGATGCAAATTTGGCTGAAGGTATTTGGAAAATTTATAATGAAACGCCGATAAGGCAAGGACGTAGCTTTTCTCATTACGGTATTCCGTTAAAAACAGTGAAAGGGGGTGTCCTTTTGCAAGGAAACCGAAGTTTTATTGGTGCGTACTTGCAAGAGGAGCTTGTAGGTTTCATTCAGCTCATTTACGGAGAAAAAACAGCAATAGTATCCCAAATTCTGTCGCTGCAAAAGCACTGGAGTAAAGCGGTGAACAACGCTTTATTGGCAAAAGCCGTAGAAGTTTGTATTGCTCAACAGATTAATTGGCTTATGTACGGTAGAATGGGAAACCATCCCTCTTTGGATAGGTTTAAACAAAACAATGGTTTCACTCGACTAGCAATAACGAGATATTATGTACCTCTAACGTTGAAAGGCAGAGTAGCTGCAAAAATCGGGCTCCACAGAGAAATAAAGGATGTTCTCCCGCGGCAAATCAAATATCTTTTGATACCAATTTACAATTGGATAAGTAGAGCCAAAACAGAAATGAAGTGGAAATAAAAAATGGTCACTCAAATCTGCACAAATTTTGGTCGTGCAGGGTTCTTATTCTAAAGGGCATCTTAATCGCGGTTCGAAACTAGCAAACTACATATACGCATACCCCATAGTAAAC
>Ga0209427_10006543_pt1 | contig 13277 bp, 12 predicted proteins | sample DeeMarSWOR136_30_FD_187465 | JGI IMG/M metagenome (GOLD analysis project Ga0209427, IMG submission 187465) | Marine sediment microbial communities from White Oak River estuary, North Carolina - WOR-1-36_30 (SPAdes) (version 2) | ecosystem: Environmental > Aquatic > Marine > Intertidal zone >... | reverse complement strand
GGCCATACTTCGCTTACTGTGCCCATTCGGTTCTCCTCCGTAAGCATAGATAGCTCCCGATAAGCCGAACGTCCAAGCTCGCCGATGGAAATGGAGCGCAGTGGAATTGCCGTCCGCTGTGGCGCATTGTTGGGCTATTCCATTTTACAATTTAAGAATGACTGCATGACCATTTAGGTTATAAAGCACTATTCTGTCTTTGATCATCATTTGTTCGTCTACGTATCTAGTAATCCCGTCGCAACCTTTGAAACCGTAGTCGTCGAAAACAATAATTCCGCCGGGCACCATTTTGTCCCAAATCCAGTCGACAACATCTTTGGCTGATTGATAAACGTCCACATCTATATGGCAGAGTCTAAACTTCACGTCCTCGACTCGATGACCTGTTTGATCTGGAAAGATACCTTCTAGTATCTCGACATTATCCAGATTCATCCTTGAAATTAATTCTTCCACAGCCTGCCGGCTGGTATCGGCATGCTCCCCACCTTTGTACGCGGAATCTTTTGCTCCCGCTTTTACCACACCGGTAAAGGTGTCACACAGGAAAACCCTGTCCTCAATCCCGCAACTCCTGGCTTTCTTTGCCATGAGCGCACCCGTACCGCCACGCCAGACTCCGACCTCGATGATACTTCCCTCTTTGAGCTTTGAGACTTGCTCAACAAGTTTCCAAAGCTCAAAGCACCGATATTTATCAACCAGAGTGAATCCTGCAATCGAAGCACGCACCTCCTGAAACAATTTGTCCATGTTCCAGGGACTGTAAGTTGTGGACGGCCGCACAGGCTCATATTCCTGAGCGGTCGAAGAGCCCCTGGTCTTGGGAATTCGGGATATTTCAATTCCAAGTCGCTTGCCTATGCTTTTGATAATTCCCATTACAGATTCACTCCAATAATTCTCCTGTTGTCTGAAGTCGAGCCTATCGTCAAAGATCACCGGATGGTAGATGGGTCGCGTAGACCGTTTCAACGGTACGGCACAAAGCGAGCAAAGCCAACAATGCAATAATCAGTTGCGAGGTCGACACTCTAGGCGCGCGTAAGGCGCAGGGCGTTGGTGACCACCGCGAGCGAGGAAAGCGACATGCCGAGCGCCGCCAGCCACGGCGGCACGAAGCCAAGGGCCGCAGCGGGAACGGCGACAAGGTTGTAGAGAATCGCCCAGGCCAGATTCTGGCGGATGATGCGCAACGTGCGCTGGCTCACGCTGAGCGCATCGGCGAGATGTGGGAGCTGCTGGGACAGCAGCACCATGTCGGCATGAGTCACTGCAATCTGGGCGGCGCTGCCCATGGCGATCGAGACCTGTGCCTGCGCCAGCACCGGGGCGTCGTTCACGCCATCGCCGACCATCGCGACGATGGCGCCCGAATCCTGCAGTTCACGCACTCTCTCGAGCTTGTCATTCGGCTTCAGGTCGTGCGCCCAGCTCTCGATGCCAAGCGCGTCGGCCACATGCTTTCCGGCGGCTGCATGATCGCCGGTAAGAAGCCAGACGCGCTTGCCGCGTTGCCGGAGATCGGACACCAACTCGGCCGCACCGCTGCGGATCTCATCCATCAGTACAAACGCCGCAAGCGGCTCGTCGCGTGAGGCCAGTATGACCACCGTGCCGCCCTCGGCACGCAGCCCTTCGAGTGCCGCAGGGGGCACACGCTGCCCGCTACATTCAGCGACGAAGGAGGGCGTTCCAATATAGTAGGTATCTTCTTCAATCCGGCCACTCAGCCCGCTGCCGGGCTCGTTCTGTACTTCCGTGGCACTCGGCGCGTCGCCACGATTGCCAGCACGTAGCGCATGGGCAATGGGATGTTCCGAATGCGCTTCGAGCGCCGCGGCGAGTGCAAGGCAGCGCTGTTCGCTCGCGTCGCCAAGCGTTTGCGTCTGCGCGAGCCGCAGCTCTCCACGTGTAAGGGTGCCGGTCTTGTCGAAAACAAAATCGGTTGCGTGCGCGAGTGTCTCGAGCGCGTGCCCGCGTGTCGCCAGCACGCCAAGGCGCGTGAGCCGGCCGGTGGCGGCAGTGAGCGCGGTCGGCGTTGCGAGCGACAGCGCGCACGGGCAGGTGACAACCAGCACCGCGATGGTGGTCACGAACCAACGACCCGGATCGTAGAACCACCATGCGATGGCGGTGGCGGCAGCAAGTGCAAGCACGCCAAGTACGAACCATGAGGCCACGCGATCGGCGACCTGTGCGAGGCGCGGCTTCTCCGATTGCGCGCGGTCGAGCAGGCGCAGGATGCCGGCGAGCACGGTGTCCGCGCCGGTGCGCTCAATCGCGACGAGCAACGGGCTTTCGACGTTGACCGTGCCGCCGATCAGTGCATCGCCGGACTGCTTCGTAAGCGGCAGGCTCTCGCCGGTGAGCAGCGATTCATCGACACTCGATCGCCCCTCCCGCACGCGACCGTCGGCGGGGATGCTTTCGCCGGGACGCACGCGCACGCGATCACCGGGATTTAGCTCCGCTACCGGCACCACCTCTTCGGCCCCGTTCTCAGCGAGCCGTGTCGCCATGGCCGGTGTGGCGTGCACCAGTGTTTCAGCGGCCTGCGCTGCGTGGCGGCGGGCGTTGAGCTCGAAGTAGCGTGCGCCGAGCAGAAAGAACACGAACATCGCGACCGCGTCGTAGTACACCACGCCAACGCCAGTCAGCGTAGTCCAGACGCTGGTCGCAAATGCCGCGAGAATGCCGAAGCTTACCGGCACGTCCATACCCGCGCGGGCGTGGCGCAAATCGTTCCAGGCGCCGCGCAGGAAAGGTTGCGCAGAGTAGAGCAGCACCGGCAGGGTGAGTGCGAGGCTCACCCAATAGAAGAACGGTCGCAACGCCGCATCGGTCGACGACCATGCCCCGGTATAGAGTGCAACTGCGAGCACCATGATTTGTCCGGTCATGACGCCAGCTACCCCGAGGCGTCGCAGCAGCCGCCGGCGCTCGGTTTCCAGCACCTGCTGGCTGCGGCCGGGATCGTAGGGATGTGCGAGGTAACCGATGCGCGAGACCGCGGCAAGGATGTCGCTGAGGTGAATCACGCGTTCATCCCAGCGCACCCGTGCGCGGTAATTGGCGTAATTGATCTGCACCGACAGCACGCCGGGTAGGCGCGAAAGATGCTGTTCGTTCAGCCATACGCAGGCCGCGCAGGTGATGCCTTCCAGAATGAGCGCGGCCTCGCGTGTGTGTTCGTCGCTCGCCTGCACAAAGCACTTCTGCACCGCGGGGTGATCGTAGATGCGGGCTTGGCGCAGAAACTCAGGCACGATCTCATGGGCGGTATTGGCCGGAGCGGTGCGGTAGCGGTAGTAGTCGGAGAGCCCTCCGTCGATGATGGCCTGCGCTACGGCGGCGCAACCGGCGCAACACATGGGGCGCCGCTCGCCTTCATAAGAGACAGCGAAGCTGCTACCCCGCGGCACCGGGAGGCCACAGTGAAAGCAGGTCTCAGTCGGTTGTGGGGCGGTCATATGGCGTTGGAGGGCGCAGCGTGCGCGAGCAGAGATCTGGCCGCTTCCGATTGTCGGGCTGCACGCAAAGGAAGGCGCGATTGTACGTGCTGGACAGACGGCACGCATGGATGCGATGTCGAGGTACCGGCAAACCAGACGAATGTGCACGGTTTTTCCGCGGTCACTGATTGGCTAAAATTCAGAAAATTATGGATTACTAATTTACTAGGAAATTAGCCGATTTTTCGTGACTTTCTGGCATGTGCGGTGCGTTGACGCAGCGCGAGCCGATGCACGAAACTGGGCGACCATCGATTTTCACGACGCGGTCATTTCCCCCGATCGCCGATTACCAAAAGAAACGCGGAGGAGTCACTAACTATGGTTCTGAATCACGTCTTCGGGCTTTTCTCCAAACCGGAAAAGGAATGGAAGAGCATCAAGGGCGAGCACTGCTCGGTGGGCCGCTGTTACTGCTCGCACGTACTGCTGCTTGCCGCGATTCCCGCGATTGCCGGATACATCGGTACCACCCAAGTGGGCTGGCAGGTAACGGGTCGCGAGGTACAGAAGCTCACGCCACAGAGCGCGGTGCAGATCGCGTTGCTGTTCTACGCCACCATGCTGTTCGCGGTATTCGCGATCGGCAAGCTCATTCACTGGATGGGCCAGACCTACGGCTCCAAGCAGCCGCTGCCGCAGTGCATTGCGCTGGCAGCCTATACCGCGACGCCATTGTTCCTGTCCGGCATCATGCTGGTGTATCCGGTACTGTGGTTCAACCTGATTGTCGGGCTGCTGCCGCTCGGTTACTCCGTTTACCTGCTCTATACGGGTGTGCCGGTGATGATGGGCATCAGCAAGGAGCGCGGCTTCCTGTTTGCCAGCGCGGTGTTGGCGGTCGGGTTGGTCATGCTGGTCGCGGTGCTCGCGGCCACGGTCATTCTGTGGGACATCGGCGTCGGTCCGGTTTTCACGGGCAGCTGACATCCGCTGCGCGATGATCGGGTCGGATCTTTCAGCGGAATCGGCGCAGAATCTTGATCTACATCAAGCGCCGACCCGCGCGGGCGCAGATACTATCCGCCGCGCCCCGGGAACGTGATGCTGTTGCATTGTTTATCGTTAACGCTCGCATGAGGAAGCCACATGGCTGAACAAGAAAGCTACAACCTCAAGGTGGTACGACAGTTTGCCATCATGACGGTGGTCTGGGGCATCGTCGGTATGCTGGTCGGTGTGCTGATCGCCGCGCAAATGGCCTGGCCAGTGCTCAATTTCGACATTCCCTGGCTCACGTTCAGCCGGTTGCGGCCACTGCACACCAATGCCGTGATCTTCGCATTTGGCGGTTCGGCCCTGTTCGCGACCTCCTACTATGTGGTGCAGCGCACCTGTCATGCCTCGCTGTTTGCGCCGGGTTTGGCGGCGTTCACCTTCTGGGGTTGGCAGGCGATCATCGTCTCGGCGGCCATTACACTGCCGCTCGGCATCACCTCTTCCAAGGAATACGCCGAACTGGAGTGGCCGATCGACATCGCCATCGCCGCCGTCTGGGTGGCCTACGCGGTTGTCTTCTTCGGCACCATCATGAAGCGCAAGGTGCCGCACATCTACGTTGCCAACTGGTTCTACGGCGCATTCATCCTGACGGTTGCCATCCTGCATATCGTTAACAGCATGGCGGTGCCGGTATCGCTCACCAAGTCTTACTCGATGTACGCCGGCGTACAGGATGCGATGATCCAGTGGTGGTACGGCCACAATGCGGTAGGTTTCTTCCTCACCGCCGGCTTCCTCGGGATCATGTACTACTTCATCCCGAAGCAGGCCGAGCGACCGGTCTACTCCTACCGCCTGTCCGTGGTGCACTTCTGGGCGCTGGCCTTCACCTATATCTGGGCCGGCCCGCATCACCTGCACTACACGGCACTGCCGGACTGGGCGCAGTCGGTTGGCATGGTGTTCTCGCTGATTCTGCTCGCGCCGTCCTGGGGCGGCATGATCAACGGCATCATGACGCTGTCCGGTGCCTGGCAGAAACTGCGCACCGACCCGATTCTGAAATTCCTGATCGTATCGGTGTCGTTCTACGGCATGTCGACCTTCGAAGGCCCGATGATGTCGATCAAGACGGTAAACGCGCTCTCGCACTATACCGACTGGACCATCGGCCACGTGCACTCGGGCGCGCTCGGCTGGGTTGGCATGGTGTCAATTGGCGCCATGTACTTCCTGATTCCGCGGCTCTTCAACCGCGAGCTCTACAGCACGCGTCTCGTCGAAGCGCATTTCTGGATCGCGACGATCGGCATCGTCCTGTACATCGCCTCGATGTGGATCTCGGGAGTGATGCAGGGCCTCATGTGGCGCGCGGTCAATGCCGACGGCACCCTGACTTATTCATTTGTTGAGTCGGTGCAGGCGATGCATCCGTTCTACATCGTGCGTACCCTCGGCGGGCTGCTGTATCTGAGCGGCATGCTGATCATGGCGTACAACATCTGGAAGACCATCGCCGGTGCGAAACCCGCCAAGGTGGCGGTGGTCCCGGTGGTAGCGCACTAGCCCAAGGGGGAACAACATGTCCGGACATGAGAAAGTTGAAACAAACGTCGGGCTGCTGATCGTCCTCACCATTCTCGTGGTGTCGATTGGTGGTCTGGTGGAGATCGTGCCGCTGTTCTTCCAGAAGTCGATGACCGAGGCGGTGGCGGGCTTGAAGCCCTATAACGCCTTGCAGCTGGAGGGCCGGGACGTCTACGTCCGTGAGGGGTGCTACGTCTGTCACTCGCAGATGATTCGCCCCTTCCGCGCCGAAACCGAGCGCTATGGCCACTACTCGGTGGCGGGCGAGTTCGTCTACGATCGGCCATTCCAGTGGGGCAGCAAGCGCACCGGGCCGGATCTGCAACGCGTCGGTGGGCGCTACTCCGACGACTGGCACCGCGTGCACCTGATCAATCCACGCGATGTGGTGCCAGAGTCCATCATGCCGGGCTATCCCTGGTTCGCGACCAACAAGCTCGATGGCAAGCTCATTCAGAAGAAGATGCAGGTGCTGCGCACGCTGGGCCACCCCTACACGGACGAGGAGATCGCCAATGCGCCCAAGGAGCTCGAGGGCAAGACCGAAATGGACGCCATGATCGCCTACCTGCAGAGTCTTGGCACGGCGGTGAAGGTACGGAGATAGTTGTGGGCAGCGTGACGGTACATTCCTTCTGGACGGTAGTGATGTTGGTGGTGTTCATCGGCATCATCGTCTGGGCGTGGAGCGGCAAGCGAAAGAAGGCATTTGACGAGGCGGCGCGGATCCCCCTGGAAGACGGGGACGACGCCGGGCAAGGCGCATCCGGAGAAAAGAAACATGGCTGACTTCACCAGCAATTTCTGGAACTGGTTCATCATCATCGGCGTGGTCGGCGGCATCGTCGCCATGTTCTGGCTCAACATCTGGCAGAGCGAGCGACGCCGCTCCGCCGAAGAGAAAGCCAAACCCATGGGCCACGTGTGGGATGAGAACCTGCAAGAGCTGAACAATCCGCTGCCGCGCTGGTGGCTGAACCTGTTTTATCTCACGCTCGTGTTCAGCATTGTGTACCTGATTCTGTACCCGGGGCTCGGCACCTTCGCCGGCGCACTCGGCTGGACACAGGTCGGTCAGTACGACCGCGAGATCGCTGCGGCCAAGAAGCAATTCGATCCGTTGTACGAGAAGTACCTGAAGGAAGATCTCAAGACCCTCGCCACCAACAAGGAAGCGATCAAGACCGGCGAGCGGCTGTTCGTGAATTACTGCACCACCTGTCATGGCTCGGATGCGCGCGGCGCCAAGGGTTTCCCGAACCTGCGCGACAGTGACTGGTTGTACGGCGGCGAGCCGGAGACCATCAAGGCGTCGATCATGAACGGTCGCCAGGGCGTGATGCCGGCCTGGGGCGCGGCACTTGGCAGCGAAGGTGTGTTTCAGGTTTCGGAATACGTGCTGTCGCTCTCGGGTCGACGCGTGAACGAGGAGGCGGCATTGGCCGGCAAGGAGAAATTCAAACAGCTTTGCGTGGCCTGCCACGGCGCTGACGGACGTGGCAACCACCAGCTCGGTGCCCCGAACCTCACCGACGACATCTGGCTCTACGGCGGATCGCAAAAGAGCGTGATGGAGACAATCGAGAAGGGTCGCAGTGGCCGCATGCCGGCGCACAACGAATTCCTCGGCGAGGCCAAGAGCCACCTGCTGGCGGCTTATGTCTACAGCCTTTCTCGCTCGTTTGATCCTGAACGGGAGCGGCGCTGACGGTGAGCAACGCCCCGGAACGGGAGGAGGAGAAACAGAACGACACAGATAACAAAACCCGTGTCCCGTCCCTGGTAGAGGCCCAGGACGAGGTCGCGCGCCTGCTGAGCAAGAAGAAGCAGGCTACCCCGGCCGGGGAACACCCAACCGTCAAATCGCCCGCCAGCCTGAAGCGCGTTATCCCGCTTGCCGAGGCTGACGCCCTTCAGGAAGCGCTGTATGCCAAACGTCAGCGCGTTTATCCACGCGAAGTACACGGTCTGCTCGCCAACTGGCGCGCGGCCATGGTCGCGGTCACGCTCGGCATCTACTATTTCCTACCCTGGCTCAACTGGGGGCCCGGCCGTCAGGCCTTCCTGATCGACCTGCCGGGCCGCAAGTTTCATCTGTTCGCCTGGACCTTCTGGCCTCAGGACCTGTTCTATCTCAGTGCCGTCCTGATTATCTCCGCTCTGTCATTGTTTCTGTTCACCGCCATCGCCGGGCGGCTGTGGTGCGGCTACACCTGCCCGCAGACCGTCTGGACGGAAATGTTCCTGTGGATCGAGCGCAAGATCGACGGCGACCGCAACAAGCAGATGAAGCTTGCCGCGAGCCCGTGGACGCGCCAGAAGATCCAAAAGCGCATCGCCAAGCACTCAGTCTGGATTGTATTGGCGCTCTGGACCGGATTCACTTTCGTGGGCTACGTCACGCCGATCCGCCAACTCGCCGGCAACGTGGCAAGCCTATCGCTTGGACCGTGGGAGACGTTCTGGATCTTCTTCTACGGGCTTGCCACCTACGGCAATGCCGGCTGGCTGCGCGAGCAGGTATGCATCTACATGTGCCCGTATGCGCGATTCCAGAGCGCCATGTTCGACCGCGACACGCTGATCATCTCCTATGACGATAGACGCGGCGAGCCGCGCGGTTCGCGCGGGCGCAAGGACGATCGCCAGGCGAAGGGACTCGGTGATTGCGTCGATTGCACTCTGTGCGTGCAGGTTTGCCCCACCGGGATCGATATCCGTGACGGACTGCAGTACCAGTGCATCGCCTGCGGAGCCTGTGTAGACGTGTGCAACTCGGTGATGGACAAAATGGGTTATCCGCGCGGCCTGGTCCGCTACACGACACAAAACGAGCTCGAACTGGACAAGCCGCGCAAGATTCTGCGTCCACGCGTGCTGGTCTATTCGGGGATGCTCATGGCGATCGCCGTTGCGCTCGTGGTAGCGGTGCTGCTGCGGGTGCCGCTAAGGCTGGATGTCATCCGCGATCGGAACTCGCTGTTTCGTGAGGCGAGCCAGGGGCGGATCGAGAACGTGTACGTGCTGAAACTCATGAATATGGACAGTGAGCCGCACCGGTATCGGATCACGGCCACCGGTATTGAGGGTCTTGCGCTGCGCGCCGACGACGAGCTGATCACAGTTAGGTCCGGCGAGGTCACCGAGGTACCGGTCGCGCTGCTCGCCGAGCGTGACCGCATCACCAAGCGCTCCACCCCAATCCGCTTTCATGCCGAAGCAGAGGACAATCCCAAGCTCAAGGTTGAGGAAGACGCGCGCTTCCTCGGTCCGGTAGACTGACGCCATGAACGACAGGCCCGATAGCCCGAAACGCTGGTACCGCGAGCCATTCGTGTGGCTGCTCATTGCCTTTCCGCTGACGGCAGTGATCGGCGGGTTCGTGACGCTGGCGCTTGCCATCCAGAGCGACGATGGCGTCGTGGAGGACGACTACTACCACCGCGGCAAGGAGATTAACCGTGTGCTGGCGCGCGATCAGGCTGCCGCCCGTCAGGGCCTCGCCGGCACCGTAACGCTGGATACGGCGGCGCAAGAACTGCGCCTGTCGTTGAGCGCCCGTGACCCGAAGGCGGTGCCGGCGCAGGTCGAGCTGCAGTTCCTGCACGCTACACGCGCAGGAATGGATCGCACGCTGCTGCTCGCACGCGGATCGGACGGTATCTACCGTGCCGGACTCCCCGTTCTCACACCGGGCCATTGGCACGTTCAGGTGTCGACGGTCGATTGGCGACTGGTCGGGTCGTTGCAGGCCCCGCGCGATGCCTCAGTGGACTTGCGTCCCGGTACACCCTGAGTTTCCGTTCGTTTCGAAATGCCGGTCGATGTGACTTTGGTCTCGGCCTTTCTGGTCGGGCTGCTGGGTTCAACGCACTGCATCGCCATGTGTGGCGGCATTGTCGGTGCACTCACCATGGGTCTGGCGCCGGCAGCGCGACGCTCTCCATGGACGCTTCTTCCCTACCTGCTCGCCTACAACGTCGGTCGCATTGCTTCCTACGCCGTCGCCGGTGCCGTATTCGGTTTCTTGAGTGCGCAGGTGCTGCGAGTGGCGACCCCGGCCAGCGCGCAACTCTTCACGCGCATCGTCGCGGGTGGATTCATGATCGCCTTCGGGCTCTACCTCACCGGATGGTGGCCAGTTTTGACGCGCCTCGAGCAGCTGGGCGCGCGACTGTGGAAACACATCGAACCGTTCGGCCGACGCTTCGTGCCGGTGAATCATCCCGCCAAGGCGCTGATGCTCGGTCTGGTGTGGGGCTGGCTGCCCTGCGGGATGGTGTACTCGGCACTTGCTTGGGCGCTTGTCTCCGGCAGCGCGGCCGATGGCGCACTGCTGATGCTGGCATTTGGGCTCGGGACGCTGCCCATGTTGCTCGCGCTGGGCGCCGCTGCACGCTGGCTTGGTGGTCTCGCGCGCCAGCGCTGGCTGCGCGTCGGAGCGGGAGTCTTGTTGGTTCTCTTCGGCCTCTACTTCATGCTCGCGCCGCGCACTCATCAGCATGCACTGGCGCCCGAGAAAGCGCCCGTCACAGACCATGCGTACCACGGAGGGCATTAGCGCGACTTCGTGTTCCCCGCACGGTGTTTTATAGTGTCGCTACGCCGTGTCCGGCCGGATTGGTCTTCGGCCGCCCGCAATCAAAACTCCCTGGAGGCCTAAACATGCTTGCGCGACTCACTCTCATTCTTGCCGTCGGCTTCACCCTATTCCATCCGGCAGCGTTTGCCGCCGAAGACAAGGCGGCGCAGCAACGCACTGAAATTCTCAAGATGCGCGATGCGACGCTTGCCGATCTCTACAAACAGAAGCCGGAACTGAGAGCCAAGGTCGAAAAGGCGCCCGGTTATGCGGTATTCAGCAACGTTGGGGTGCAGGTAATTTTTTTCGGCGGCGGTGGCGGCCATGGCGTGGCGGTCGATAACAAGACCGGCAAGGAAGTCTTCATGAATATGGCGCAAGTGACCGCCGGCATTGGCGTTGGCATCAAGGACTTCCGGGGCGTGTTCATCTTCCGCGACGAGACCACGCTCAAAAAGTTCATCTACAGCGGATGGGAATTCAGCGGCGAAGCCGAGGCCGCGGCCAAATCAGACAGCAAGGGCGGCGCAGCGACCGACGCCACCTCAATGCAAAGCGGTATTGAGGTCTACCAGCTCACCAAGTCCGGCATCATTGCCTCGGCCACCGTCGCCGGAACCAAGTACTGGATAAACAAGAACCTCAATCCGTGACACAACACCAAGGCAGGATCGGGACTCCAATGACCGCGCGTCGAATTCGCCTATCGATTGGAAAGGTGGCGCTCGAGGCAGACCTGCTCGACACGCCGACTGCTGATGCGATTTATACGGCCTTGCCGTTTGAATCGCGCGCCCAGACCTGGGGCGAGGAGGTGTACTTCTCGACTCCAGTGCAGGCCGAGCGCGAAGCCGACGCGCGCGATGTTGTGCAAGCCGGTGAATTGGCTTTTTGGGTTGAGGGAGATTCCATTGCCATCGGTTTCGGCCGGACGCCGATCTCGAAAGGTGACGAGATCCGGCTCGCGGCGCGCACCAACATCTGGGCGCACGCGCTGAGTGACGTGCGGGCGCTGCGGGTCGCGAAGGCGGGCGACCCGATCCGAGTGGAAATCGCCTGATTACGGGATCCCGCTGTACCGCCCGGGTCAAAGTTATTGATAGAGCCCCTCGGGCGCACATGCTTAAATGGGGCATCGCCCCTGAACCGGCCCATCGCCATGCGGAACTTCACCTGTACCTGCGGCAACACGCTGTATTTTGAGAACACCCGGTGTTTTACGTGTGGTCGCGTGCTCGGCTTTCTGCCCGAGACACTGACGCTGAGTGCGCTGGAGCCGGCCGGCGAGGTCGACTGGCGGGCGCTCGCCGCGCGCGGCGATTCCTATCGACAGTGCAAGAACTACCGGGAAGAAAACGTCTGCAACTGGATGGTGCCGAGCGACGATCCCCATGCGTTCTGTCGCGCCTGTCGCCTGAACCAGGTCATCCCGAATCTCTCTGATCCGCGCAACCGGGTGCTGTGGGCGCGTGTGGAGACCGCCAAGCGCCGGCTGCTCTATACGTTGATGCGCCTTGGTCTGCCGCTGGTGAGCCGCACCACCGATCCGCAGCGCGGGTTGGCGTTCGAGTTCCTCGCCGATCCCGCAACGGGCCTCGAGTTCGCGGACCACAGCGGTGCGCAGCAGGTACTCACGGGCCACCGGGCCGGTCTGATCACCATCAACATCGCCGAGGCCGATCCGAGTGCGCGCGAGGGCATGCGTGAACGCATGGGTGAACAGTACCGCACCTTGCTCGGGCACTTTCGCCACGAGAGCGCGCACTACTACTGGGACCTGCTGATTCGGGGCACCCAGTGGGAGAAAATGTTTCGTGACCAGTTCGGCGATGAGCGTGCCGACTATGCCGAGGCACTGCGCCGCTATTACGAGGAGCTGCGCACGGATTGGCAGTCAGACTTCATTAGCGCCTACGCGAGCGCTCATCCCTGGGAGGATTTCGCCGAAACCTGGGCGCATTACCTGCATATGGTCGATACCCTCGAAACCGCGCACGCCCATGGCTTCGCGGTCGAAGGACGTACGCTGCGCCCGCCGGTGTCGGTGGATGCGCCACGCTCGCAGCGCGACGCGGCGCTCGACATGGCGCTGGCGACTTTCGATGAATTGCTCGGTGACTGGATCAAGCTCACAGTGGCCATGAATGCACTGAATCGCAGCATGGGGCTTGACGATGCCTACCCTTTCACGCTCTCGCCGCTGGCGCGCGCCAAGCTGCGCTTCGTGCATCACCTGATCGCGGCGCACGCCACCTAGGAGCCGTTCTTCTCCCAGTCGAACCGCGGCAGGCGATCAAAGGCCCGCTCCAGTCCCTGGTTCCAGCGTCGCTGCAGGATACGAAACAGCGGCGTGCTGTATCCGAGCGAGAGCCGGCGCGTCAGCTCGAGTTCATCGGCAACATACATGGCCAATTCCACCGGCGGTCCCACCGAGATGTTGGCGCGCATGGTGGAGTCGATCGAAACCAGCGCACAGCGCGCCGCATCCTCCAGTTCGGTGTCAGGGCGGATGATACGGTCCAGGATCGGTTTGCCGTACTTGGTTTCTCCAATCTGCAGGTACGGTGTCTCGGGCGAGGCGGCGATATAGTTGCCTTGCGGATAGATGAGGTAGGCATTCGGCTCGCGCCCGAGAATCTGGCCGCCCA
>Ga0209427_10006542_pt1 | contig 13283 bp, 10 predicted proteins | sample DeeMarSWOR136_30_FD_187465 | JGI IMG/M metagenome (GOLD analysis project Ga0209427, IMG submission 187465) | Marine sediment microbial communities from White Oak River estuary, North Carolina - WOR-1-36_30 (SPAdes) (version 2) | ecosystem: Environmental > Aquatic > Marine > Intertidal zone >... | reverse complement strand
ACTCGCTCTCCCAGTACCTGAGAACGTAAGGCTCCACGCCTACAATGCGGCTCACCTCCCCGATCCGAAAGTAACGCTTGTCATTCGGGATCTCCATAGGGGGGTCTACACCTCCCTCAGCCTTGCGCCCGTCTCTTTAGCGATCTTTTCAATGATGGCCTCATGGAGCTTGTTGATCTCCTTCCCGTCCAAGGTGGCCTTCTTCGATCGATAGCAGACCCTGAAGGCCACTGCTTTTTCTGAAGGATCCATCTTGTCCCCCTCATAGTGATCAAAGAGGGTGGCCCACTCGACAAGCTCCCCGCCCTCCCTTTTAATGATGTCCTGAATCTTTGCGCTTTCTGTGTTGCGGGGCAAAACAAGGGAAAGATCTCTGTAAACCGCGGGAAATCTTGCAACAGGCTCGAAGTACCTGGCCTCTCGGGCTTTCTCCGATAGGATTCCCATGTCGAGCTCAAAGAGAAAAAGGCTTTGCGTCTCCACGTCGAAGTGTCTCAGGACCTCCGGGGTGACTTTCCCGACGTGACCCAAAGGCATGTCCCCAAGAAAAACGGCCGCGGCGATCTCCTGTTGATACCACGGCGGCACAGCCCGCCTTTTAAAGGACAAGGCCTTCAGTCCCAAGGCTTTTAACAGGGCTTCCAAAGCGCCCTTGATGTCAAAGAAGTCCGCAGCCCTCTCCTCGCAATACCATTCCTTGGGATTGTAGAGCCCTGTCATGATGGCCGCCAAGAAAGGCTTTTCCTCAGGTAGCTCCTCCGTCTCCCGACCGAGGAAGATCCTCCCTGCCTCAAAAAGTTTGAGATCCTTCTCTCCCTGAGCAAAATTGGTTTTCACCGCGGCCAAGAGTCCGGGGACAAGCGAGGTTCTCATGACAGACTGATCCGTGGTTAAAGGGTTGAGCAAGTTCACAAAGGATCTTATGGCACTGCCCTCATCCGCGCCGAGCAAATCCACTGAATCCGGTGAAAAGAAACTGTAGGAAATGATCTCTGAGAACCCGAGACCCACCATGATCTCCACGACTTTTTCCTTGACCCTCAGCTCTGGAGGATCGCCCCCCTCAGAAGGCTTGATGGGAGGATATGTGACAGGCACGTTTTCAAACCCTTCCAGCCTGGCCACTTCCTCCATGAGATCTACATCGCGGGTCAAATCAACGCGAAACCCCGGCGGCTCTACGCGCAGCACGTTTTCCTCTACCTCTTCGACGCCCATTTCAAGGGCTCTGAGATATCCGGCCATAGCCTCCTTGGAAACGGAAGTGCCCAGGAAACGGTTTGTTTTGTCCACCCTCAGATCAATAGAAGGCCGCTTGTGAGGCTTTGGGTATACGTCAATGACCCCTGGGGTGATCTCTCCCCCTGCGAGTTCTGCCATGAGCATGAGCGACCTTTGAAGTGCGCGGATGACCCCTTCTATGTCAATGCCTCGCTCGAAACGATAAGAGGCTTCCGTGGACATACCCAGTCTTTTTGCGCCCCTTCGAATGGTGATAGGATCAAAAAAGGCGCTTTCGATCAGGACATTCTTGGAGCCGGCGAAAATCTCGGAGTTCAGTCCGCCCATAATGCCTGCGACCGCCACGGATCGCCGCCCGTCGCAAATCATGAGCACGTCGTTGGTCAAGGTATGGGTTGTTCCGTCCAAGGTGGTGAACGTCTCTCCCTCCCCGGCGCGACGCACCACAATTCTGTTCTCCTTCAGACGATCATAATCAAAAGCGTGGAGGGGTTGTCCCATTTCCAAGAGCACATAGTTGGTCACGTCCACCACGTTGCTGATACTGCGAATCCCTGCCACGTAGAGGCGGTAGCGCATCCAAAAAGGGGATGGTTTTATCTCGATACCCCGGACCATACCCGCCCCATAACGGGGACAGCCTATGGGATCCTCAACGGTGACGCGGGCCAGTTCCTCGATAGGCCGGCCGGTCTCCTGGAGCCTGATCTCCGGTTTCTTGAGCCTTTCACCGGTCAGAGCGGCAATTTCCCTTGCAATCCCTATCACCGAGGCACAGTCCCCCCGGTTCGGCGTCAAAGCGATTTCAAGGGCCCAGTCCTCAAGGGCCAGTGCCGAAGCAACAGACGTCCCAGGCGCCAGATCCGAGGGCAACATCATGATCCCGGCATGATCGTCCGTAAGCCCCATCTCATCCTCTGCCAGCAGCATGCCCACAGAGCGTACGCCTCGAATGGTGCTCTCCTCGATCATGAGCCCACCCGGCAACTCTGTCCCCGGCAAGGCCATGGGCACCACAGCCCCGGCTTGGAGATTTGGAGCACTGCAAATGACCGGCACTTCCTCCTTTCCCGTGTCCATGCGGCAAATAAAGAGCCTGTCGGCTTCGGTGTGCCGTTCTACGGACAGAATCTTTGCCGCGATAACATCCTGAAGGGATTGTCCTATGGGCTCTATGGCTTCCACTTCCAGGCCGGCCATGGTAAGGAGGTCGGCCAGGTCCTGGGGTGACCGATCAATAGGTATGAATTCTTTCAGCCAGTTCAAACTTACGCGCATGGGAAAACCTGATTCGCTTCGCTCATCCTCTGGAATATTGGAATGATGAAATCAAAGGTGAAAACAAAACCTTGACGACTGCCGATTTAAACATTGCTTTTCTATCTTCTTCCCAATACTCCATTACTCCAGTACTCCAGTACTCCAATACTCCACTCTTTAGAACTGCCTCAAAACACGCATATCGTTTCTATAGAAGAGATGGATATCATCAATACCGTATTTGAGCATGGCAACCCGCTCAATACCCATCCCGAAGGCGAACCCTGAGTAGAGTTCCGGGTCATAATTCACAAATTCGTACACCGCCGGGTCCACCATGCCTGATCCCAAGATCTCGAGCCAGCCGGTGTGGGAGCAGGTGCGGCATCCCTTTCCGTGGCAAATGACGCATTGGATATCCACTTCCGCACTCGGCTCCGTAAATGGGAAAAAACTGGGCCTGAACCGAAGCCCCGTGTAGGCTCCGAACATTTGATGAGCGAAGCTCGTGAGTGTTCCTTTGAGATCCCCGAAAGAAACGCCTTTGTCCACCAGCAGCCCCTCAACCTGATGGAACATGGGCGAGTGGGTCACATCAGAATCCCTTCTATAAACCTTACCGGGTGCGATCACGCTCACCGGTGGCGGTTGCCTCTCCATGACCCGCACTTGCATGGGCGAGGTATGGGTTCTCAGAACCACATTGTCGGAGACGTAGAATGTATCCTGCATGTCCCGGGCAGGATGGTCCTTAGGAATATTCAGGGCTTCAAAGTTATAGTAGTCCAGCTCCACGTTCGGCCCTTCCACCACTTGGAAACCCATTCTCCCAAAAATATCGCATATCTCCCTGAAGACCTGCGTGATTGGATGAACATGGCCTCTTGCCGGCTCTCGCCCGGGCAGGGTCAAATCCAAGGAAGGCTCCTCTCTCCTCTTTTCAGAGGAAATATTCCCCCTCCTCTCCTCAAAGCGCTCTGCAAGATCTCCTTTGATGCGATTGGCGAGCTGACCGACTTCAGGGCGTTCTTCAGCCGGAATGCCACCCAGCCTTTTCATCATGGCCGTAATGCGGCCCTTTTTGCCGAGATAGGCAATTCTGAACTGCTCCAGACCCTGAGGGTCCATGACTCCTTCAAGTTCTCGAAGGGCCTTTTTCTCCAGTTCAAGGAGCTGCTCTCGCACCGATATGCTCTGACTTTCACCTGCCATGCTGCGCGTCGCCACCATATACAAAGGTCAATTCCATGTCGCCGCGTTTTGTAGAGCCACGGCATGCCATCACTTCACCATGCTGGCCACTCGAGAAAAGGCCGCAGGATCCTGGACAGCCATGTCGGCAAGCATCTTTCTGTCCAGGTCAATACCCGCCTTGTGGAGCCCGCCCATCAGTTTGCTGTAAGAAAGGCCGTGCTCCCTCGCAGCCGCATTGATCCGGACAATCCAGAGCCGCCGAAAGTCTCTCTTTCTTCCCCGGCGGTCCCGATAGGCAAACGCCCTTGCCCTGCTTACCGTGATCGATGCCGTCTTGTAAAGCTTGCCATGGCCTCCACGGTAACCCTTCGCTGCCTTAAGCACCTTGTTCCTTCTGTGTCTCGCCTTAGAGCCTCTTTTCACTCTTGGCATGATTAATCCTCTTTTCCTGAATGATATTTTGTTTCAAAGACCCTCTTCTAGCGACGGCCCGCCTCCCCGGCCCGTACCGGTCCGGGACGGGCAAACCGACGAGGCTTTCGCCAGAGATGGCCATTCCCCTGCCAAAACCCTTTGCCTGGAAGGAAGGCGGAGCCGGTTTGGTAGCTCAGCGTCCAAATCGCCCGATGCAACGCACCGGATTCTCCCGTGAGAGATCAAGTCATCGACGCTTTTTTGAATTGCGATACGGACGGCCCGCCAGAAGCAGATCAATTCAGGGTATTGGAAGGAAAGTACAGGTCAACCCTCCCCTCATAGGTAAGGCATGAGTCTGGTCATGCTCTTTTTGTTGGTCGAATCGACCAGGCCTGATTTCCGAAGATTCCTTTTCCTCTTTGAATTTTTCTTGGTCAGAATATGATTCGCAAAGGCCTTGTTTCTGACGATCTTTCCTGTACCCGTGGTTTTGAACCGCTTGGCTGCCCCACGGTTTGTTTTCATTTTAGGCATTATTCTTCCTCCGAACTAAATTAAGCAATCGGGTCACAGAGCGCCCGCCTTTCCAAAATAACATCCCGCTGCCGGCCTGGAGGGCCGGGGGTTCAATCCCCTTCGCCAAGATTTAACCTTCGTAGCCGAAGCGGCGACTTCGCCGGAGCAGGTCGCCCCCTGACCCCCCCTCCGCAGTGGCCTGCCACGGAGGATAGAAAGCCGGGTTTACCCCCTCATAGTTTTGCGACGGCGGGTGGCTTCGGCGTAGCTTGGCGCGCCATAGCTCCTAAGAGCGACAGCGGGTTGCGCTTGGCTTTGCCACAAATGCCCCGCGCGCCCCTGCTCTCCAGCAGTGCTACTGCCGAGGGTGGGGAAGCACTGGGAGCTTCACTTGGGCACGATGGTCATGGTCAGGCGCCATCCTTCTCTGGTTGGCGGTTGCTCCACCGTTCCTTGTTCCAGGACCTCGTCGGCAATCCTTTGCAAGAGTTCAACGCCGGCATCCATATAAGCCATTTCTCGGCCGCGAAAGAGAACGGTCACCTTGACCCTGTCTTTCTTTTCCAAAAACTTCTTCAGGTTCTTAATCTTGAAACCCAGATCATGCTCTTCGGTGCGAGGTCTCAGTCGGATCTCCTTGACCTGGAAAGCTTTCGACTTTTTCTTGCCTTCCTGCTGCTTCTTGCTCGCTTGGTACTTGTATTTTCCGTAATCCATGATCCTGCACACAGGCGGATCTGAATTTGGAGCAACCTCCACCAAATCGAGCCCTTCCTCGCGGGCAGCATTGAGCGCATCCCGAACAGGCAGAATGCCCAACTGCTTACCATCGAGGGCAATCAGCCTCACCGTCTTAGCATGGATCCTCTCATTCACCCGGACATCATCGCTTTTCTTGGCTATAACCGCTACCTCCTTTGTCTGCAGTCTTCGTCAATAAGATTTATGAACTCCCCTTGGGTCATGAATGGCAGATTCTCGCCGCTCCTCAACCTTGGGGTAACCCCTTCCTTTTCACATTCCTTATCCCCGATGATGAGCATGTAGGGGATCTTCTGCAACTGGGCTTCTCTGACTTTCAAGCCAAGCTTCTCGTTTCGAAAATCAGCTTCAACCCGGATGTCCGCGTTTCTAAGGCCGTCGAGAAGATTCTCCCCGTAAGGGATATTCCTATCGGTCACCGTCAGGATGACAGCCTGAACCGGGGACAGCCATACAGGAAAAGCACCGGCATAGTGCTCGATCAAAACGCCGATGAATCGCTCCAGGGCACCCAAAATGACCCTGTGGATCATCGCCGGTCGGCGCTTTTGGCCTTCCTTGTCAATATAGAACAGGTTGAACCTCTCCGGTAAAGTGAAGTCACATTGAATCGTGGCACACTGCCATTTTCTTTCCAGTGCGTCTCGCAGCTTGACGTCAATCTTAGGGCCATAGAAGGCGCCGTCGCCCTCATTGATCTGGTAGGGTAATTGGTTGTCCTCCACCGCTTTGATCAGGGCGTTTGTGCCCCGTTCCCAGTCCTCATCAGATCCGATCGACTTCTCCGGTCTTGTGCTGACCTCCAGTTCATACTCAAATTGAAAAATGGCCATCACGTCTCTGACAAAATCGAGAACCCCCTTGATTTCTCCATCCAGCTGCTCCGGCGTGCAAAGAATGTGGGCATCATCCTGGGTGAACTCCCTTACCCTCAAGAGCCCGTGCAAAACCCCTGAACGCTCATGACGGTGAACCAGTCCAAGTTCGAAATACCTTTTAGGAAGGTCTCGGTAGCTTCGAATGCTGGAACTGTAAATGAGCATATGGGCGAGGCAGTTCATGGGTTTAATGCCGTAGGACTGACCGTCAATCTCAGTAAAGTACATATTTTCCCGGTAATTCTCAAAGTGGCCCGACTTTTTCCACAGCTCTGTCTTCAAAATTTGCGGGCCTTTCACCACTTCGTATCCCCTTTTCAAATGCTCCTGCACTTCGAATGCTTCCAGAATATGGCGCAGCATCCCCCCTTTGGGGTGCCACACCACCATGCCGGCCCCTATTTCCTCATGGGTGCTGAAAAGCCCAAGCTTCGCGCCCAGCCTCACGTGGTCCCTCTTTTTAGCCTCTTCGAGCTTATGGAGATAGTTCTTGAGAGCCTTCTGGTCCTGAAATGCCGTGCCGTATATTCGGCTCAGCATGGCTCTTTTCTCGTCCCCCCGCCAGTAAGCGCCGGCCACTTTTGTGAGGTGAAAGGCTTTGACCTTTCCTGTGGACGGAATATGGGGACCCCGACACAGGTCGGTAAAACTGCCCTGCGTATAGAGAGAAACCCCATCGACATCCAGATCACGGATGATTTCTACTTTATACTCTTCGCCTTCCTTACGAAAGTGCTCGAGCGCTTCCTCCCGGCTCATCTCTTTCCTTTCAAAGGGAAGATCCGCGTCGATGATCTCCTGCATTTTCTCTTCAATCTTGGGAAGGTCATCCTCTTTGAAGGGCCGCTCATAGTCAAAATCATAGTAGAACCCGTTCTCGATGGCCGGCCCGATCGTCACCCTGACCCCTGCAAACAGTTCTTTAACGGCCATGGCCATGATATGGGATGTACTGTGCCTCAAAATCTCCAAACCCTCTTCCGAATCCACAGAAATGGGTTCAAGCTCTGCATCAGCCTCCAAGGAAAAAGAAAGGTCCTTCTTCTCGCCGTTGACCCTGGCAGCCACAATCTTGTCCGAACCTCTCACACCCAGACGCCGGAGCGCTTCGAGCGCTGAAATCGAATCGGCCTCGATTTCTTGAGAGGCCTCACCTTTAACGTGGAGATTCAAATGCTTCATCTTCTGGATATCCAAAGCAAATAAGGCATCCCAGGTCATACCACAACCTGTTAAGATGCCTCACGGAAATTCTGACTTAAGCGTGAAAAAACAATGTCGCGGTTAACCCGGTGCCTTTCGTAGATTCAACCTTTACGAAAAACGCCAGAATGCCCCGACCTTTGGTCGGGGATCTGTGGCGGTTTTCTTTGTCCCCGCCTACAAGGGCGGGCACAAACCCCCAGAAGAGCCGAGCCTTCTTTTGTCGTGGGGTCTCAAAGGGGCAGAGCCCCTTTGAGAAAGTAAAGTTCCGGCCCTTGGTCGGAAAGCTTCACTTCTGAGCGGCTCTCAGCAACGCCGAAAAGTGCCTCAAGAAGCCTCTGATAGTTAAGCTTAATTAAGCTTATCTTCCCACAACTTCTTCTTCATGCATTTTTATTATCTATTTTGGCTTTAATGTCAATAAAAATTCACCCCCCTCACAAAGCATGAGGCTGGTCAAGCAACCAGCCTCACATGAGTCCAAGGATGGTAGGCACGAAGGGATTTGAACCCTTGACCCCTACCGTGTCAGGGTAGTGCTCTCCCCCTGAGCTACGTGCCTAAGCAGTCGGGGAAAATTCTTAGCAATTCAACAGGGCCATGTCAACTAAAATCCACCGCCAATTTTAGGGATCAAGCCTGAAATTAGCAGGTTATGCAGTGCTCCCGGATCACCAGCAAGGTATACATTAGATGCAAGTCAAACACCCCTCTCAGAGCGCAAGCGCTCCTTCGACAAGCTCAGGATAAACTCAAGCAGCGACTGAGTCTCCTTATTTTCCTTTATCCTTGTGCCTTAGGCCTTATACCTTTTGCCCTTTATCGGTGGAACTGGACTTTCGACACTCCATTTCCCTTCGGCCGTCTGTTATTTCCCGACCCCTCCCCCATGACCTTGAACAGGTATTGCAGATAATGCAGGCCGGAGCTGATCGTAAACAGAGCGGTTGCATAGTAGAGGAAAAGGAAAAATACGGAAGGCAACGGGAGGTAGTTCCTGGAAAGGACGGCAATGGCCGTGGTAAACTGGAAGCACGTGTTGATTTTGCTCACCATGGACGGTTTCACCCGGAATTCCATCCGGTTCAACGATATAACCACAACTCCCAACAGAATCATCACGTCTCGGGCGATAACCAGAACAGTCAGCCATGCTGGCAAAAAGCCCCGCACAGAAAGGGCGATAAAGGTGGCCACCAAAAGCAACTTGTCTGCAAGAGGGTCAAGATAAGTCCCCAGTCTGGTTTTCTGATTCATCAGCCTCGCCACCATCCCGTCAGCCCCGTCGCTTATTCCGCAAATGATAAAAACGACCAAAGCCCACTTGTACTGATCGTTGATGATAAAGATCATAAACACAGGGGCGAGAATGATTCTAATTGTGGTAATGAGGTTTGCTAGGGTCATACAACCTACCTGAGGACCATTTCTGGATGGAAACGACCTAATGCCTAACCATGCATTCCCTTCGAGATAGATGGGCATGGATAAAGTTTCCAATTCAGAAATGAGGAATTTTTCAGCTGAGCTAGGCCGCACAAGGGTTTTCACCGAGACGTACAGGGGGGTACGTCGCCCCGCCACCTGACGGGACAGGCACGCGAAAGCCCGCGGAGAACGACGCTCAGCAGAAAAAGGACCATTTCTGGATGGAAACTACCTGATATTGAATACCGTCTCTCCCTCCTCGGTTCTTATCACGTCCACAGGAAAGGGGAGTTTCTCATGCCGCAATACCTTTTCAAGAAAGGCGTCTTCATCACCGGAATATTCCACCATGATCGATATCATGTTGCCCTTGACCTTTGTCTGCCGCACGGATTTGACGCCCTCCACCTCCCTTTCCAGGAAATCTCTCAACGTTCTAAAATCCCTGAAGCTTTTGAGTCCCTTGATTGCAATCTCCAACCGGCTCACTTTTGCTTCCAGGGCACTGAGCGCTCTCAAGATGGAAGGACTGAGGTTGGATGCGATCTCGTCGATCACCCTTTGCATGGTCTGCACCACGCCTTCTGAACTCTCGTCCACCAATCCGGTATGATCAGCCTGGTCAATGATGAATTCTCTGGCCACATCGAGGGCTGTCAGGCTCACAAAAACCTCTTTTCTCTCCGAAATCGCGCACCGGCCGTATATCACCACTTCGGCGGAAAAAGCCCTTCCCCACCTCAAAGCATCCACGTCCGTCAGATCCAAGACTTTCATCTCCGGCAAATAGGTGACTTCAGGTACCTTCAACATTCGATTTATCGGCTGAAAACCCCGTTCCTCAAATGCTCTGTGCAAGCCCAACTCCGTCGGGGTAAGAGCCGTGTAGCCTTCCGGATCCCTCCACCAGTAAGAAGCTTCGCCGCTGGGCAGTTCGACTTGGGAGACCAAAAAGAGGACTCTAACCGGAGGACCTTCTGTTTCAATCAGGCCTATCTCCCGGAACTTCTCCTCCATGACGGTGTCATTGATCTTGAGACGCACAAGGACCTTGTAGTATTTGTCCACTTCTTCTGCTGCCAGGATATTGAAATTTCCAACCACTTCCCTGGCCTTTGGAATAACCTCTTGGATCAGCCTCGGAAAGTTGTTTGCCATGCCCTGGCTCCCGAGCCGCCGTGCAAGGTATTCTTCCACTCCCCGGATGAGGGCGTCGGATATGGCTGCCTCCCTGGCCCGGGCCGTATTCCCCTCCACAATCGTTCCCGTGCCGATCACGAGGATCTCACCCTGCTTCCCGGTTTCAGCCAAAACCGGCGCGCACACCACCATAGAGATCGCGATCAATCCCAGAACGTTTCCCAAACGGCGGAATCGACCATGGCGTCGAGCTCCAAATTGAAAAAAATGAAGTTTCATGATTCAAGAGTCCTCCTTGTGAAAGGCGCAAGGCATAAGGCACAAGGCGTATGAAGCTTTCCGTTGGATTGTTTTCTCTTTGCCGTGAGCTTTAAGCCTTGTGCCTTGCGCCTCGCACAAGGTCATGGCCTCCTCCAAGGATGCAGCCTTGATTCGCGGCGCCAAAACTTTTAAGCGATACTTACAAATTATATTCCTTCTTTAATTTGCGAATGACCAACAGAGCCTGTGCCCCTGATACGGTGCCCATGGGATGGAAAAACCGGTTCTTTCCCTCCATAATCGCACCGTGCTTTTTGCATACCATAACCGCATTGAAGTAAGCTGCGTGCTTTTCCACATCCTCAAATGGGGAAGCCACCCCAACATAACCCACGGCCAGTGTGGGATCTTCTTCAAGGGTCATGACAATATCCGCCATCACCATGGCAAACGCCGCCCTCGTGATGCAGTCATCCGGCCCAAAGGTTCCATCCTCGAAGGGCTGCAGGCCTCTGATGTTCAAGGTGAGGATCCTTTGTATATCCCCTCTCACGGCGTGGTGAACCACATCGGTCGGAACAGGGCCGTCCTTATTGGGGTGCTCTTTTTCCGGGACATGCCCGGTGCGTTTTAGCACCTTTCCAGTATAAATGAGATCCACCGCCAATTCGTGAATCAGCAATGTGGCTGTCTCCGCTCTGGTGATGGGATTTACAAATGCCAGCCTCTTCCCTTCTGGTGATGCGGGATCGGCCGCCTCGATGGTTTCAATCAGATCGAGTTGCTCCCGGGCTTCACTGGTCAGGGATTTGTTGATCTCGATGACCCGATTGAAGGACGCCCTGGCCTCACCCATGCGGTAGGCCCTGCTGTAGGCCAACCCCATGGCGTAGTACGCATCGGGAAGATCCTTGGCCAGGGCATTGGCTTGGGCGAAATTTCTCTCTACCGCATCAAACCAGCCCTCGTTCCTTTCCATCGCATGCAGGCGCATCAACCCGACATAAGCGAGGGCTACCTGCTCCTTGTTTTCACTGCACTCTCTGGCCTGTTCCATGAGTTGAAAGCCCTCTTTTAGATCGCCTTTCATCCCGGAGACCAGTCCCATGCCTCGGTACGCCGGGGAGTAGTCGGGTCTGAGCCTCAGAGCCTGTTCAAACTCTCTCCGGGCATCATCAAGCCTTGCCTTTTTGATCAGCCTGAAACCACTGTAAACGTGGTGCTCCGGTGTGTCCAGGATAGGCTCGGTTAATCCGCCGGGCCCTGCGCAGCCTATCCATAGCAGACCTATGAGAAAAAATCTCCCAAAACGCATCGTTGGACCGTGACTCACCATTCTATGTGCCCTCTGGGTATTGAGGTTGCGCTCTATCATCGTGCTGAAAAAACCTCTCTGTGCAGGGCACAGGGCATAAGGCATAAAGCAAGAGAGGTGAAACATTCATTTGTGGTTAGCCATAAGCCTTACGCCTTGAGCCTTAAGCCTAAGACATCTTACACCACTGCTATTCGAGGACGATGATCACCCGACACCTCTGCATCACCCTTAAGTTACTCGCAGAGCCTCTGATTTTAGCGGCATCCGCATTGCTGATCACGATATCGCAAGGCCCTGTTTTTGTAGTCCTGATACCCTTGACAATCAACGGTCGAGGCGCCACCCGATGATTTTTCTGAACAGCGGCAAAACCCTTCGCGTATGAAACCATGCCGCGCTCCACAGCGTAGTCACGGCTGGCATAAGGTGAGCCGTAAACCACCTGGCCCTCTTCATCCACGATCAACGGCGCCATAGCCGGCTCTACAGGAAAACCACCACAATCAACCACCAGTCCTGTAGGAGCATCGCTTTTCTTCTCCGCTCTCTCGGGTTGAAGCACCGGCTCAATGACCACGATGTCTTTAGGAAGCACCAAGTCCGCAAAGGGTCCGTTCAGTCTAAAGGCAACCTTGGCCTTCACGGAGCCGTCTTGCAAGTAAGCGATATCCACCACCCGGCAGCGGCTCAACGATTCCCGCAGTGCTTCCACCCTGACCTCTCGGCGATCAATCAGCGCTTTAACGTTATGCTCGGAATTGACCGGAAGTTTGTCGATCAAATCATATAAATGGGCCCTGGCCAAAGTCTCTGCCTGGCTTTTTGCAATGGCCCTGGACTGGGCAGGATTGTCGGACTCGGCCGGTGCCGTTCCGATCCCCACAGCTTCGACAATCCCATTGGACCAGTCAATCTCTCCCTTTTCAAAGAACTGGATATAATTCTGCCCGGAAGCGGAACTCGCCCAGAGGAGAAGAAAAAGGCAAATCACCCCTTTGCTCATGAGTCGCCCTCCCGGTTATCTCCTGTGTTTAGGAAGTGCCTAATCCTTTCAAGGATTCGCTGCTTCTCTCCGGGTTCATACCACACGGTTTCGGAGTCCGCCCTGAACCAGGTTAACTGCCTTTTTGCATATCTCCGGGTGTCGGTTTGAAGCTGCTTCATCGCCTCGTCCAGATCACAATCCCCTTCCAGGACCCTGACCGCATGCCGGTAACCCAGAGACTTCATGGGCTTGAGATTAGGAGAATAGCCTTTCCTCAACAGGGCTTCGGTCTCTGTGATAAGGCCTTGCTCGATCATGCGCACACAACGTCTATTGATTCGATCATACAAGTCTTGGCGATTCATTTGCAAACAGATTCTTAGAGCCTCAAAGGGGCTGTCCCGAAAGCGGTGTTTGCGGGCAAGGACGGAGAATGGTGTTTTCGTGAGTTCAATGACCTCCAAGGCTCGCAAGATCCTCACCTTGTCATGGGGATGGATCTTTTGTGCCGCATCAGGGTCCAGCGCCTTCAGCCTTCCATATAGGGACTCAAGACCGTTTTCATCACTCTGCCGGTTGAGCTTCTCTCTGAGACCTGGATCAGAAGTCGGGCAGTGAAGAAGGCCCCCAAGCAGTGTTTTGATGTAAAGGCCGGTTCCTCCCACTACGAACGGCACGT
>Ga0209427_10006541_pt1 | contig 13283 bp, 9 predicted proteins | sample DeeMarSWOR136_30_FD_187465 | JGI IMG/M metagenome (GOLD analysis project Ga0209427, IMG submission 187465) | Marine sediment microbial communities from White Oak River estuary, North Carolina - WOR-1-36_30 (SPAdes) (version 2) | ecosystem: Environmental > Aquatic > Marine > Intertidal zone >... | reverse complement strand
TCAGGGAATTGCTTCGTAGCCTTCGCCAATGCATCATTTGCTACTCGGGTCATCTCCAAAGCAAGATCCAGGGGCATGTTCAACCATATATTTGGCCGTGCGAGCGTTAATACCTGCCTATCTATTTTGTATCTGTCCAAAACCCTCACCCTGTTCTCCATATCACTAAAGTATGTAACACCACTCAACTCGCGTGATTCATCCGTGGGATAGGCTTGACTCAGCTTGTCAGCGAAGCCTGTTGGGAGTATATGAGAAAAACCATCAATAACAATCCCCATATGGCACCTCCTTTTATATTACTAAACGTCTCCTTTTCTTAAGCCAATAACTATCGTAACTATCCTGAATATTTTATTAGAATTTGAATTCTATTTTTCAGGATCACAGTGACGTGTCCTGAAAGAATAGGGACAGGCTGCAGCTTGATAATGGTTTGTCCGTCTTCTTTCGAACCCAAGATAACTTGCTTTTAACCTAAAAAATCTCGCAGGATTAAGGTAAACATAATAGTAATCTTCAGCCTAACCTTTTGATTCCTCATTTCCCACGCGATATCATCACTAATGATTTGGGATTCTTAAGGTACGTATCCATACAGAATCCCCCTGAACAAGACCAAGAACATCCATTGCCTCTTCGTCTATGCGTGCCTCATCTGGTGGTATGTCATCAGACATGATAACTTTTGCCCTTAGCGGTGCAGCGCACCGAGAGCTTATTAGCTCAACCAACTCCATCGGAGAGAATTTTTTCGTGGAGGCCGGTAGATAGACTAGCCTGATAATCTCTCCATTAACTGGTGTACCATAGCTCTTTACGGTGAAAAACTGCCTCCTGGATTTGAGCTCCCTTCTTTTTTTCTCCGTCTCAACAGCATTTACAGTTAAGTCATTCTTATTCACCACAACCCCATATGCCTCTGCTGCATGTTCTATGGAAATCAATCTGTCTATCACGTCCTGCCTTACCGCATTAGGGTCCCGCTCTAGCGGATCGCCATACCCACCTGCACCTCCTGTTCTCGCTTCGAATATATCCCCCTGTTTCAGTGGATAGCTTGCCACCTTACATCCTAGGCTTACTGCTCTCCCCCTACCGGACACTAACCAGTCCTGAGCAAGTCCTGAATCACCTCCAAAGAGGCCAAAGGCTGGGATCTTACCCCGTTCCGAAATCACAGAAACCATCCCATCAGTTAGGACCTCTACATCTGCTGCTATACCCATGCCACCCCGGAACTTGCCGGCGCCACCGGAGTTACTATTGAAGCTGAAACGACGGAATATAAGGGGATGTCTGCTCTCAACCATTTCCATAGACTGGAGAGCCACATCGCCCATTTGAGGTCCTCTAAGGCCTCCGGGTCCGTCCAGACAGTACGTCCCTCCGTTGCCACCTGGCCAATATGAATAATAAATGCGTCTCTCGCCGGAAGCTTTATCCCTGGTACTAATATATACGTGGTTTATTGCTCCGAAGTCACAGGCAGGGACTGCCTGGGGCATTACTGTGCTTAAAGCCCCCAGAATTGCTTCAATGGCCCGGACTGCTATATCTGTCGCCCCCCCTGTCGCTGCAGGATATTTCGCATTGAGTAGGCTACCTTCAGGCACATGGAGTCTAATGGGCTTCATAATACCTTCATTTGAAGGGCCTTTTGGATCAAAAGCAATCTTTATAGCCAGTAGTGCCGCAGTCCAAGCCAATGGAAAACCACAATTATATGGCCCTTGGGACTGTGGTGAGCTCCCGCTAAAGTCTATTTCGATGTCATCCTCACCAATAGTTACCTTGACTTTGATTCGAAGAGGGGTATCACTGATGCCATCGTTATCGAGGAAATCCTCATAGGTAGCAGAGACCTTTGGCAGAGCCCTGATTCTGTTGCGTAGGTAATTCTCAGAAGCGCGGATTACTTCCTGGCATGCCTCGATCACAGTATCGGGACCATATTTTTCTACAAGACGGATGCATTCTTGCTCACCGATCTTACATGCAGATATCTGGGCGCGAATATCACCGCTCCGTTCCTTTGGCAATCGCATATTAGCAAGGATTAATCCCAACACCTCCTTATTTAGCTTTCCCCTGTCGTAGAGTTTTGTAGGTGTGATAATGAGGCCCTCCTGATGGATTTCCGTCGCCTTGCCTGAGAGGCTTCCAGGGGTGCTACCGCCAACGTCAGTCCAGTGAGCTCGTGTGGCACTGTAAAACATGAACCGCTCCTTGTAAAAGATAGGAGAGGCTATAAGAACATCGGGGAGGTGTATCGTGTGGTACGGTTTATTGCTGATAAAGATATCACCTGGGTGAAGATCATCTCCATAATCCTCGATTACATCCCTGAGACCAAAGGGCATACAGCCAATGTGCTGGGGGACACCAGTATCCACTGTAAGAAGCTGGCCTTTACTATCAAGGATAGCGTTAGAGCAGTCTTTGCCGTCGTAAACAACAGACGAATAGGCAGTCCTGATCAAGGTATTCGCCATCCGCCTAGTCGCAGACCTTAGGCCGTCACGGATTATTTCTAGCGTAACCGGATCCAATCTGACCATTTTACTTACTCCTCTCAAGGATCATATTTGTATATTGGTCAATGGAACAGAGCCAAAGCGGCGGTATTACTGTAGTGGAGGTATGTTCTTCCATTATTGCCGGCCCTTGAAGCTGATACCCCACAGGTAAAGTAGATCGCTCATAAACAGGGCAATCAATCCAGCCGTCACCTTCCGGAAAAAACACTTCCCTTCTCCCCTTTTGCTTTGGCAAACCTTGTGTTGGAGGGTAACGCACCGAGATCTTTTCTACCTTCCCTATTGCGTTTACTCGTAAATTGACAATCTCGACAGGTTCTTCCGGTGCTGAATGTCCATAGGTCGTTTCATGCTTTTGATGGAAAGCTCCCCTTAGCTTGGAGAGTACGGTACTATTTCCCAACGGAATATTGACTTCATGTGCTTGCCCCACATAGCGCATATCAAGGCTGCGTAAGAGAGAAATATCTGGTTTCTGGAATCCCTCCTGTTTGAGAGTTTCAATTCCCTCCTCTTCCAGACGGCGAAAGCCTTCTTCCATGTCTTCTGATTTTGTCTTTGATAGATCTCTCAAAAATGTATTGACGAGGTCATGCTTGAAATCGCTGCAAAGAAATCCCAGTCCAGAGAAAGTTCCTGGTGCTGGCGGAATGAGTACTCTCGGGATCCCCATCTGAGCTGCAATAAAGGCACCATGCATTGGACCGGCACCACCAAACACACACAGAATGTAGTCCCTGGGGTCATACCCTTTAGCCATTGTTAAGGTTCTGACCAATTCTGACATCTTAGTAATGGCGATATCTAGAATCCCACGAGCAGCTGGAACAGGTTCGAGATTCAGAGGTTTGGCAACTCTTTCCGAAATGGCTTGCATAGCTCTTTCTTTATTCAGGTGCATCCTGCCCCCCACCAAATTTTCAACCCGACCTAACACCAAGTTGGCATCAGTAATGGTTGGCTCTACCCCACCCAGTTCGTAGCATGCAGGTCCAGGGTCAGCGCCTGCACTAATCGGCCCTACAGTAAAAAAACCTTCCTTGTCCACCCAACCGATGCTGCCTCCACCAATGCCAATCTCCAAAATATCTACTATCGGCATTTTTGCCATATAACCAGCGGGCCAGTATTCGGTAGTGCTCGGCAACGTTCCTTCTGTAATGATATTTCCCTTGCATGTGGTACCTCCCATATCCAGACCGATCACATTCGGTTGATGGATAAGGTTTCCTATGTATTGGGCTGCAACCGCACCCCCAACCGGACCCGATTCGATCATGTGAACCGGTCTCAACCTAGCAAGCTGCGATGTCATCACCCCGCCATTTGATTGCATGACATAAAGGCCAGAACGGCATCCCTCCTTGATCAGGGCCCCCTCAAGATGTTCTAGATATACCCGGACAACTGGCTTCAAAAAGGCGGAGATAACCGTTGTACTGATGCGTTCATATTCCCGAATCTCCGGGAGGACCTCTGATGAAGTGGTCACCTCTAACTGAGGCCACTGTTTTTGAATTAAGTCACTAACCAACCTTTCGTTTTCAGGGTTAACGTAACTATTGATAAAGCCGATAGCTATTGACTCAACCCCGGCTGTCGCTAAATACTCGGCGGCTCTTTTGACTTCGTCAACATCCACAGGCTCAACGACATGACCTTGGAAATCTGTTCGCTCAGTAACTCCCAATCGCCACCTCCGAGGGGCAAGAGGTTGGGGTCTTTGGTAGAAAATGTCGAAAAAGACTGACCTGTTTGACCGCCCTATTTCGACCACATCTTCGAACCCTTTTGTTGTTATTAGACCTGTTTTGGGTCCCCGCCCTTCAATTAAGGCATTGATGGCTACCGTTGTGCCATGGACAAACACCTTTACATCAGAGAGGTGAATTTTTACCTGCCTTATTGCATTCAGGACACCAACCGAAGGATCCTTTGTCGTCAGCACCTTATCTGATGACACTTCGCCTGTTTTCTCATCAACAGTCGTAATGTCCGTGAAAGTTCCCCCGACATCCACACCTATCCTTAACATAAGTTCTCCTAAAATTTCTTACATTACCCAATGATTTAGAAGCCGATAATTCCCCTAAAAAGACTCACCAGATATCTATTCCGCATTATCACCATCAACAGGGGGAACACCCACTTTCTAACCTACCTCTACCTTTAGCTCTCAGGATTCTCCACAGAGAAACCCTTCGTCTTCCTCTTTGGAGCTAACTCTTTGGATTCTTAATCTCTCTTCCAACTTCCCTGAAAGCTTCTCCGAGAATCTCGACGATCTGATCCGCCTCCGTCTTACTAATCGTAAAGGGGGGGCAGATGAGAATGTGATCCCCACGAACTCCATCGGCACATCCGCTTCCGGGCTGGACTAAGAGACCTTTCTTAAAGGCAGCTGCAACGACCTTCTTTGCAAACCCAACGGCTGGCTCAAAGGGTTCCTTGGTGATGCGGTCCGCTACAAATTCAATTCCGATCAGCAATCCCTTCCCCCGGATCTGGCCCACCACCGGAAAATCGGCCAGGGGCGCAAGCTTTTTCATCAGGTACTCACCCATTTGAGCGGCTCGTTCCACCAGATCGTTCTTTTCCATATAATCAAGAACGGCAACACCTGCTGCACAGGAAGGGGGATATCCACTAAAGGTCACACCGTGGACAAATCTTCCAGACCCTTGATAAATAGCATCGTATATCCTTTCATGGATCACCGTAACACCCAAGGGGATATAACCTCCTGCGATCCCTTTGGAAGTGGCAATGATATCTGGAATTACGTCCCAGTGCTCGATGGCAAAGAATTTCCCAGTCCTTCCGTTTCCACTAAAGACCTCATCTACAATCAAAAGGATATCATACCTGTCGCAAATCGAACGAATGATCTTGAAGTACTCCGGAGGCGGAACCGTGGCTCCCTGGCTTCCCGCTACGACAGGTTCTGCAATAAAGGCCGAAATGTCTTGCCCTCCCGAGTGGCGAACTACCCTCTCCAAATCGTAGGCACAGTCGAGATCGCATCCCGGATAACTTTTCTTGAAAGGACATCGGTAACAGTTCACCGGAGCTATCTTTGGAAACTCCATCAGCAGCGGAGCATAATTTTTTCTCCACGAAGCAGCTCCCGAAACTGAAAGTGCACCTAAGGAACTTCCATGATAGCTTTGCCATCTTGAGACGACCTTGAATTTGGAAGAGTTTCCCGCCTCCACATGAAACTGACGCGCGACTTTAATGGCACATTCGATAGCCTCATGGCCGGCTAAGGAGAACCAAACCTTATTCAAGCCACGTGGGGAGAGGCCTGCAATCCGTTTGGCGAGCTCTTCTTGTTCCTGGCTAGTGAAGCGTACCGTAAAGCAGAAAGGTAATTTCTTGACTTGCTCGGTGATGGCATGTACCACTTCCTGGACTCCGTAGCCGATGTTTACCACCGCAATCCCAGACATGGCATCAAGGTACCTGTTGTTTTCCGTGTCATAAATATAGACACCCTCCCCCCTCTCCATAACAGGATAATCCCGTCTCAGTTCTCCTCGATAAAAAACATTACTTGTTTGCACTTTAATGCTCCTTCCTGAATCACGGACCAAAACTTCAATATTTTCCTTGTCAATCTCAAATAACACTCGGAATGTCCAAGATATCCCCAAGAACAATGTCCAACTTATCAGCTATGTCTGGAACTAAAGAAATACCCATCCGGGCCTCATAGTTGACAGGCTTATGGCTCTCATCTAATACTTCCCGAACTACCCAGACTCCATTCATCCCAAACCCTCCAGTTACCAAAATCCTTATTGCTCCCCTCTAAAATTCCAATGACCATTAAAACGGTTTAAATTTTTTCTATCAACCGAGAAAATCCTTCAAAAATACTTTTCCATATCCTATGGGTCTTGTTCTTTCAAATTTTTTCCTTTCTTCCGAATCATTCATTATAGACGGCTTGGTCGCATCAATCCCCATTCTTGAACCCATCGCCTGCCAGTTCGGCTTCCCCGGCTCGCTGATCTCCATTAAAGATTGGTCATACGTATGTCCCCTCACATCCGGAATGATAAAAACATCCCTTTGAGGATTAACCCTTGTTGATATCGCCCACAAAATATCCTCTGGATCATAGATATCAACGTCCTCGTCCACAGCAATTGCGATTTTATGATGCAGATATGGACCCGCTAATGCACCAATGAGAGCAAATTTAGCATCCCCCCTGAATCGTTGCGTCATTTGAATAATAACAGTTATCATGTCTCCTGTTACATAAACGGTATGGATATCCAAACCCCCTGCTATCTCCTTCAAACGGCCCAAGCATCGGGCTGACATATTGAGTTGGACCATCAAGTCGCCCTCCCTGCGAAAATTGAGTAAGGTCTTGTACATGGCATCCTTCCTCATGGTGATCGCCTTCACATTTATAATCGGATTCAGTCCCATCGCCGCGGTAAAATACCCCTGAAATTCACCAAAGGGCCCCTCCATTTCTCTCACCTCAGGGGGCATTTCACCTTCTATTACAATCTCTGCATCTGCAGGGACTTCAAGATCCACTGTTTCACATTTTACAAGCTCTAAGGGTTTACCGTATTTATTTTTGTACAATGTGCTTGCCAATTCCAATTCATCCACATTAATATCCCCGGACCACGATGCAGTATAATAGAGTGAAGGATCATGACCAATGACGATTGCTATAGGCATTGCTTCCTTCTTCTTTTCATGCTTCTGGTATATTTTCCACTGATGCGTCTCCGTTCGCATCTGACAACCCATTTTCCTCTTATCTGTAACCATATGCCTATGGTAAGCCATGTTTCTTATCCCTGTATCTGGATCTTTGACAATATTAAGCCCTGTTCCAATATAGGGACCTCCATCTTGGGCCCAATATTGGTTTATTGGAATCTTCGTCAGATCCGCATCCTTACCCATCCACTTCACTTCCTTAACAGGGCCTGTCTTAACGACTTCACATTTGGTGGGACCTTTCGCAAGCTGATTTGAATATTCTTCAACTGCCTTTGTCGCAGGAACCCCAAACGAGAGGCCTATTTGTTTCATTGTGCCTGGTGCTTGAGCCAAAGTTTTCCAACCTGGATAATCTACAATGTTTTCAAACAAGAGGGCCTTGTTACGAGATTCCCACACTAAAGCTCCCATCTCCGTCTTAATATTTACTGGTTTCTTTATCCTTATTAACTCACCTGCCTCCTCAAGCGTTTCTATCCAATCCCTCATGTCTGACATTCTCTTGCTCTCCTCTCTATATAGTTTTTGGGCTAAATGAATGTTTTTGACCTCTTCTTGCACCTCTCTTTAACCCTCTCCAAGAATCTCAACAATCTGATCGGTTTCAGTTTCATCGATTATAAAAGGGGAATAGATATCATAAGTTCATATAAGATCAGGAGAGATGTTTTTCCCCGTCCCGCATTCTCATATCCTTGCCGGTATAAGGGGAGCATATAAACCATATCTAAGGATGCAGTATCGTAGAGCAAGATCACTTAGCAATTCAAAGATAACTACAAGATATAAAAGCCCCACCGGTATTGCAAAACCTACTAACCAACTGCCAAGCGCCACCCCTAATGGTAGTACCATACCGAAGACTACTACCATGACCCAGAATAGGGGTGACCATTTTCCAGACACTATTTGCCTGACCGAAGTCATACCTGTAGGTCCCTGATACCTTATACTAAAAAGATATATAAAAACGATGAAGATAAAAGCTAACAGGAATATCCGTGACCACTCCTCAACACTGCCCACCACTGCTGTATCCCTGGTAGCTAGCAGGGCGATTAGAGTAACCCCAAGACCTCCCCAGATACCAAGGATTACATACAGCACCGGCAGCAAAGGAGTATTCCAAAGCGGAATGCTATTCACATAGTTCATGACAAAGCCAACATAGACTATGGTGCAGAAGGCAAATACACCGGCGGCTATTAACAATCCGGGAACTGGAGATGCCCATTGGACAAGAATCAAATGTATGGCCCCCAGAATTAGGAAAAGCCCTACAAAAATCAGTCCCCTAGAAATCCATGAAGTTTTCCACCCATGAGACAGGATAATGCGCCAAAATCTAAACGGATGTCCCAAGTAAAGGAGATGGAAGCCACCCCCCAAAACGCCGCAAAGAAACCAGCCGATAAACATCCCCCATAAACTACCAAAAACTGAAGAGACAATAAACGCCCCTGCCCCTAACTCAACAAAAAAGAAGGCGAGCCATAACATGATACCTCGCTTTTCTATCCATTCCCTCTGTGGAGTGTATTTGACCATAAATTCGTAAGGTTTAGTCTGAATCATTCTACTCCCTTCTCATTGGAATTTTCTAGCCAATAACATAATAAACAGACGGATCCGTGCCATATTCTGGATGAAGTTGAACAGCCCGCTTCTCCATTATTAATGATGAGATTTCACTACCAGGATCATCTAAGTCACCAAAATATCTCGCTTTAGCTGGGCAAATGATGACGCAAGCCGGAGTTGCTTCTCGATCGACCCCTGGTTTTAACCCTTGCTTTATACCTGAATCAATTCTTTCAAGGCAGAAGGTGCACTTTAAGACCACCCCGGTCTGAAGAGGATATAACCGTTTCCTCATCTCTTCAAACTCGGTAGGACCCTGATGGGGAAAATACTCTCTCTCTTCAGAATAGTAGGAGCGAACCTGATAGGGACAGGCTATTAAACAATATCTACAACCCACGCATTTGTCCTGGTCAATCCAGACTATGCCATCCTCACGCTTCCGAGTAGCACCGGTGGGACAAGCCTTGACGCAAGGCGCCTCTTTACAGTGGCTACATAATACCGGATACAATTGCTTTGTCACCTTGGGGTATATACCCGTCTCCGAAATAAGCAATCTCCCCCACGCAATACCTGGGGGGAGAAAATGCTCCTGCTTACATTTGATTGCACAAGCATAACACCCGACACACTTAACCAAGTTTATTAACATACCAAGTCTCATTTCCCCGCCTCCACTTTACAGGCTTTAACCCTAACCGCTACCTCCTGAGCAAGTAAAATGGGGCACATGTGCTTGTGATCCGCTCTCAACAACTCATTAAAATTCACTCCTTTACCCTGGGCTACTGGCATTCCCTTTGCCCAGCTGCCAAGACCAACGATTGACACAACATGCGGGTGTGCAGCTTGCGTTAACTTCACCTTTCCTGTTACTTTGTCTCCCCAATGATTTTCAACACAAATGGTATCTCCATCTTCGATCCCTTTCTTCTTTGCCGTCTCCCCATTCATCACAATATTATACACATATGGGTTAAGGGAACTCATTTCATCCACCCAGGGATTCTCCGCGCTTAGTCGGTGAGTATGAAGCACATCGTGAGGAGAGAAAGCTACCAAATCAAATTCTGAATCAGGGGGCAGTTCTGTATAAATAACCGGGGAAAAAAAACTGGGCAAGGGAGTATAATGTTCCCAATCCATATGAATACCTACTTTCTCAGCCATCTCCCGTATCTTTTCCCTGTCCCTTTCATTAGTCTCATAATAAATAGGTATTCTGGCATCAACAAAATATCGCCAGTAACACTCCTCAGGTCTTTTTTCCCAGGTTAAAAAACCATTTTCAATAAACCATTCTAATCCTCTTTTTTCACCAAAGTAATACTTTAACGTCCTGTCAGTAAATTCCTTAGTCGAAATCCTCTCATCCGGTTTTAATATGTCATGCTCTTTCACATCAGCCTGTTCCCATGTCATACGCTTCCCCGAGAAATAACTTTCTAAGAAGCTATTATACTCAGACCTAATTCCTACCCTGTCGGCCAAATCAAAGAAAATATCTAGTGTATCCCTTCTTTCATATTTTGGCCCCACAACGGGCATTCCCACATGAAAACTCCATTTATCCAAACCTATCGGATAGTTGAAGAAGAAGCCGATGGATGAGGCAACATCCAGGCTCTCAAAGAAATCACATTCCGGCAAAACTATATCGGCAAATCCTTCAGTCGTTTCGTTATGAATTGTATTAATAGAAAAGGTAAAGGGGACTTTGCCAAGAAATTTTTCAGCTGATTTTGGATTAGCACAATTCATGACCACATTCGCACCCCATAGTGCCATAACCTCTGGTTCATAAGGACGCCCCGCTTTAGTCCATATCTCATCCCAATCGTCACAGTAAGGATAAGCGCTCCTGCCTGAATGAGGAAATAAATCTACAAGGTTGACGAGACCAGGACCTTTTGCCTCGGCGGGGGGCCATGGGATTTGTGTGAACCACATTCCGGGGATTAGCATTCCGTCGTAACCAGCGTACGGTGCAAAACTAGGACGGCCGGTTTCAGGGTGACCTAGGCCCCTGACTGTTCCTGAACCTAGAATGCCTCCAGCTACATCCTGATTACCAAGCAATGAGTTTAGCAAGATTAAAGAGGCGTATTGGTGAAAGCTATTCTGGTGTCCTTGCACTCCCTTATATCCCACAACACAGGCTGGTCTATAGGGAATCTTTACCCCTTCAATCTCGATCATGCTCCCTATCTTTGCCGCATCAACGAGTTCTTTAGAGAAACGTCGAATCATGCTTTCAGGGACTGTGCTTACTCTTGACGCCCATCCCGGTTCATACTGCTTAAGATGTTCCTTTAAAAGTTGGAAGGCAGGTTGACAGTTGATTCGATAAACTGCATACTCCCCCTCGAGGGCAGGATGGGTTAAGGTTGGATCATCATAAGTTTTAGCCATGCCATCCTTTTCATCCCAGACAGTAGGCTTTCCACTTTCTTTATCCCTCATGAACAATCTGTCAGGACCCACCAGATAAGGCCCGTTAGTCTTGTGCCTAATATACTCTTTATCATAGACCTTGATCTCATTTACAATGAGATTGGCCATAGCTAGGAATACGGCCGAATCCATACCCGGTAGGATGGGCACCCATTCCTGTCCTTTGGCCCCCGATATGTAGCCTATTGGATCCATTACAATCATCCTCATCCCTCTATCCCTAGCGGTAGCACACTGTCGTATAGCTGTACTCGCCATACGACCGAGCCCTACTCCTTCATTTCCACCACATCGAAGAACATAGTTACAATAGGTATAGTCTGGAAGTATATCCCAGGCAGCATGCACTAAACCACCAATATGATGAGGAGCAGATCCACAATGAGTTCCGACCCCGCCCCAAACGCGATTATGGCTACCAAAAGTAACAAAAAAGGGGCCAACAAATAATGTAGCTTTCTGGGATGTACCGGGACCAGGGGTACACCCCCAAACGAGCATCCTGGGATCCTTTCTTCTTACCTGCTTGAGCTTTTCCGCAATTGTATCAAGTGCTTCTTCCCATGAAACCCTCTCCCATTTTGGGTCTTCACCGATGCCTTTCTTTGGATTCGTCCTTTTTACCGGGAAATTGCACCGATTAGGGTCATGATAGTACATGATGGTAGCAACGCCTTTCCCGCACATCCCCCCTTGAGCCCCCATATCACTCTCGGGCACACCTTCTACCATTACGGGGCAGCCATCAACCACTCTTACGCGTATTCCACACAGGTTAAAGCACCCACCACAAATAGTATAGGCCCAGTAATCTCCACTCCCACCTCTGGCAAATACTCTGTATTCCTCCCTTTCCTTCTTCAGCTTTTCATAACAAGAACCTTCTTGGTTCTTCATGGAAACAGCTCCTTACTCGTCAAGTGAACCAATACAAACATGCACACCTAAACATAAAATTTCATTCTTAAATCGCCTAGACGGAGTCACTTTGTCTCTATTCTACTATTTTATCTTTTACCCTTTTGGATGGTCTTGAATACATCTTCCCAGGGGTGACCAGGGACAGATTCAGGAAGTTCTTCAATCATCTTAATTCCCCAGGATTGATCAAGGAGTATTCCTGATTCGGATCTAATGCGGAGAATGTCTCCATCAGGATACTTCCCAGGATCGCTATAAATTTCAGCTAAGACATGCTTGGTGTCATATTTCCTTGGACCTGCGGTCAGATCCTTTATAAAAAGTTCTTGTTTGCCTTCTTTCAGATCTGTAAATTGCCGAACAAATGTTTGATACTCTTTTTTCATAAATTCCTCCTATTCGAATCCGTAAGATTTCCAGCTCTGGATGACTTTCTCCTGAATCTCTTTGGAGTAAATGGTTTTAAAAGATGCCTTGATGGGTATAATCTCTTGTGGCCATTCCACTGGCCAGGTTGCATCAAAGGCAACGGATGCGCCCTTTAGTCTCCCCCTCTCCTTTGGACTGTAGCATGGGGTCAAGGAGTTCGCTCTCCCCTCATAATGTTCCACCCAAATACCTCTTCCTGGGTGACACTTTGTAGCAAAGGCATGGAGGACTTGCCCACTGTCGAAGACATCTACATCCTCATCCAGTACAATCACCTTCGAGACCATCACCCTTCGAGCCGTAAAGAAGTCGAGTACCTCCTTAGCCACGTCAGACCCTCCCTTTTTCACACTGACATATATGAGATGGGTGACCCCTTCAGGAGGCACATAGACATCTATGACCGGAACTCCTCGATGTTTTAAACCCCGTTTCATGGCGATCCCTGCTGTCAAAGCAGCAGCGATGGAGCTATCATCAATGGGAACTCCCAGTGAAATCATCGTCAATATGGGGTTGCTTCGAAAAGAAATAGCCTTAACCCTGAAGCCCACTCCCTCTGCCATGGTACCACTGCGGTAACCTGGGTATTCACCA
>Ga0209427_10006540_pt1 | contig 13283 bp, 12 predicted proteins | sample DeeMarSWOR136_30_FD_187465 | JGI IMG/M metagenome (GOLD analysis project Ga0209427, IMG submission 187465) | Marine sediment microbial communities from White Oak River estuary, North Carolina - WOR-1-36_30 (SPAdes) (version 2) | ecosystem: Environmental > Aquatic > Marine > Intertidal zone >... | reverse complement strand
TTAAGCATGCAGAGGAGGGCCCTGCCGCCTGTCTCGGACTGCACACCATCACTCCTGTTCTCGCATGATAAGAACCTATCCGAACAACTGCGCAGGAAAGGCGCTCACTTCATGTAGGGAGCCTTCCTCCGCCAAGCCTCGTGCTGCTCAGGGTTGTCCTCGAAGAACCTCTGGATAATCTCCTCCACCCTGACCTGCGCCCTCAGTAGGGCCTCCTTCATGTCGATCGTCACGAGGACGCCGTCCCTCTTCAGGAACCTCCCGTCGACGACCACATCTGAGACATCCGAGGAAGTGGCGTAAAGCACGATGCTCGTCAGGGGGTCCATAGTCGGGGTCAGGTAGGGGTTGAGCAGGTCGACGGTGATCAAGTCAGCCTTCTTCCCCGGCTCCAGTGAACCCACCTCTTCGCCGAGGCCCAGGACCTCGGCGCCCCTCCTCGTCGCCAGCTCAAGGAACTCGTAAAACGTGGGACGGGCCGTCCTCCTCTCGGAGGATAGCATCCTGTACGCTCCCCCAGCCGCCTTCGCCCAAGCCTTCTGACCCTCGATGTTCTCCCTCATCAGCTGGAGCATGTCGTGGTAGTAGTCGTCGGTGCCCAAGCCGACGGGGATGCCCATGTCCATCCACCTGAGTAGGGGGTTGTCGACGGCCCGGCAGTGGAGGATGCCCATGCCAGACGCCGAGATTAGACCCAGGTCGACCTCCGTGACGTAGGTGCAGTGGGCGCCCGTCAGCTTTTCATCCAGAACTCCAAGGTCGTGGAGGTGCCTGGGCGGCGTCTTCCCGTAGAGCCTCTCGACCTGCCTGAACTCCCTCCAGCTCTGGGAGAGGTGGGTCGTCATCCTCAGCCCGTGGCTCTCGGCGTACTCCTTGCACCTCAGGTAGGTCTCGGGCCTAGCCAGGTCCGCGGCCTTAGGCGCCATGACGGTGGATATGCGTCCATCCGCCCTACCCTGCCAGTTCCTGTGGAGGTCAGTGGCCCTCCTGAAGGCCGCCTCCCCCTTCTCCGGCAGGTACTCGTAGGCCCCCACCATGAGCCTCTTGAGGTCAACCTCCTCGATGTCCCCTCCCAAGACGGCCCTGTTGCCAGCCTCCTCCACGGCCCTTGCGAAGCCGTCGGGGTAGGTGTAGATGACCATGCTCGTCGTGGAGCCGCCGTGGATGAACTCGGCACAGCTTGCCAATCCCAGCGCCTCCATGTCCCCAGGCCGCCTGTAGCCCTCCAGGGTGAGGTTGACAGTGTAGAACTCCCCTATCGATTCGTAGACCCCGCGGAAGTACTGCTGGAGGTGGCTGTGGACGTTCACGAACCCGGGGAGGACCACCTTGTGCCTGGCGTCGACGACGTGCTCCGGGCTCCTGGGGGCGTCCACGGACCTCCCCACGCTTACTATGTGGCCTTCGTCGATGTACAAGCTCCCCTCCCTGTAGACGGTGCGGCCGGCGTCCATGGTGGCGATGAATCCGTCCTTGATCAGGATGTCTCCCAAGTATGGCACCTGATATTATCCTGGCCGAGATTGTTTAAAACAGCGCGTTTGCGAGGGCCCGCCCCTCAACTGGGAGACGAGCTGGCAGACCCGGCACACCTCTCTCGGGGTCGGCTCACCGCATATGGAGCATCTCCCCTGGAGGCCCTCCGTCTCTATCCCAGGGATCAACTTCAGGGCGGTCCTGTAGACGATGAACTTGGAGCCGGGCCTCTTGACCTCCATCCTGTTGAGGAAACCTCTTATGTCGCTCCTCATGGCCTCCGAGGCGTAGGGGCAGGGCGTCTCCTGGAACCTGAAGCCCTCTAGGTAGGCGTAGAGTGTGGACTCTCTCTCAGGAACCTCGCAGAAGGGCTTTACCCTCCTCACGAAGCCAGGAAGGCTGCCCCCGGCGGGGTGCATCATCGTCAGCCTCTTCGTGTCCCCCCTCAGGAAGTTCAGGAGGGCCGTCTGGGCCACGTCGTCCAGGTTGTGGGCCGTGGCGAGCCTGTCGGCCTCCACCATCTTCGCCCCCTCGTTGAGGGCCCTCCTCCGCAGAACGCCGCAGTAGGAGCATGTGCCCAGCTCCCTCTGCCTGCGGGCTATCTCGTCCATCGTCACGCCGAATAGGCTGTCGAAGGAGAGGACCACGTGCTCCACGCCGAGGCTGCTGCAGGCATCCCTTGCGATGGAGAGGGCCTCGTCCCTGTAACCTGAGACGCCCTCGTCGATGGAGACGGCGACCAGCTCGGACCTGGGGAAGTGCTCCTCGATCCTCTTCAGTATGTGGAGGAGCCCGAGGCTGTCCTTGCCCCCTGAGACACCCACGGCTATCCTGCTGTCGTGCTCGAACATATTGAAGCGGGAGATCGTCTTCTCGACCCGCTCCCGGATGGAGTCCCGGAAGCAGCTGCGGCAGAGCCGCTCCCCGGAGTAGGGCCTGAAGAAGACTGACGGCCTGTCTCCGCATTTGGTGCAGGTGGGGGGTGCCTCGTCCAACTCCGTCGTTTTGATCCTCCTGAGGCCGTTATAAATGCTGCAGGTCCCGCCCAGTTCAACCGCCGTGGGTGACGGATATGAGAACGAGTTCATCACCGTCGTCGAGAGCCGTGTCCAGCCCCCGCAGGTTGCCTACCTCAACGCCGTTGCGCAGGATGAGGCCGTTGGGCAAGGGGCTCCCCAGGACCGGATCCATCAGGGTGCTCCCGAAGGGCTCCCCGAATCTCTCCCTCAGGGCGTCAATCGCGGATGAGACATTTGCACCTTCCGGCAGGGTGAGCACTGTCTCAGACTGTCCGGAGGCCTCCCTGAAGGTGCCCATGAGCCTCACCCTCACCTGCGCCATTTTCAGCCTGGCTAAGACAGGGCTCGCAACGTATAAATCTGCGGCGTCCCGGAGTAAACTGGGTGCCTCGTTTGGAGGTCGACGTAAAGTTCTACGCGATGCTCAGGGAGGCCACGGGGAAGAAGGTGGAGACCGTCGTGCTCCCGGAGAAGTCATCCGTGGGAGACCTCATCGACCTCCTCGTTGAGAGGTACGGGGACAGGTTCGGCTACTACGTCTACGACAAGCAGAAGAGGGTCAGGGACTACCTGTCCTTCATGCTGAACGGGGTGAACGTGAACAGCCTAAGCGGATTCGAGACACTTCTCAGCGATGGCGACGTCGTTTCACTTCTCCCGCCCATAGGCGGAGGATAATACGATACTTACATTATAAATCTCACAGATCACAATGAAAATTCGACGTATTTTCTCATATTTTCGAGACAAAAGAGGGTGTAATTCGAAAAATTAGAAGATGTGATCTCTTATCAGCGACTTCTTGCCGTAGTCCCTGGGCGGCCTGAACGTCATGAAGAGGTCGAGCCTGTCCTGCTCCTTCAGCCTCTCCCAGATCTTCACCCAGGCGCAGTCGAACTCGTACTCTCCGACCTCACACTTGCCCTTGACCTGGCCTCCGCAGGGCCCGTTGAGCAGGGCTTTCGGGCACCTCGTCAACGGGCATATTCCCGCGGTCTCGTCGAGTATGCACTCCCCGCACGCTCTGCAGGTGTCGTGATATCTCCCTATCCTCTCTGTCTGGCCGATGAACAGGGTGTCAAGGGCCGGTAGCACTACCTTGCCCGTGAACTCAGCCACGGCCTGCACTCCCGAGCCACAGGACATGACCAGGATGGCGTCCGCCTCGTTGATGGCCTCCTTGTGGGGTTTCAGATCGCGCCTGTCGATCCTCCTGTCGCAGGGCTCCTCGACCACGGTCGTCCCGATCACCTTGTCGCCCAGCTTCTCCGCCATCTCCGCCACCTGCTCCTCACCACCCGTCTGGCAGGAGGTGGAACAGGTTCCGCAGCCGACGATGAACAGCTTCCGGAAGGGCTTTGTCATCTCCTCTATCTCTTCCATCGGTTTCTGTCTAGTTATTATCATCCATCTTCACCTCACATGGTCTCCCTGAGCAGGGGCTCGAAGATCCTCTCGTAGAGGACGGCCATCACGTGGATCCCTGCCGCCTTCGTCGTCTTCCTAATCTCCCTGATGAAGGGGGCGAAGAACTCCATGTTCACCTTGTCGTAGAGGTCCTTCCGCTTCTCCTTGTCCGGCTCGTCCTTGCACTTCTCCATCGCCCTCAGCAAGTCCTTGGGGACGTGGACGCCTGGGATGAACTTGTCGAAGAAGTCTGCTATCCCGAAGGACTTGAGCGGGAAGACGCCGACCAGTGTGGGGCAGTTGAACTTCTCCACCTCCTTTAGGAACTCCTTCGTGAGATCGATGTCGAACATCGTCTGGGTCTGGACGAAGTCAGCCCCGAGGGGCACCTTGCGGCCTATCTTCAGTATCTCGGGCTCCAGGGGGTCGGCGTTGGGGTTGGCCGCGATGCCGACGTTTATCCCCACCTCCCCGTGGACCTCGTTCCCCTCCAGGTCGGTCCCCTCGTCTATCAGCTTGTGGAGGAGGTAGACGAACTGGGCCGAGTCAAGGTCATAGACGGGGAGTCCTCCCTTGTTGTCGCCCAGGACTGTGTGGTCCCCCGATATGGCGAGGACATTCCTGATGCCGAGATACGAAGCGGCCAGAATGTCTGACGTCAGGGCCAGCCTGTTCCTGTCCCTTATCACCATCTGGTAGACGGTCTCCAGGCCCGTCTCCTTCTGGACCACGTAGGAGGGGACCAGTGAGTTCATGTAGGCCATGGCAAGGGGGTTGTCCGTCACGTTGGCGGCCGTGACGTAGGGTTTCATGGCCCGGGCGCTGGCGAGGACCTCCTCCAGCCCCGTCGTCTTCTCCGGCTCCAGCTCACCGGTGAGGACGAACTTGCCCTTCCTGATCTCCTTCATGAGGTTGCTATATGCAGGGCGTTTAGATACCATTTTTTAAAACTCCAAAGGATCATTAAGATGTCCTTATAGTCCTTTTAAACATTACCAGATTTTACTGTATGAACTGTAATTTCTTATTGAAAATTGATGATAACTTTTTTAATGCATGATCAAGAGAATTTAGAGATCTGATTCAGGTTGTGACTCCTTGACAAAGAGAGATCTGAAGCTAAAAATAGATGAACTGTCTTCGGCCCTTGGCACGTTCAAGGGGCTACAGATTGAGGTCGGTCGAATCCACGACGATGAGTGGGAGGAGCCGATGGGTCCGACGCCGTTCCCGTCGGTTGGCACTTTCAGGGATTGGGATCGTAAACTTTTAGATCGTTACAAGCCGTTCTACATGCCGTTCTGCGACCTCTGTTGCCTGTGTACTTTCGGTAAATGTGACTTAACGGGCGACAAGAAGGGCGCCTGCGGGCTCACGATGGCGGCCCAGCAGTCGCGTATAGTGCTTCTGGCGTGCTGTATCGGGGCGTCTACGCACTGCGCCCACGCCAGGCACATGCTCGACCACCTAATCGATGAGTATGGCAGGGATCACATTCTTGACGTAGCCGAGAACACCAACGTTGAGGCCCCGAACATCAGGCTCGTCTGCGGCATAAGGCCGAAGACGCTCAGGGACCTCGAGGATGCTCTCGACTACGTTGAGACGCAGCTCGTCCAGCTCACCGCAGCGGCGCACACGGGGCAGGAGGGCGACAACATCGACTTCGAGTCCAAGGCGTTCCACGCGGGGATGCTGGACCACGTAGCCATGGAGGTCGCGGACGTGTGCCAGATTTCGACCCTCGGCTTCCCCAAGGGAGTGGCGGATGCCCCCATGACCGAGATAGGTTTCGGTGCCATCGACACCTCCAAGGCTGTCGTGATGTGCATCGGGCACAACGTGCTCCCGAGCGTGGACATAATCGACTACCTCATGGAGAACAAGCTTTTCGGAGAGGTTGAGGTGGGCGGCCTCTGCTGCACCGCCCACGACAACAGTCGGTACGATAAACGTGCGAAGATAATGGGCCCCATCTCGTGGCAGCTCAGGTACATCCGAACTGGGATACCTGACGTGGTGGTCGTCGATGAGCAATGCCTCCGCACCGACATCGTGGACGAGGCGCAGAAGATCGGGGCGCCTGTGATAGCGACCAGCGAGAAGAGCATGTTGGGGCTTCCGAATAGGACGCATGACCCGGCGGACCAGATCGTCTCAGACCTGGTCGAGGGGAGGACCCCAGGAGTGCTCATCATAGATCCCACAAAGGTGGGAGAGGTGGTGGTTAAGACCGCACTGGAGATGAAGCCAAAGAGAGAAGGCTTCAAGGCGCTGTCCAAGGAGAGACTTGTCGAGCTAGCGGGGAGCTGCAGAAACTGCATGGAGTGCATCAGGGCCTGCCCCAACAACCTGCCCATAATGGACGCCGTGAAAGCGGCGGCTGAGGGGGATCTGGACGCACTCGCGGAGATACAGCCAATGTGCGTCGGCTGCGGAAGGTGCGAAAGCGCTTGCCCAGAGGAGCTACCCATAGTGAGCTTTCTGACAAAGGCCGCGGCCGAGGCCGGCATGACTGAGAAGTATGCGATACGCGTGGGCCGAGGCGCTGTCACCGACGTCGAGATAAGGGAGGTTGGCAGGGCCATCGTCTTCGGAGAGATACCGGGTGTCGTGGCCCTGGTCGGGTGCGCTAACTACCCCAAGGGAGGGGAAGAGGTGGCGAAGATCGCCGAGGAGTTCCTTAAGCGTAGGTTCATCGTCCTCACGACGGGGTGCTCGGCCATGGACATCGCGTTGACGAGGGACGAAGACGATCAGAACCTCTACGAGAAATATCCCGGTGACTTTGACGCGGGCGGCCTCGTAAACATAGGCAGCTGCGTGTCGAACGCCCACATCACAGGGGCAACCATCAAGATCGCCAACATCTTCGCTAAACGCCCGCTGAGGGCCAACTACGAGGAGATAGCCGACTACGTCTACAACAGGGTGGGCGCCGTGGGCATCGCCTGGGGCGCAATGTCCCAGAAGGCCGCGAGTATCGCCGCAGGCTGCTGGAGGCTAGGTATCCCGGTCATCGTGGGACCACATGGCTCCAAGTACAGGCGAAACCTGCTCGGTAGGGCTGATAAGGAGGAGGACTGGATAACGCTGGACGCAAGGACAGGCGAGGAGAAGTACGTGGGCCCGGCGCCTGAGCACCTCTTCTACGCCGCAGAGACGCTGGAGGAGGCCATGGTCATGACGGCCAAGCTCAGCATGAGGCCCAACGACACATCCAAGGGTCGCGCGGTGAAGCTCAGTCACTACATAGACCTTCACAAGACCTACTACGGCACCATGCCCGACGACCTTCATCAGTTTATACGTGTGGAGGCCGATGTTCCGTTCACGATGAAGGAGGAGATCCTCGGCATCATCAAGGAGAAGGGCTGGGAGGAAGGCAAAATAGGCATGCTGGACCCGACTCTGCTTGAGAGGATGGTCAGGGGGAAGTCTTGATGTCCGCTAAATTACGTACAGGGCAGACAGCAGAAATAGCGGGACCGAAGAAGGCAAACGTGATACCTCAGCCCAAGGTGGCTGCCTCCATGATAAAGAGGGCTACTAGACCCTTACTGGTGGTGGGGAGCGACGCGCCGAACGTCGCGACAAACGACGGCGACCTAGTTGACTCAGCCATCAGGTTCCTGAAAGCCGGGGTCACGGTAGTCGCCACCGGCCACCTCTCCAAGACTTTCAAAGACAGGGGGGCTGAGGTGTACAGCATGCAGTTCATGAACCTAGGGGACAGGCTCAGGGACCCCGATTGGAGCGGGCTGGACGGGGCGGGAGCCTACGACCTGGTTATATTTGTGGGCGCTCCGTATTACATGGAGTGGCTGGTCCAGTCTGGGTTGAAGAACTTCGCCCAAGACCTTAGGACCATCTCGCTGGGAAACAATTACCAGCCCAACGCCAGCTGGTCTATGGGCTCGATGCCCATGAAGAATTGGCTGACAGCGCTGGATGAGATACTCAAAGAGTTGGAGGAGGGAAAATAGATGAGTTTATTTGAGGACATCCCCGTTGATGTCGGGATCATCTACGAGGGTGAGAGGATTCGTGGCCGCGACATGCGGATCGAGCTGGGTGGCCCGAGGGAGGAGTTCAAGTTCGAGCTGGTCCAGGCAAAGCCGATGGACGAGATCGAGGACGGCAAGATAACCATCGTGGGTAAAGACATCTCTGAGCTCCCCGAGGGCACCAATACGCCCTTCGGGATGATTATCGAGGTGGGTGGGGCTGAGATAGAGAAGGATCTGGAGGGCGTCATCGAGCGCCGTCTCCACGAGTACGTGAACTTCATAGAGGGCTTCATGCACCTGAACCAGCGCTACGACATACAGATGCGGCTCAGCAAGAAGAGCTACGACAAGGGCTTCAACAGCTTCAGGCTGTTCGGCGAGGTGCTTATGCGGCTCTACAAGAGCGAGATGCCTTTCATAGAGAAGATGCAGATAACTTTCTACACGGAGCCCGAGAAGGTCGAGGAGCTGTACACCGGGGCGATGGAGATATACGAGGTCAGGGACGCCCGCGCCAGGGGGATGAGCGACGACGAGGTTGATGTCTTCTATGGGTGCAGCCTCTGCCAGAGCTTCGCGCCGACCCACCTCTGCGTCATCACGCCCCAGCGGTACGCCAACTGCGGCGCCATCAGCTGGTTCGACGGCAGAGCCACGGCCAAGGTGGACCCCAAGGGGCCGGTGTTCGAGATACCCAAGGGGGCTCTCATCGACTCCGTAACGGGGGAGTACGAGGGAGTCAACAAGGTCATCAGGGACAAGAGCCTGGGCGAGATAGAGCGCGTCCAGCTCTACACCGCGTTCGGTTACCCGCACACCAGCTGCGGCTGCTTCGAGGGCTGCGCCTTCTACATACCCGAGGTTGACGGCTACGGAGTCGTGCACAGAAACTACAAGGGCGAGACCGTGAACGGGCTCAACTTCGTCACCATCAGCGACCTCACCGCCGGCGGAAGGCAGGTGGACGGTTTCCACGGACTCAGCATAGAGTACATGAGAAGTCCCAAGTTCATGCAGGCCGATGGCGGTTGGGACAGGGTCGTCTGGATTCCCCAGGAGGTGAAGGAGCGAATAGGAGAATTCATCCCACCGGAGATCGTCGACAAGATAGCGACGGAGAACGATGTCTCCAGCCTAGATGAGCTGAAGGATTTCCTTCGTGAAAAGGGCCACCCCATAGTGGAGAGGTGGGTGGAGGCCCCCGCGGCCGAGGAGCCCAGGGAGATCACCGTCCCCACGATGGAGATGCCGGCGGGCGCTATACCCATACAGGGGATGCCCGCCGGGATGGGCTTCAAGATAATATTGAAGAACGCCAAGATAGTAGCAGAGAAGATGATAATCAGGGCAGAGCGGAAGTGAGCCCCTTGACAGAGAAGAAGAAGGGGACCCTCCCCATCAGCATGAAGCTCCTGGAGGACCTCGCCAAGTTCCAGGAGATTGAACTCGACGACGTCGAGCTCACCTTCGACGAGCTGGAGATCAGCCTCACGCCCGGGATGATGATGGGAGCCCCTGCGCCGGTCCCCGTCCCCGTGAAAGCGAGAGTGAAGCCCACAGCGCTTATGGAAGATCAGGTCGGGATACCCATCCAGGAGTACCCGGGGAGCATCGTCGAGGTGAAGCTCGGGGCCACCAGGGCGGAAGGTGGCACGAGGGACAGGGTGCTCACCATCGGCGGGGAGACGGTCCCGGCCTTCTACAGCTTCCAGGCATCACCCCCCCACAGGCCGGTGATCGCCTTCGACGTCTTCGACTGGGGTAAAGTACCCCTCGCTAGGGCGGTGAAGATGCACTTCAGGGAGGTCGTGAACGACCCGGCCGAGTGGGCCAAGCTCTGCGTCGAGAAGTTCGACGCCGAGATGATAAACCTCCACCTGCTCACCATCGACCCACTAATCGAGGACGCCTCCCCGAGCTCGGCGCTGAAGGTCGTGGAGAACGTCCTCCAGGCGGTGGACGTGCCCCTAGCCATCGGCGGCTGCGGGGACCCAGTCAAGGACCTCGCCGTCTTCACAGCCATCGCCGAGGCGACGGCGGGCGAGAGGATCCTGTTCAACTCGGTGACCCTCGACATGAAGATCGAGGAGACCGCCAAGGTCGTCAAGGACAACGGCCACACGATCATCGCCTTCACATCGATGGACGTCAACAAGGCCCGGGAGCTGAACCGCAAGCTCTACGACTTCCTACCCAAGGAGGACATTGTCATGGACACGACCACGGCGGCTCTGGGGTACGGCCTCGACTACGCCTTCACCGTCATGGAGAGGTGCAGGCTCGCCGCCCTAAAGGGCGACCCGGAGCTCAACCACCCGATCTCCTCGGGCACGACCAACGCCTGGGCCGCCAGGGAGGCCTGGATGAAGATGGGCCCCGAGTGGGCGCCCCGGGAGCTGAGGGGCCCCATCTGGGAGACGATCACCGGCCAGACGCTGCTACTCGCCGGAGTCGACTACTTCATGATGATGCACCCCGCAGCGGCCAGGTCGATGAGGACACTGATAGACAACCTGATGAGCGGAGGGAGCCAGAGCGAGCCCACGGAGTGGGTCTCGCTCAAGCTGTAGGAGGTGTGTGTGTGCCCGCAAAGGAACTGAGCCCGATAGAGATCTACAAGCTCCTGCCCGGCACCAACTGCAAGGAGTGCGGGGAGACGAACTGCATGGCCTTCGCGGCGAAGCTCGTGAACAGGGAGGCGACTCTCCAGGAGTGCCCGCCCCTGCTGGAGCCGAGTCGCTCGGAGACGTTCAACAAGCTCTGGGCCCTGCTGAAGCCCGCAATCAAGGCCGTGGAGGTCGGGGTCGGGGACAGGAAGGTGACGCTTGGGGGTGAGTACGTCCTCTACCGCCACGAGTTCACCTACTTCAACCTGACGGCCATCGCCATAGACGTGAGCGACGAGATGCCCGACGAGGAGTTCGAGGCGAGGGTCAAGGTGGTCAACGACTTTGAGTATGAGTACATCGGCATGAAGCTGAAGCTGGACATGGTGGCAGTGAGGTCGACCTCTGGCGAACCGTCCAAGTTCGAGGCTGCTGTTAGGAAGGCCGCTGAGCTGACCGAGCTGCCCCTCGTGCTTTGCGCCCTAGATCCTGCAGTCATGGAGCAGGGGTTGGCTGCAGTCGGCGACAGGAGGCCCCTCATCTACGCCGCCACGAAAATCAACTGGAAGGAGATGGCGGACCTGGCCCTCATGTATGGCTGCCCGCTCGTTGCGTCTGCCCCCGGCGACCTGAACGCACTGAAGGGCGTAGCGAAGACCCTCTGGGAGTACGGCGTCGAGGACATAGTTCTGGATCCCGGTACGAGCTGGGACGAGGGGGTCATGGAGACGCTCAACAACTTCACTATACTCCGATGGGACGCCATCAACGAGGAGGAGGAGTACCTGGGCTTCCCGCTGTTCGGGGTCCCCATGGTCACCTGGGCGGAGAAGACCGAGGACCCTGTGATAAACGAGTGGAACGAGGCGATGCTCGCCTCCGCCCTCGTCACCAGATTCGCCGACATCATAGTCGTCCACAGCATAAGCGGCTGGTCCCATCTCCCCCTGGTCATCCTGAGGCAGAACATATACACCGACCCGAGGAAACCCGTCTCCGTGGAGCCCGGAGTGAACACCTACGGTGAGCCGGACGAGAACTCCCCAGTGCTGCTGACGACCAACTTCGCCCTGACTTTCTATACGGTCGCCTCCGACATCGAGTCGGCCAAGCTGGACTGCTACCTCATCGTCGTCGACACTGAGGGACTCTCCGTTGAGAGCGCAGTCGCCGGCAGGCACCTGACAGCCGATAGCATTGCTGAAGCTCTCGAGACCTACAAGGTGGGAGACCTCGTCAAGCACAGGCACCTGGTCATCCCCGGCAGGGCTGCGCGCCTCAGCGGGGAGGTACAGGAGGTCTCGGGCTGGACCGTCTCCGTGGGGCCCATGGACTCCTCGGGGGTCGGGAAGTTCCTGGACGAGAAGTGGACTCCCAACCCCGAGTAGCACCCAACCTTTTTCTTTAGTCGTAGAGTGGGATCCATTGATGCCGAGGAAGCTGGTAATATCCGTCTCGGGGAAGGGGGGCACGGGGAAGACTACACTCGCCGCCCTCCTACTGAAGTGGCTGATAGAGAACACCAGGGAGGTAGTTCTGGTCGTTGACGCGGATCCGGCGACGAACCTCCCCGACGTGCTGGGCGTGAGGCTGGAGAGGACCGTGGGCCAGGCCTCCAAGGAGATGAAGGACCAGATAGAGAAGGGCACCCTCTCACCTACAGTGCCTAAAAAAGACCTCCTGGAGGCGTGGGTCTTCCAGACCCTCGTGGAGGAGGACCGCTTCGACCTCCTAGCCATGGGCCGCTCCGAGGGCGAGGGCTGCTACTGCTTCGTGAACAACGTCCTCACCAGGATACTGGACACACTGACAAGGAACTACTCGGTGGCGATCCTGGACATGGAGGCCGGCCTCGAGCACCTGAGCCGCAGGACTGACAGGGACGTCGACGTGATGCTCGTCGTCACAGATCCCTCCAAGATGGGGCTGGAGACTGCGAGGAGGGTGAAGGAGCTCGTAGACGAGGTCCACATAGGCGTCAAGAGCATCTACCTCGTGGGCAACAGGTTCCCAGAGGGGATGGAGGGAATACTGGAAAAGTCCGCCGCCGACATCGGGATGGAATACGGGGGCAACATCCCAGCTGACGAGGGGGTGATGGAGTTCAACATGACTGGGAAGCCCCTCCTCGGACTGCCGGAGACCTCCCCCGCATACGTCGCCGTCGACCGGATCGCAGAGAAGATAGGCCTGGGCGAGATGAGGTGAGTCGATGAAGATTGCCGTTGCCGGGAAGGGAGGTGTCGGGAAGACCTTTATCGCAGGGACGCTGGCGAGGCTCCTAGCCAGGGACGGCTACAACGTTCTCGCCGTCGACGCCGATCCCAACATCAACACGGCGTCCTCCCTGGGGATACAAGCCGACGTAGCCAAGAGTATCGTCCCCCTCTCTGAGAACGAGGACCTGATAGAGGAAAAGACAGGGGTCCGGCCAGGGAAGTCCTACGGCTCCATGTTCAGGCTCACCCCGACCGTCAGCGACATCGTAGACAAGTATGGTGTCGTGGGCCCCGACGGGGTTCAGCTCCTGGTCATGGGGACGGTGAAAGGGGGCGGCACTGGGTGCATGTGCCCCTCCAACGCCCTGCTCAGGGTCCTTGTCCAGCACCTCCTCATCCAGAGGAAGGACGTCCTGATAATGGACATGGTGGCCGGCCTCGAGCACCTGGGGAGGGGGACGGCCAGGAGGATGGACACCATGCTGGTTGTCGTCGAGCCTAGAATGAAGTCCGTCGACACCGTGTGTAGGACCCTGAAGCTGGCGG
>Ga0209427_10006539_pt1 | contig 13284 bp, 11 predicted proteins | sample DeeMarSWOR136_30_FD_187465 | JGI IMG/M metagenome (GOLD analysis project Ga0209427, IMG submission 187465) | Marine sediment microbial communities from White Oak River estuary, North Carolina - WOR-1-36_30 (SPAdes) (version 2) | ecosystem: Environmental > Aquatic > Marine > Intertidal zone >... | reverse complement strand
CTATATAAGCTTCTATCCTCTGTTCTCTACAACTGTAGAGCGCGCACTACAAATTCACCCTTTTTTAACAAACAAAGCCAATTTTCAAAAAAGTCAAATGAACGTAAATGATTTTATAACAATGAATTATGGCAAAATAGACACTTGGTCAAGTGGGAAAAAACAAAGCCAAACAAACCCAAAAAAAGCTAAATTCAAAAAGGCCAAAATGAACGTAACTAAAGTATTAACAAAGGAATATGGAAATATATCGCCCATTTTGACCCCGAAAAAACAAACCCAATTTTCCAAACGACAAAAATCAATACAACTCTCTTTGCCACAGAGGGTTATGGAAGTAAACCACCCCGACGGACACAAAAAAACAAACCCAATCAAAGCCAATTCCACTCTCATCAAGGGTGTAGAAAGGCGGTACTTTTGAACAGACTTTACAAAAAAGCCAATGAACAGTATTATATCCGGAGTAAACGCCGATGTAGCTCAATGGTAGAGCACGGCTTTCGTAAAGCCGGGGTTGAGGGTTCAAATCCCTCCATCGGCTTTATGAATCTTCAGGAAAAATACAATTCGCTCCAGCAAATCCTCAAAGAGCTGGGTAAAGTCGTGGTTGCATACTCCGGCGGGGTGGATAGTACCTTCCTTTTAAAGGCCTCTGTCGATACGCTGGGCGCCGATAATGTATTGGCCTGTATTAGTGCAGGTGTGGCCGAGCCGAGCAATCAGCTCAAAAGGGCGGCCGAACAAGCAAAAAGTATCGGTGCTGAGCTTCAGGTAATCGAGACGGGTGAGCTTGATGACCCCAAATTTACATCCAACAAGGCCGACCGCTGCTTTCACTGTAAATCTCACATTTGTAAGACGCTTTTAGACATTGCCAAAGAGAAGGGCTTTGACCACGTTGTCTTCGGGACCAATTACGACGACCTCGACGATTTTCGGCCGGGAAATCGCGCAATGAAAGTCTTCGGTATCCGTTCACCGCTGGCCGAGGCTGAATTGACCAAGGAAGATCTTCGGCAGCTTAGTAGAGAAATGAATTTGCCCACAGCGGATTTGCCCTCATCCCCGTGCCTGGCTTCGAGAATTGCTTATGGGATTGAAGTGACCGAGCAAAGGCTAAAGCAGATTGATGAGGCCGAGGAATTTCTCAGGCAGTTGGGCCTGTTCGAATTTCGCGTTCGTCATCACGATATCGTTGCTCGAATCGAGGTCAATCCAAAGGATTTTGAAAAAGTTACGAGGGAGCCGAACCGCTCGAAGATTATCGAGAAGCTAAAATCCCTCGGCTTTAAATTCGTAACCGTGGATTTGCAGGGCTTTCGCTCCGGCTCACTCAATGAGCCGCTTACAGATGAGGAGAAGCAAAAAAACCTTTAGCAAGGCAAAAAATGTTAGAATCAGATTCATATTTTGGAGCAAAGCTGTGTATTCCAGGAAAATTTCAGCAACGCGGAGAATAATATTTTCAAGAGCCATTTTTTTAGGCTTGTGGATTTTATTTAGCTTATGCTTGTCTCAGGCAATCGCATCCGCTGATTCAAAACGCTTGGAAGCAAAGGCCCTCGAAGTCCGGGTGATGAGCTTCAATATCCGCTATGGCACCGCTAACGATGGTCGAAATCACTGGAAAAACCGTCATGAAATGGTTTTTGATGTTTTGCGCAATCATCGCCCGGATATTGTTGGTTTGCAGGAGGCCCTTGGTTTTCAGATAGAACAAATCCGCGAGGCAGTCGGCGGCTACGGCCTGATAGGCGTTGCTCGTGAAGACGGCGCAAATGAAGGTGAGTACTCCGCCATCCTCTATCGTCTTGACCGTTTCGACGTGGATGAATCGGGGACCTTCTGGTTTTCCGATACCCCGGAAGTGCCCGGCTCAAGTCACTGGGGAAATGCATGTGTCCGTATCTGCTCATGGGCAAGATTTGTCGAAAAGAAATCGGGCTGGGCCTTTTATGTATTTAATCTTCACCTCGACCATGTCTCCCAGCCTTCCCGGGAAAAAAGTGCTGTCCTGCTTTCCCTGCGTCTGCTCGCCAGAGAAAATAAGAACCCTTTCATACTAACAGGTGATTTCAACACCGGCGAAAACAATCCCGTTATACTTTATCTAAAAGGTAAAGTGCCCCTCCGCGGGTCAAACGGCGATGAAAAAAAAAGTCCTGTTCCAGTGGTCGACACTTTTCGCGTATTGCACACTGATGCCAACGAAGTTGGAACATTCAACGGCTTTAAAGGAAACCGCAAGGGTGATAAGATTGATTATATTTTCACTCTGCCGGACGTGAAAGTGCTCGATGCGAAAATACTGTATGATAATGTCGATGGCAAATTCCCTTCGGACCACTTCCCCGTCTGGGCCGCGTTGCGTTTTCCCGCAGGAAAGACAAATTAAGTCGATAGTTAATAAGGATATAGTTCTTTAAAAACCGAATATCAGCAATTAACAGGAGGATTGTTAGATTTTGTGATAAGCCGGCAATTAGTAGTAAACTTCGACTTACGTATTAGAACACCCTGATTGCCTTCTTTTCCTCGAATTGATTGCGGTAATTTGCCGGATGATACAGCTTGAAATCTATCGCGCGTATGTATTCTTCCGGCCCGCAATGGCGAACGTTTTCAATCAGTGACGAAATTTGCTTCTGCGAACGAAAGGCGGCAATCGCCTTGAGTTTGTTTTCCAGATAAGAGATCGGGGTCCGCATCCGCAATGTCGGAGGCACGGGGAAATCGCAATATACCGCAAATGTGTGGATATAGGGCACCCTGCTTAAGGGTTTTCCAAGTTCCGGCCAGATGTTGCCCGCTGCGTGGAAGAGGCTGATAAGGAATTCCTCATAAATAATACGGTGGTCCGGATGCAAATCATTATGCGTGGGCAGGAAGCACTGTGTCGGCTTTATCTTTCGCAGCCAGTAAGTGGAAGTATTCTGTAGCCCTGTAAAGCCGCAAATTGCCAGAGGATTGCTTGCCTCAACTGGGCTCCTGCCTCGGTAATGATTGATCTGGCAGTCCGGAAAGCCGAGCCATACAATATTTTTCTTCGGCACGCCTAAGCTCTGGTAACATTCAAAACTTTCATTGCGCCTGATTTCGGCAATGGTATCCTTTTCTTTTGCGCTGCAGTAGCCTTGGCTGCCGTCTGTAACGATGACAATGTGCACGGGCACATGTTCCCGCTTGGCTAACTGAATAAGCAGACCGGCGCCCAAAGCAGCATCGTCATCATGCGGGCTTACCATCAGGAAACGCTCACTTTTCCCCTGCCAGTGCCGCGATACCTCGGCGAGTTTCGTTCCTACCCGCCTTTCGTTTCCTACTAATCGTATAAACTCGAATTTTTCTTGCATTGTCTGAAACTCGCTGTTAACTTAAAAACTAAAGCAAAAAACAGGAACTATAAAAGGACCTCTTTGTAAAACAGGAAAGTTCCAAGGATGGACATTATAGAAAACTTCAGGGGGAAACCAAAGAGAAAAAATCTATTGGTTGTTTTACCGGAGGGTAAAGACGAGCGGATAATTCAGGCTGCTCGAAGGCTAAAAGACGAGGCTATTGCACGACCCATCGTTCTTGGAAAGCCGGAGCAGATTGAAGCCGCGACCAAAAAGGCCGGTGTTAATCTCGATGGTATAAAAACCATAAATCCGAAAGAAAGCGATAAGCTCGGCTTTTATGCTGAGACTTACAGCCGCCGAAGAGATGGTATTTCTACTGCGGTGGCAAAACGCATAGTCATCAAGCCGCTGTTCTATGCGGGTATGATGGTGGCTTGCGGCGATGCAGACGCTGCTGTTGGAGGTGTTGCCAACGCGACGACGAGTCTCATTCAGGCGGGAGTTTTGACCATAGGACTGAGCCCAGGTATCAAGACTCCTTCCAGTTATTTTATTATGGTTGTGCCTAACTTTCTTGGGGAGGAAAGCAAGATATTCATCTATGCTGACTGTGCGGTCAACGTGGACCCTACGCCCGAACAACTCGCCGATATAGCAGTAGCCTCGGCTGCAAGCGCAGGGAGAATTCTTGGCCGGGAACCATGTGTAGCCCTGCTGTCGTTTTCCACGAAGGGCAGCGCTTTGGGCCCGAATGTGGATAAAGTCAGGGAGGCACTCGAAATAGCGAGGGCCCGAGAGCCCAAGTTGGCTATTGACGGTGAATTTCAGGCTGACTCGGCCATAGTGCCCAGAGTAGCTGCCAAGAAAGTTAAGGGTGAAAGTGTGGTGGCGGGGAGGGCTAATGTTATTATTTTCCCCGACCTTAATTCCGGCAACATCGCCTATAAACTTACACAATATATGGCCGGCGCGCAGGCCATCGGGCCGTTCCTGCAGGGATTTGCAAAACCTATCACGGACCTTTCAAGGGGTGCAAGCGTTGATGACATAGTTGCGGCGGTGGTTTTGACTTTGGTACAGGTGCCGGAGGAGGAAATAATCCCTATACGGAGCAAGAAGGAACTGCGAACAGTTAAAAGGATTCCCCAAACACAGCGTTTTGCGTTTGAGGGCTCCAAAGGATAACGCTGAAAATGAAAGTGCTTGTTATCAATGCGGGTAGCTCCTCGGTCAAGTATCACCTGTATAGCATGCCCCAGGCGGAGGTCCTGGCTCAGGGTGTGGTCGAACGAATTGGCGATAAAAGATCGAATCTTTCTCATTTCTTTAATGGTAAAACTCACGCCATACAGAAAAGGGTAAAAGATGTCGGAAAGGCAATGGAACTTATCCTGGAGACTCTTGTCAGCAGGGATGTGGGAGTTATAGAAGACTTTTCTGAAATTGGTGGTGTTGGTCACAGGGTAGTTCACGGAGGTGAAGAATTCACCGGTTCTGTAATTATTGATGAAAAGGTAATTGCATCTATAAAAAAGTATGTAGACCTTGCTCCGCTTCACAATCCTCATAACCTTGCGGGCATCCGGTCCGTACAACGCAGACTTCCCGATGCGAAACAGGTTGCCTGCTTCGACACGGCGTTTCATGCCACTATCCCGAAAGCCGCTTACATGTATGCTCTGCCGTACGAGCTTTACGAAAAATACGGGATTCGCAGATATGGTTTCCATGGAATATCACACAGGTATGTTGCGAGGCGGGCCGCTGCTATAATGGGTCGCGGCAAGTATGATATCAACGCCGTTACCTGTCATCTTGGAAATGGGTGCTCTATTACCGCGGTGAAACAGGGCAGGTCAATTGATACTTCCATGGGATTTACACCCTTGGAAGGTGTACCGATGGGGACGCGCTCCGGCGATCTTGACCCGTCGATACTGTTTTATCTTGGAGATAGAGGGTACGATGCAAAAGCATTGAAGGAGCTGTGCAACAAGAAAAGCGGTCTGCTCGGAATATCGGGTGTCTCGAACGACGTGAGGACTCTTGAAAAACTTGCAGGTAAAGGCGATTCTCGTGCGAAACTTGCTATCGACGTTTTTTGCTACCGAATCAAGAAGTATATCGGGGTATATTGTGCCGTTCTGGAGACTGTTGACGCTGTGGTCTTTACGGGTGGTATAGGGGAGAATTCCGTGTTCCTGCGTCAAAAGATATGTAACGGTCTAAATCAATTAGGCGTCCAGCTTGACAAGGAAGCGAACAGAACAGCAGTGGCAAAAGAGGCTGAAATCAATACAAAGGAAAGCGGAGTCAAAATCTTTGTAATTCCCACGAATGAGCAGGTTGCTATTGCCAATGATACTTATGAGCTTAGCAGGTGCAGTCAGCTACAACGGCAAACGCAAACCACCAATAAAAATGCCACAGGGCAGCAAATGGAATTTTTTCAGAAGCAGGGAGGTCTATGATTACTATAAAGTCATAAATCTTTGTCTCTGGGAACGTTTGCTTTATTAATTTGTCAGACCGGCGATAGCGGCGCCAATCAATGTTGCGTTTTCCACGTTTACAATTTCGTAGAAAATACCTTTTTGATTTACGAGATAGTCTTTCAGATAATACTCAACACGCTGTTTGAGCGACTTAAGCTGATAGAAAGTGGTTCCTTCTGCGACGATACAAACCGGCCGACAGGGATTATGGCCTTTGCCGCTTTTGATGGCGACGGAGGACAAGTTGATGGCTGTCAGCTTGGCGGCGCGCTCGATTAATCTGTCTATCAGGTAGTATGCAGTTGCAAGGTCTTCTTCGCTTGCCATTTTTAATGCCGATGATAAAGGACCACCTTTAGCTTCGGGATAGGATATAAAGTCATCGACATCTTTTGTGCTTAGTTCTTTGATTCCCTTCAGTTTCTCGGCGGAATCTTTAGACAAGAGTCCATCTTCGGCTGCCGTGCGGACGGTCCATAAACAAACCGGGCCGAGATAGGCGCCCGAAATCATCTTTTCAAATGTGTATCTTCCCGGGCTGTTTGAAGACTTGTCGAAGTCCTTATCTATTTTTCCCTGCGGCGCTTTACCGAAACCGCCTGATTCGACATTGATTATCTGACTTTTGGCAAGGTCAAGGTCTTTGGTTTTGGTGATGTTCTTGTTTTGCTCGATATAGCTGCAATTTGTTCCCGTGCCGAGGATGAAGCCGATGTAGGTTTCAAAAGACATACCTTTAACATCGGCCCTGCCGGCCAGCAAAGTGGCGACGGTATCATTTAGAAGAATGATATTTTTTTTGTCGCCGTTGCCTGAGCTGCTGATGGCTGCATTTAGATTTTCACCAATCATGTTGCCGGCGACTTCATCGGCCTTTATTTCTTTGGAGAAAAATAAAACCCGGCCGTCTTTATTTGGGAATATTTCAATGGGATATGAAAAGCAAAAGCCAACATCCTCGCTTTTATCGACAACTTCATCTAAGTAGCCAGCCATCGTGTTGAAGAATTCATCTTTGCTGACCTGCTGTTTGACTCCCGGCATGGAGAAGAGTTTGAAATTCTCGATTTTAGAATTACCATCCTGGTCGAAGCTGACGGTAGCCACGCGAAAGTTTGTCCCACCGGCGTCCATGACGATGACGGGCTTATTCAGCGGGATCTGTCGCTCGGTTTCGATGTAAGTAGGCAGCATGGCAAGGGAGCTTGGCTCCACGGCGAGGCCTTTTTCCATTTCCTGCAGGAAAATCCGGCAGGTATTTTCCATGTCAATGCCGGCAGGATTCATTTCATTTTTGTTCAAAAAATCTGTGACTTTAGCCTTCACTTCTTCCACAAGTTAATCTCCTTTGTCTTTTGAAGTTAATCACAAAATCAATCAGGATATCCATCAGGATGCTCGTTGTGCCACTGCCATGCCGTGGCGATTATTGTTTCCAGCTCAGGGAATTTTGGATTCCATCCGAGATCGGTCTTGGCTTTGGTGGCGTCGGATGTAAGTACCGGCGGGTCGCCGGGACGACGGTCTATTTCCACTACTTTAAAGTCTTTTCCGCTGACCTGCTTGACCGTGTCAATAACCTGTCTGACAGAATAGCCTTGGCCGTTGCCTAAGTTGTAGATAAGTTCGCTGCTTTGGTCCAGTTTTTCCAGCGCCAGCAAATGTGCTCTGCACAGGTCTTCGATATGGATGTAGTCGCGAATGCAGGTGCCGTCGGGCGTGGGATAATCGGCCCCGTAGATTTGGACTTCTCTGTTTTTGCCCATCGCAGCTTTTATGATTAGTGGAATAAGATGTGACTCAGGCCTATGGTCTTCACCGAGGGTACCATTTGAGCCAGCACCGCAGGCATTGAAGTATCGCAGGGTGGCATATCGGAGTTTTCCCGCCCGGCTTTGATGGTGACAAATTCTTTCGGCTGCCAGTTTGGTTTCCCCATATGGATTGATGGGCTGTTTTGGTGAATTTTCTGTAATGGGTACATGTTCCGGTATGCCATATACGGCCGCTGTACTACTGAATACGAATTTATCGATACCAACCGCCTCCATTGCGCTTAGCAGATTCTTCGTGCAGAATACATTATTGTGATAGTATTTGAGCGGTGCCTGTATCGATTCGCCGACCTCAATGAAGGCGGCGAAGTGCATTACAGCCTCGATGTTGAATTCCTTAAGTGTTCTGGTGAGCAGTTCGTAGTCGGCTAAATTACCCTCGACGAACTCAGCTGAGCCGACCGCAGACCTGTGGCCCGTACTTAGATTGTCAAAGACGACAGGTTCGAATCCTTCGGCAGCTAACATCGCTGTCATATTACTGCCGATATAGCCCGCACCGCCGCAGACCAGTATTTTCATTTTGCGTTACTCGATATTCGATTCTTGATTCTCGATATCGAGCGACGAGCTTCGAGCATCGAGTATCAAGGAAATTCGTTTCAAAATGTCTGTTGCTAATTGTTTGTCACTGCCCAAATCGATCCAGGTCATATCTTTTTTCTGCTCAGGGTGTAGTTCCAGCACCTGTATGGATTGTTTGCTTGGCGTAAAAATTGCGTATGAACGTCCGCTGCCCGTCACCTCACGTTCAGGCAGTGACAGCCTTTGAACTTTCACATCGCAACTGATGCACAATTGCCCGCCTTGTCGGTTTATGTTTAATTGGGCGGTTCTTCGAATACTGTGCAGGTTTGCCTCGGTGGAGTTGAAAGTGCCAACGTTATCTTTACGCCAGAATTCGAAGGATTGTGCCGCCGGCAGCGGCCTGGTTCGGATAATTCCCTGGTCGGCATCAGCTTTGGTGACAATAAAGTGCATTCGAGCAAGGACATCTTCGGCTGTTTGCATAGCTTGAAGTTTCTCCGTTAGGAGTCCCAAGGGCTGTATATCCGGCAGACAAATTTGCTCGACCACTTCCTGGTGCTGCGTTTGAGCACAGCCTGTTAGCAGAAGCACACAAGCGATAAGTGCGAAAGTCATAAGATGCATTATACTTTTATGCTCATATATACTTTGTATCTTTTGCATTTTTTATCCGTTCGTTTTGGTATTTCACTGAATTCAGGGTATGATTATATATTCACTGGATCATTGACTCAAGGGCCAATTGCTTTTTCTACATTTAGTGGATTAAAATTACTGTCGCAGCATTCAAACGAGTACTGATTTACTGTTCTATTGTGGAGGTGGTGAAGGAGTGTTATCTTCCAACCAGTGCAAGGCCATAAGTCGAAAGTCCAGGAAGTTAATCCTGCAGTCCCCATTTACATCCCCTGCAACAATTGTTTTACATACGGGTTTGCCAAAGTATGATTTGCTTGCCTCGGCCGTGCCGCCATAAGCTCCCATATTAATACGGCCGCCGTTGGGGAATGGCTCAGGACCAATCGGACTCATTGGATCCCCTGCGTCAATACACGGGCTGGTCACGTTATCTTGCACCCAACTTTTCCTGTTCGGATCCCACCTGCCTGCCTTGGACTTTAGATGATAGTCGCCCTCGGTTTGGAAGTCTCCTAATCGAGCAAAGCATGGGTCGGTGTCGATATTTCCCTGTCCCCAGTTCACGGTGCCGTTGCCCCAAATCCTGTCTCGGCCGCCCTCGAAGTTGCAGTACGAAATATTAAGTGTAGCTCCAGCGGGCACAAGAGCCCAGGTATGACGGTACAAAATGCAGTTTTTTAATGTGCATGTTCCCCCCTCAAAGACTTCAATACCATCCGCGACGGCTACGAAGGTGCAGTTCTTAATCAAGCCGTGACATCCAACAATCGCCGGTACCGGCCATGGTCTGAGGCAGATATATCCAATGTTGGCAATCGTACAGTTGCTGATTATCCCATCGCAGGCATAAATAAGTTGTCCACAACCGGTTATAAAGTTATCAATGACGCAATGACTGATTGTGGTGTGCGTGTGATTCTCACCTGTCGGGTCAATTTCCCAGTCGAAGCCAGTAATATAACCGTCGATATTGAAGCCTGTAAGCTTACAGCATGCCTGTTCCGTACCACGAAACACAACCGTACCCGCAATAGTTGTATGCTTAACTATATTAGAGTTGGTTGGATCGGTGCTTTTAAGTGTGATATTTTTGCCAAGAAAATTGATACTTTCTGTGTACAGGCCGGGGTAGACAATGACGGTATCACCATTTTGGGCTATATTAATGCCTTTTTGAATGGTTGCAAAGGCCGTGTCGGGGCTCAAACCATCATTGTTATCATCGCCATTAACACCATCGACGTAATAGGTCAGAGGAATCTCGTGAGCAACAGCGTCTAAATTGTAGATAAAAAAGTCACAGCAGGGGGGGAATGTTCCTCCGGTTAGTTCAACCGAATTATCGCTGAGGATCAGGAAGAGATTAACATCGACCGGGTAAGCCTCTGCGGTCTTGCCTACAAAGTTGATTTCCGTATCGCTGGTAATGGTGCCGTTCAACTCGGTCATATTAAAGAGGACATTAAGGCTCCTCGTATACAAGAAGGGGCTCTCGCTTAGGATTACATCAACCTTGTCGAATGAGGCGATGCCGGTATCGAAATCCATATTTAACTGGAACCGGCCAGTGACCGTGTGGACTTCGTGGATCCCCATAAAACCACCGGTTTGAAGCACGGAGCTTTGTTCGGGTAGAAACAAGTAAGTTTTCGTTTCGGCGACGGCCGTCACACTGTAGAGGCTGGCCGAAAGGAAGATACAAGTCACAACCAACTTTTTCATCTTAAAATCCCCCGAAAAAGTTTATGTTTAATCACTATTTTAGGCCAACTATAAGGTTAATTCAAATAAAAAGATAATATTTGTTTTATTTCCCGCCATATCCTGCTGGAGAGATTCAAAACCGCTGCTGGAAGAGAAAGGGATCACCTCAGGCAACAATCTCGCTAATATCGATGAGGTGCATCTGGCGGCCGGTGCCTCCGTGCGGTGAGTCAATTATAACGCTTCGGCCATCGGGGCTAAAACGCGGGTGTGTATCGCATCGCCATTCGCCTTTATATTGCGGCGGCAAATAGAAACTGCCAATCGGAACCTTCTTTTGTTTCTGGACGTTGTATAGATAGACATGCTGTTTTCGCAGTTTATCCGGGTAAGTGTCGTTTAGAATCCATTTGTTGCCAGGTAAATAACTACAGTGGCCGTTTTGGGTCATAATTCCTTTACCGACCACTTCGACCTTGCGAGTGCCGTCTTCGTAGAGATAAAAGGCGTTTCCATGTGAAGGATGCCATGCCCAGGCGAGGATATGGCGTGTATCTCTCCAGATGAAGTGTGAGGTTCGGCCATAATCATCAACGACTCGAATTTCTGAGCCGTCCGGCCTTACGGTGAGCATTCGCGTACCAAATCCGCCTTTGCCCTTTATGCGCCAGCGGTGCAGGAAGATGAATCGCGAGCCGTCGGGATTGAACAGGAGGTGATTGAAGTAATGTTTTGCACCGGTCAGATCAGCGTGGGGATTGGGGATTTTTGCTACGTCTGCAATTGAGATTATCAGCTTGTGCCTGCCAGTATCGAGGTCGAGACGGAAAATGCCAGAGTCCCTGGGTGCCGGGTCGTCTGTATGTGGGTCTGGCAGCCCTGCATAGCCGTAGCCCAGACGCATATCCTGAATACGGCGGAAATCAGGTGCGACGGCGGTGCGGCCATCGGGGCTTATCGTATATAAAGAATAGGGCAGGGTTCGTTTTTTGCGGCTGTGGACGTCGAGAATATGGCAGAAGAATCGGTTTTCCTGTCGATCGTTCCATATAACTTCATTCTTCGAGCCGGGTAACCACTGGAGCATACAACCCTGCTGCCAGCACCATGCGGAGCTTTTGCCGAGTTCAATCCAGCGGTCTTTGTCTTTCAAATCGACCATACCAACACTGATAACGTCATTCGGTTTAGGGCTGCGATGCTCGAAATCGACCTCCATCCCCAGTACATATCGGCATGAGGGGTCGAACTGGAGCTTGTCATAATAGCTGAACCAGTGAAATTTTGGCCCTTGCGTGATGGCCCGGGCAGGGGGTAACTTGACGCATGTGGCCTGTGTCGTTTGGTTTGAAAAACCTGCCAGTGCTATTGTGCTGCCGGCTGCATATTGCAGCAATTCGCGGCGAGTCAGCTTGATATTGTCTATATTATTATCCTTCATCTTTGGCATATTATCATTATAGACAGCGTTATGTCTCTACTATTGCGAGTATGAGTGCGTTGTCAAGATGCGATTTTATTGTTTTTTAGCTTGTTTATGGGTATTAGCTGGTACACATGGCTAAAGCTAAAGTTGTTTTGACGCCGATATTGATATTATCGAGTTGTCTGTATCTTATTGTGTATTGCGTATTTAGAGAACAATTTACATGTCCTCGGTGCAGTTACAATCCAGTAGTGAAAAATTAGTTTCCCTGCCTTTAGGTCAGGGCGTCAGGGATTTTTTGGATTATCTGATTGTTGAGGCGGGTTTGTCCAACAATACAGTGCTGGCCTATGGGCGCGATTTGAAAAGCTTTCTGGTTTATTGCAAGTCCCGAAATGTCAGTCTTCTGCAGCAAATACAGCCGGCCCTTATTCAGAAGTATCTGCAGATTCTCAGTCAGGCCGAAAAGAGTGAAAGTTCGATTAAGCGATGCCTTGTTGCTATAAGGATGTTTCTGCGGTTTGCCAAACTTACCGGCAAGATTGATGATGACTTCACCGCAATAATTGAAGGACCAAAGCTCTGGCAGAAACTACCCACAATTTGCAGTAAACAGAAAGTAATCAATCTGTTAAATGCGCCATTACGGGAAGAACCTTTTTATCTTCGTGACAGGGCGATTCTCGAATTGCTTTATGCCACCGGCATACGTGCCAGCGAATTAGCAGGCCTCAAAACCTCCAATCTGAATCTTGACATTGGTTACCTGCGCTGCCTTGGCAAGGGCAACAGAGAACGTGTAATACCCATCGGCAAAGCCGCCATTGCAGCAACTGTCGAGTACCTTAGAGAACTTCGCCCGAAGCTGGCCAAGTCGCAAAGTGCCGATTTTCTGTTGCTGTCTCGAACAGGTTTGCCTTTGAGTCGTATTGAGATTTGGAGATTGGTAAAAAAGTATGCGATGCGTGCAGGATTGCCAAGGAATCTGACCGTACATACATTGAGACATTGCTTCGCGACGCATCTACTGACCGGTGGGGCCGATTTGCGAAGTGTTCAGGAAATGCTCGGACATGTGGACATCGCCACAACACAGATTTACACACATGTCGATCAGGAAAGGTTGCGAAAGATTCATAAGGAATTCCATCCAAGGCCATAAAATATATCAAGTTGAGAACGATATGTATAATGAGAGTTGACTTGCAGGGATTTTAAGATTATTATGACAGGCGGAGTTGTGTTTAGGGTCATCCGGATGAGTACAAAGAGGCTATATCTGCTGATATTGCTATTGATGGTGGGATGCCAGC
>Ga0209427_10006538_pt1 | contig 13285 bp, 9 predicted proteins | sample DeeMarSWOR136_30_FD_187465 | JGI IMG/M metagenome (GOLD analysis project Ga0209427, IMG submission 187465) | Marine sediment microbial communities from White Oak River estuary, North Carolina - WOR-1-36_30 (SPAdes) (version 2) | ecosystem: Environmental > Aquatic > Marine > Intertidal zone >... | reverse complement strand
GAAGGAGACCTGCCGGAATCGGAAAAGGCAGCAAAAGAGGTTTTGGCGCTGCCGGTATATCCGGAGCTGACCGATGAGATGAAGGACTATGTAGCTGATGCGATCCTGGAGGTCGAGAACGTCTAACGGGATCGAAACCTGATAGCAGAGGATTTTTCAGGATATTGTTATTTTTTCTCCTACTTTTGCGCTTAACTTTCCGACGGCACTTGTGTTTTTCAGACTAATCTCAAGTGTACTGCATGAACCTTCGATAAGAAACAATTCACCTTCTTTTGCGGAATCATAACTGGGACGGTAATTCATCACGAATTTCCTGCCGGCTGTTTGTATCGAATATTTATCCTTATCCAGCTTTGCGAGATTGGTTATTATATTCCCGAACCTGTCGATTCTGACAACGATGCCTTCTCTTTGATTCAGGTAAAGCTCCAACCTCTCTATCTCTTTAATTTCTTCACCTGCACCGTCGAAATTTCCGAGGTCAATATTTGCGGCTGCCTTCGCAAATACATCTCTGCCGTGGAAAGTTCGGCTGGCATCTTCGGGGACGGGGATTTGCCTTATTTCTATTATTTTCTGCAGTTTCAGCGTTTCCCAGAGCAAGCCGTTGTCCGGCGCTACAAAATAAAAGTTTTCTGTTTTTACGGCCAGTGCTTTTCTTTCGGTGCCCACGCCGGGATCAACGACACAGCAAAACGTTGCGCCTTCCGGAAAGTATTTGTAATTATTTTTAAGGACCCATGAAGATTCGATGATGTTTTGGGGAGAGATTTCGTGACATAAATCAACGATTTTTGCATCGGAGGCGATTTTGTAAATCACGCCCTTCATCACGCCTACATATTCGCTTAGGCCAAAATCCGTCAATAAAACTATCATATCAGACTCGACAAAGATTAGTTGCTGTAACTTAAATCGCCTCCCCTGATTCGCCGCAGTTGTTTGAACCGCTTCGGGCGTTCGAATTTTGGTATCTGGGCGAGTGTCTCATCGTACAGGGCTTTTAGGCGTTTTGCAACATCGGGATGCTTGTTACCGACGTCGTGCTGCTCTGCGGGATCGGCCTCGATATCAAAAAGCATCATATTCTTTGGATTGTCGCCACCGATGACGCCCGGATAAGCACTTGGCCGGGCCTGTTCATACGGAGCGAGAATGGTGACACCATCGGGGCCTCTTGGGTCAACCCAATCGTCGCCGCGTTTCGGCGGCCGGCTCGGCGAGCGGACGTGCAGCCTCCATTTGCTGCTGCGGATGGTCATCAGGTTCGTTCCCTGCATACCGAAAATTGCTTCGTGGGGACTCTTAGCATTCGCGGAGGTCAACAACGGCCAGATGTCTTTGCCGTCTATAATCGTAATGCGGGTTTTAGCCACACCGATGCCTGCGGCATTGAGGATAGTGGGGAAGACGTCGATTGTTCCGGCTATTGAGTTATTGACGATACCGGGAGGGATTTTGCCCGGCCAACGGGCAATCATTGGCACTCGGAGGCCTCCTTCCCAGGTTTTTCCCTTCATTCCCCGGAGGCCACCAGTACTGCCGCCATACCATGGTCCGTTATCAGAGGTAAATATAACAAGCGTGTTATTGTCAAGACCGAGCTTTTTGAGTTTGTCCAGAATCTGTCCAACCGACCAATCCAACTCTCTGATGACATCGGCATAGAGGTCGTCGGGAGTTTCGGGGGTGTAGAAATCTTCAGAGGCAGCAAGGGGTTTGTGAGGCATTGCGTGCGGCAGGTAGAGGAAGAAGGGGCGATTGTGTTTGGAGCAGCGATCAATGAAATCGAGCGCCCGCTGGGTGTAACGTTTTGTGAGGGTCGCCTGTATAACGGGGTACTCTACTACCTTCTCGTTTTCGATGAGCTGGACCGGTCTCATATCGTTTGAGTAAAGGATTCCATAGTATTCATCGAAGCCGTGTTTGCGAGGCAGGTATTGGAGGGTATGGCCGAGGTGCCACTTTCCGATGCAGATGCTGGAGTAGCCGACTTCTTTAAGGGCTTCGGCGATGGTAATCTCGGAATGTGGCAGAGCGACATCGTTGATACCGGCGTCGGGTGCGGGATTAAAAACGACGCCGTTTCGGAAGGGATATCGGCCTGTCAAAATCGTAGCGCGTGAAGGAGCGCAATAAGGTGTGGGAACATAGAAATGTGTCAGTTTTACGCCCTCGGCGGCCATGCGTTCGAGATTAGGTGTTTTGAATGGTGACTTTTCCAGTCCGAATCCGGGGATGTCCCCATATCCAAGGTCATCGGCAAAGATGAGGATAAAATTAGGTTTCTTACGTGCACTGCATTTGCCAACTGATTTTGGCAGCATTACGGCAGCAATACTACTACCTATTAGTCCAAGAAAATCACGGCGATTCAGATTTTTTTTCATAACCGACTCCAATGCTTTATCTTTTCAAATCTGTTCAAGAATAAGCAAACACAAACCCATTTTCCCCGGGCAAACAGTCTTAAATATGCACAGGATTACCCATTTAATATAATATTATTGCGGTCAATCCAAAAGGCAAAAGGCTATTGACAAATACACGAGTTTATGGTAAAGGTACGAGATGAAGCAATACTCGAGTTAAGTTGTTTTTATAAAAGAAGATATAGCTATTAATTATTATGGTGTGCAGGGTCGAAAGGAGAGTATATTATGCAAAAAGGTAAACGAGTAACGCGTCGTGCGTTCCTGAAGGGCTCGGTCGGAGCGGCTGCGGCTTTTACGATAGTGCCGAGGCACGTCTTAGGCGGCGCGGGGAATACACCGCCCAGCGAAAAGTTCGGCGGTGCGCTGATAGGCTGTGGTGGACGCGGCAACGGGACGTTCGAGGGATTAGGACCGGATGTCGAAAAGCTTGCGATATGCGACGTGAAGTTTGTCAAACACGCCGACAACAAGAAGGTCTATTCAGACTTTCGACGCGTTTTGGAGCGCAAAGATATCGACGTGGTGGCAATCGCCACACATCCGGGCTGGCACGCGCTGATTTCCATCGCGGCAATAGAGGCTGGCAAGGATGTTCTGTGTGAAAAACCGATGACGCGGTTTATTGCGGAAGGCCGTGCGGTTGCCGAAGCGGAGAAACGCTACAACCGCATTTTCCAGATAGGCACATACGGCCGATTCGGAAGGAGCAGAAACCAGGGAGACATCCTGACCCACAAGATTATGAAGAGCGGGCTGCTCAAACCCTGCAAGGGTGTCCATATCAAGCGGGGCGGACTGAAGGTCCGAGAGTGGAGCGGGATGGTAAATGCAAAGCCCCATCCTATTCCAGACACCCTCGATTGGGACATGTACTGCGGACCTGCACCGCTCAGACCGTATCACCCACACCGTTTCGGCGGAACCCACCGAGGCTACTGGGACTACGAAGGGGGCGGTCTGGCGGACATGGGCCAGCACCACTTCGACCCCGTTCAGTGGACCTTCGCCAAGGACGATACGAGCCCGGTGGAAATCGAGGCTTTCGCCCCACCGGCACATCCGGAGGCGTGCGGAATGTGGGGCTGGGTCGAGTTGAAATATGCCGACGGCTTGACGTTTGTTATGGACAGCACCGAGTGGCCGGAAGATAATAAACCTTCTTATGACCGAAAAGAGTCCGGAGGCGTAAGCCTGGGCGATTTGAGTGAGGAGGACCAAAAGAAGATTAAGGAAATGCCCGATCCCGAACCGCTGATCGGATTTCCCGAAGCGATTCGTACACGGAAACAGGCCGGCGGCCACGCTGCTGCGGCGCACAGGTGTGCAACGATTTTGCACCTGGCCAATATAGCCATCCGGATGGGACGAAAGATCCAGTACGACCCGGTAAATGAAGAAATTATCGGGGATGATGAGGCCAACCGTTTGGTCAATCAGCCCATGCGGGCACCGTGGCATTTATAAGAACTTCAATCAGACTTTTGTGACAGAAAGGACTGTAATCATGAACGAAGAAACATCGGCCCTTGTCGAACTTGTCAATAAAATGCCCGATCCTGACCAAAGGGGCATGTATTGCACGGATATTGACAAAGATAAGATCGAGGGCGCTATCAGAAATATTCTCAGAGGCGGCCGTGCGAACATACTTGGCGTCGTCGATATGCTGGTCGAACCCGGTAAGGGTGACGACGTGAAGGCCCACTATGCGCTACACTGCATGGCACTGCATGTCTGCAAGCAGGATAGTAACAGGCCTCGAAGGAGGTTTTCCAGGACGCTGGCCTCTCAAATCGGCGGTGATAGACCGAAAGAGGTGCAAAAATACCTCATCCGGGAACTGCAGGTGGCCGGCGGCAGAGAGGCCGTGGAATCACTGGGTAACGTGCTGACGGACGAGGACCTTTGCGAACCCGCCGCCCAGGCGTTGGCCGCAATAGGCGATGGGGCCGCTGAGCAGCTTCGCGGGGCCCTATCCAGAACCAGCGGAAAGTGCCGGCTGACAATCCTGCAGAATCTTGGCGTTGTCCGCGACACAGATTCAGTCGGCGCATTAAAGAAGGCTTTGAGCGACGAAGACAAGGCAGTACGCATGGCGGCTGTCTGGGCGCTGGCCAATATCGGTGATAGCGGTTCAGCAGATACATTATTGAAGACAGCGGACAAGGCGGAAGGCTGGGAAAGAATCCAGGCCACGAAGGGGTGCCTGCTGCTGGCAGAGAAGCTTATCGCCGCGGGCAAAAAGAGCGAAGCAGCAAAAATATACAAACATCTGCGTGATACACAGACCAAACCGGCTGAACGCTACGTAAGCGATGCTGCTAAAATTGGATTAGCCGCTACTGATTGAAAACAAAGGGCCGTTCCAAATTAAATCGTAATCTGTGCCGGAAAGGACAGGTTGCCTATAGCAACCGGCTGTAAGCGTTTGTTTGCAAAAGAATTGGAACACTTGGCATCTGTTCGGATCGGCTGTTAATTTGAAAGGATTTTTGCGTTTGAGACTTCTCCCGGCCTGAAGATTTAGTGATAACAAAGCTTCTGCCTCAAGACGGGATTACCATTAGACAAGGCAGAATATATTGCATTTCCAAGCTCTCTGGCGTTCTCCAATCCACTTTGAACTTACAAGAAGCTGTGAGCGTATATTTTTTAACTCAAACCGGTTGAATTTTGACATTTTACCCTTGTTTTGGGAGAAGCCGAATAAACCGGGTCTTTCGGGGAATAAGCAACAAAAGCGGCTCAGGTTTACTGAGAATCAAAGCTGTCTTATGTTACTAATAATAAAACACTTATGGTTGCTACTGAAAGCAAAACAGTTAAATTGAGTTTTTTTTATCTACTACCACCTGTCAAAGCCTTCCGAGGCATGCCTTTACTAAAGCTATGTCCTTTATATGCCGATACTTATGACTGGGAAGGAGAATAGACAGAAAAAAAACAAAACCAGCTCAACGAGACTACTAAAAAAAAGTTTCCGGCTGTAAGTTATATAGTAGATATGCCTGTTATAGGTGTATAGTAGTAAGGTTGTGTTTGTATTTTGCCGCAGCCGACGGGGACGGAGTCTAGAAAATTTATCTGGAATTGGCCGATGAGGTGAAAGATTATGTGACGAATACGGTTCTGTCATTTTTTGCATAAAGAGGCACTAAAAGTAATTTGGAGGAATTTGCTACGGTAACGAAAAACAGTACATTTTTTCTGAGCTTTTTGATAATTACGATGGTTTGCACAGTGCCTTGCCGGGCTCTGCAAGCAGATGCAAATTACGATGGCAAGGTAGACTTCTTCGATTTAGCCATTTTAGCAGGTGAATGGTTAGAACAGGGACAGCAAAATCTGCTTATGATGGTTGGCAGCAGTAGAGTTCGAGTGTTTGTGCCACGTACAGTTGCCCGCTCTGACGAGTTAGAATGCTGTTATCTTGATAATACAGAATTGTGGGAAACTCCAAGTTATGAGGATAGCACCATAACACTTGATACGATGAACTATCAATGCTCTCGAGGGACAGACCCGAGTACTGATTTTGGCTCGATAAAGTTCACCTCCGGCAACGATGTTTCTCCTTTGCATATGCGAAGCGTAAGTTTAGAGCCTAATTATGCTGATGTTTCAGGAGAAAAATGCCTGAAATTGCGATACTTCGTTCATAATCTGAGCCCGGTAGACCAAGGTAAGTTTTGCGCGTTGATTATCCAGGTGTTTGACGTAAACGGTAACCGCAATGAATATAATCCTGCCGGCTACCGGTACGCTGACGAAAAGCCTTGCTTACAACCGGGTTGGCACACTTTTGTAAGATTATTATCACAACCCAATTATAACGTGGGCAATTGCGATTTGTCAAAAATCAAACGAATACAATTCCAACTTAATTTCCATGATGCCAATGACAACTATACAAGTGCAAATGTATCCGTCACCTTTGACCGGCTTGAATTCTTCACGCCAATCAGCACTGCTCAGTACGCCCTCGCTTTCGATGATGGCTTTGCTGACCAATATGATATAGCTGCATATCTAACTGCTAAAGGCTTGAGAGCCACTTTCTATATCATCCCAGGTAAAATTGGCAGCGACCCAAATTATTTGACGCTGGAGCAGTTAAAAATTATGCACAACAATGGTCACTTGATAGCCAACCATACCTGGAGCCATCAGAAGTTTAAAGAAAAGACTACCGGTGAAATTCTAATGACTATCCCGGAGTATATAAGAGAAGTGGCCAAAGCTGCGGAGTGGCTGTACGCTAACGGATTCGGTGACGGTGCCAGAATATTGGCCCAACCCTGGGGTACCGGTTATATTACAGAAGATGCGATTGATGCTGTTTTAGGTAAATACGTTGACCAGATAAGACTTACTTGGAAGCCTGACTGTGCCTATATTGATTATGACCCCCGCAGACTATATGCAGATGGCACAACAGGAGAAATTGGAGACACGGTATTAGCTGCTGCAATTGCGGAGGGCTCGCTTAGGATATTTTTCACTCATAGTCTTAGCAGTGGTGCGGTCCGAGATGCGAAGCTGGCTCACTTTGACGCTGTGGCTGAGGCGGTAAAAAACGGCCAAGTCGAAGTAGTTACAATGGATGAATTGTTGGAGCCGAGCAGATACTAATGTTGGAAAAATAATATGGGCGTAGATTACCAGCAAAAAGCAATAATGTTAAAACGATTCCTTATGTCATTTTTACTGGCATTATGTCCCAGAGCATTTAGTGCCGAGGTAAATCTGGCACTGAAAAAAAGTTATACGATTTTGCCGAAGCCGAATTATAACTTATGTACGGACAAGTTTGACAGTGTCCAGCTTACAGACGGCAAGACCCACGGCAGTTCGTGGTTCAGCAAGAGCACCGTTGGATGGAGCGGGATGTCCCAAGCCCCGGAAGTCACTATAGACCTCAAGAAGAAAGCGTATATTAGCCAGGTGAAAGTACACGGTATCGGAGGCGGGGCTGCTTTGGTTGAATACCCTCAGTTTATTGCGATTCTTGTCAGTGAGGATGGAAGGAGTTTCGGATTTGTCAGGCTGATGGAGTATGATGATTTGCCGCGGGGCAGGAATGGTAGAATTCCTCATACATTCATTCTCAAAGACCTTGGGGTGGAAGGGCGATTTGTGAAGGTTCTGATGCAGCCGGGCAAAAGTCGGCATCTTTTTTTGGATGAGGTAGAAGTTATTGGAGAGGTAAGGCCGTCGGCTAAGACCAGGGTCCGGCACGGCAAACTCAGGCAATTCACTAACAGCAGCGAATTGATAAGTGCTATAGAGAAACAACTACAACTCAAAGAAAAGATAAATGCTACAATCGAAACGGTTGGCCGACACCGGGACAAACTGAATGCCGATTTCCACAAAATAGTCATTACTGAACTGCAGGAGCTTTCGGCCAATTTTGCACTGCCGACAAACGAATTGTTTCCGGCAGATAAATTAGCTGGATTTAGCAAGGATGTGGGTGTTATCCGCGCCAAAATATACAGGCAGATTTATAAAAAGCCGTATGCTTGTGTGCCTGCAAATCCCATAGAGGTCTTAAACGAAAAGGATATGTCAATTACCGAAGAGGCGGGAGATTTGGGGCTTAATGCTGAGTTCTGGCAGGGAGAATATGAATCGGCTGCAATTAACATTATAAATTGCACAGATAAAACTATGAGCGTATATGTTTCTGTTTCTCCACTGGCTGGTCCGGAAGATGTCACGATAGATAGCAAGGAAACGTTTACTATCAGACGCGGAATTTTTATAAATGCAGCATGGGTTGGGTCAATTGCAGATGCGCTTGTGTTATGGAATGGAAAGTCATTTGAATTAGAGGCGGGTTGTGTTGCACAAATGTGGCTTACGATTTTTAACCCAGAACTAACTGCCGGTGCTTACAAGGGCAGTGTTGCTGTGGCGGCAGTTTCAGAAGGAGAAAAATTGCCTATCGAAACCATACCGATTAACATAAATGTCCCCGAAATCAAATTCCCACAAACCGTCGCGCTTAACAGCTGCTGCTGGGCATATACTCAGGTCTCATTTATGACCAAAAATATTGTTGCTGATGCAGCGGAGGACCTAAATAACCATTATACAAATGTTTTTGTTGTGCACCAGACTATACCATTTCCAAAAAAGGTGTCAAAGGACGGGATCGTTACGATGAAGCCTGATTTTTCAAGACTTGATAACATCCTGAAAATCAACAATTATTGCAGAACAGTTTTATTTTATCTTGGTTTCACAAAAGGTTTGAAGGATAGGGGTAGATTTGGTGAATGGATGAGCAGGCCCTGGAAGAGAGCTTTTACAACCTGGCTTACCGAATGGGTCGAACATCTGAAGCATACAGGTATTAACTATGATAAATTTGCAATATATCCATTCGATGAGACGCTGGGTGATGAATTCTACGATCTGGCCAGGCTGATTAAAAGTATAGATCCGAAAGTCAGGATTTATGCCAACTCTTTCGGTAAAGGCCCTGCAGACTTTATGCGTTTTAAGAATTTGATTGATATCTGGTGTTTGCAGGAGAGATACATTTCCTGGCATCCCGATTGGCTTGCTGCAATCAAAGGCTTTGGCAAAGAGGTGTGGACTTACGAAGCGAAAGGGCCGGGTAAGGCGAACCATCCTTACAATTATTACCGGCTGATGCCTTGGCGAGCTTTCAAACGAGGACAAACAGGTGCAGGTTTTTGGAATTATGTTGACTATTATAAAAATGAAAGCTGGCATGATACCGGCAGACCATACGGATACTACGGGGTCGTTTATGGTTCTTACAATAGCGTTGTCGATACTCTGGGTGAAGATATTGTCCCTTCGAGGCGGTGGGAGACGTGGCGGGAAGGCATTGAGGATTATCAATATCTCTATGAGCTGCTAAAAGCGATTGATTCGACCAGGGAAAGCAATCCGCAAAAAGCCAAGGAAGCTAAACGGATTTTAGATACACAAGTGGATTATGTTCTGCGACAACCTAATAATTGTGATGCAGTTTACGAGGCCAGGCGAAACATCACCGCTGCATTATTGAAACTAAATGATTAGGAAATTCAACCAAGAGAAGTAATTGTTTTACTGTTCTGCAGGAATGCGGACTTTGCAGCCAACAGATTAGGTCTGCTATGGTACTTTTTGGTGATCCGGTTTGAGGGAAAATGTGAAGAAAGTTTCGATTATCTTTGGTACACGGCCTGAAGCCATCAAGCTTTGTCCGTTAGTTCTGGCTCTACAAGAGCATGCAGAGTTTGAGGCACATGTTTGCGTGACAGCCCAACATCGCGAGATGCTTGATCAAGTGCTTGAGACGTTTGACATCGTGCCAAATGTTGACCTAGGACTAATGCAGGTTAACCAACAACTGGCGTCGCTGGCTTCACGAGCCATCAGCGCGGTCGATAGTTACTTGGTGGAATATAAGCCGGATATCGCTCTGGTTCAGGGTGATACAACGACAGTCTTCTGTGCGGCTTTAGCTTCGTACTATCATCGAATACCCGTCGGTCATGTCGAAGCAGGGCTGCGGACATGGGACAAGTTTTCACCGTATCCGGAAGAAATTAATCGGGTTCTCGCGAGCCATATAGCTGACTATCACTTTGCCCCGACAGCGTGGGCAAGAGAGAACCTGCTAAAGGAGGACGTCCCAGCTGAGCGGATTTATGTAACGGGAAACACGGTGATTGATGCACTTCATATTGCCGTTGAGAAGGTGCGGGCGAAAACGCCTGTAATTCCGGCTCTGCCCAAAGAGCTTACCTGTAGCGACTCGGAACAGCCGATAATTTTGATAACGGGCCACCGCCGCGAAAGTTTTGGTCAGGGTTTTAAGAATATATGCACGGCGATTGGCAAACTGGCGCGACGATTCAAAGAAACGGCATTTGTTTATCCAGTGCACCTGAACCCTAATGTTCGGGAACCAGTTTTCCGCTTGCTTGGCGGATTGAAAAACGTGTATTTGATAGAGCCGTTAAGTTACCTGCCATTTGTGCTGCTAATGGATAGGTCCACTGTAATATTGACTGATTCCGGAGGTGTGCAAGAAGAAGCTCCGAGTCTGGGCAAGCCAGTTCTGGTTATGCGTGAGACTACGGAACGGCCGGAAGCAGTGGATGCCGGTACAGTTAAGCTGGTAGGTACAAATGTTGAGAAAATAATAGAAAATACTTCGATACTACTGACCGACAACCAAGCATATACTGCGATGACTAAGGCAGTTAATCCTTACGGGGACGGTAAGGCCTGCGGCAGGATTATTGACGTGCTTAGGGAAAACCTATGAAGCTACCCGCATTCGTACAAGAGAAGCTGGCAGAGATATTGCCGGCAAATTCGCTGCGGAGAAGATTTGCAAAAGGTGCTTTCTGGTCGATTTCGGGCACTGCGATATCGCAGACGTTGGCTTTGGCGGCATCGATTGTAACAGCCCGCATCCTGGGTAAGGTCGGCTTTGGCGAGTTGGGCATTATAGTAAGCACGGTTGGTATGTTTGGCATTTTTGCCGGGCTGGGGCTGGGGCTTACCGCAACGAAACATATAGCACAATATCGTTCTACGGATACTGCGCAAGCGGGCCGAATTATTGCAATGTGTTCTGTAGTAGCGACGCTCTCAGGCGGGGTTATTACCGGAATAATCTTTTTCGCAGCGCCATATCTGGCAGCTCACACTATCAACGCCCCACACTTGGCGATGGAACTTCGTATCGGCTGCGGGCTTTTGTTTTTCAACGCCGTCATTGGTTCGCAAACAGGAGTACTGGCGGGCTTCGAGGCGTTCAAAACCATTGCGAAAGTCAATCTGTTCCGTGGACTAGCGAACTTTCCTCTGATGGTGCTTGGCGTGTATTTATTCGGCTTGCCCGGCGCTGTAGGCGGCAGAGTGGCTGCTGCCAGCATAGGCTGGATATTGAATGAAATTGCGCTGAGGATTGAAAGTCGCAGGGCCGGTGTTTTGATATCGTACAGAGACATACTTGCAGAACTTCCCATTTTATGGTCTTTTTCGGTGCCGGCTTTTTTGAGTCAGGCTATGGTTGGGCCGGTGATGTGGGGCACAAGAGCGCTACTGGTAAACCAAGATAATGGATATGCTGAAATGGGAATTTTTGCTGCGGCTCAAAGACTAATGCTGGTGCTTATTGCTTTGCCCAATCTGGTTTCTCGGGTGTCTCTGCCAATTTTGTCCGAGTTATATGGAACAAATCGAAGAAAGAAATACGGGAGAACATTATTGATGCTTGTTTGGTTATACTCAGCATGTTGTCTTGCTGTAATGATACCAATGAGTGTATTCAGCCGGCAGATAATGTTCCTTTTCGGCAAAGAGTTCGTTCAGGGATGGCCGACACTGTGTATTCTTGGTCTTGCCACGAGTGTGTCAGTTGTCAATATGGTTGTAGGCCAGGCCATCTCGTCGTCAGGAAAAATGTGGTGGGGATTCTTTCTGAATGTTCTTTGGGCCTTAGAACTGCTGATATGCACAAAGATATTTATGACACAAGGCGCAACAGGATTATCCCTGGCTTATTTGCTTGCGTACATTTTACATACCGCGCAGGTAACCGCTTTTGTCCTGAAAATTCTTAAGAAGGACTTGACGTTAAAAAATGAAAAGTATATGGCGACCATCAGAACTTGAAACAGTCAATTGTGAGATTTGTGGCACAAAGGGTTGTGCCGAAAATGTTGTTGTAAGGGGTGATGGTCTAGTTGTGGTGAGATGCCAGCGTTGTGGCTTAGCTTATCTGTCCCCGCGTCCCAAACGCCAATTCATCGAGAAATTTTATGATTCCAGCTATTTTTCCGGGCAGGGCAGCGAAATTAAGGTCGGTTACAGCCGGGAATATTATGACACCCTGCAAGCTTCTATTCCACAACAACTTCTGCAAATTCTACATAAGTTCGGTCTTCAAAATATATCCGGCCTGGAGGTGTTGGAAGTTGGATGTGCGACCGGTCTAACTTTGTCAAAATTTCACCAGGGTGGCGCACATGTGCTGGGTATTGAGCCAGTGGAAGAAGCAGCAAAAACGGCACGGGAGCTTTTTGGGCTGCGTGTTATTAACTCAACATTCGAGGACGTGCCGCTCGAATGCAATAAATTTGACATAATCATAGCCTTGGAAGTAATAGAGCATTTGTTAAGTCCAAAAGCGTTCTTAGAAAAATGTTGTCGTGTTCTACGTCCTGGCGGTCTTATTGTTATAAGCACACCAAATTATAAAGCGACCGAACTATTTGGTTCAAAATGGCGAGGTTTTCATACAAGCTTTGAACACCTTTACTTTTTCGACAGCCACACCTTATCGCGATTGGCGGAGAATTGTGGTTTTGAAAATCCCGAGACAGTATACCAGGCAGCGGTACAAATCCCTGCAACACCACCGATTATCCGACGAGCTTTAATGCTTGTGCCAGGTGTCATGCAAAGCGCCAGAGCAGTTAAAAGGCTTTGGGGTCGTTTTATAACTCACAAGCGACAGGCAGGTGGGGTTGCGCATCGATTATGGGTGGGATTACAAAAGCGGTAATTCAGGGTTAGCTGCAAAACTTGATATCGGGTCGGTGAATGTAGTTTAATGAATAAACGCTCGGACAAACCACGCGTACTGATGTTTGCTTTGGACTGCTTTCCGCCTGCGAGTCCTGAAGCGATTGTTAACGCAAAATTGGCGATTGCCATGGCAGAGGCGGGCTTAGAAATAGATGTAATCTCACAATCAAAGTGTCGCTATCGTTACCCAAGTAGTGATGATAAAGACTGGCTGCCTCTGGCTGATATCGCTCAGTCCATTTATGCACCAAGTGGGTGGAGTGCCCAGAACTTTT
>Ga0209427_10006536_pt1 | contig 13287 bp, 9 predicted proteins | sample DeeMarSWOR136_30_FD_187465 | JGI IMG/M metagenome (GOLD analysis project Ga0209427, IMG submission 187465) | Marine sediment microbial communities from White Oak River estuary, North Carolina - WOR-1-36_30 (SPAdes) (version 2) | ecosystem: Environmental > Aquatic > Marine > Intertidal zone >... | reverse complement strand
TTTGCAACCAAGGCAATCAAGTAAGGGTCACGAGGTCTTTTCTGAGGTGACTGGTGAGAAACCGAAGAAAAGACCTCATGACCCTTTCCTGCCGTGATCAGATAGAGTTATTGCAAACAATACTATGCTCTCGGTAGTAATACCGTCTGCCAGAATACTCTGCACCCCGATGTGAGCCAATATCCCTTTTGGCATGCCTCAGAGCCCTTAATAGCCAAGGGTTGCACCTGATTCCCTCATTTGTTGCTCCTTGGACTCTTGACTAGCGAAGCAGTCAAATGCTAGTCTTCCGAGGTGGTTTTAAAAGGAGGATAGGAGATGGACATTTCCAAAATTTCTTTAGAGGGCAAGGTCGCGCTGGTAACCGGAGGCAGTAGGGGTATTGGTCGTGCGAGTGCCCTGGCCTTTGCCGATGCCGGGGCCGATGTGGTGGTAGCCAGTCGGAAGCTTCCTGACCTGGAGGTGGTAGCTGGAGAAATCAAGGCCAAGGGCAGAAAAGGCCTGGCTGTAGCATCCCATATTGCCAAGATAGAAGAATCAAAAAATTTGGTCGAGAAAGTAATGGCGGAGTTTGGCCGGATTGACATCCTGCTGAACAATGCAGGCACCAACCCTTACTTCGGTCCCCTGATGAATGCTGAGGAGTGGGCATGGGATAAAACCATGGATGTCAACCTTAAGGGGCAGTTTTTTTTGAGCCAGTTAGTAGCCAGAGTAATGAAGGAACAGGGTCGTGGTTGCATCATCAATACAGCTTCTGTTGCCGGCCTAAGGGCCGGAGAACTGTCTATCTATGGCGTAACCAAGGCTGCCCTGATAATGCTAACTCAGTGTATGGCTAAGGAGTGGGGGCAATATGGGATCAGGGTTAACGCCATTGCCCCGGGGATCATAAAGACGCGGTTGAGTGAGGAATTGTGGAAGGATCCCGAGGTGGGTAGAGCAGCGGCGCAGGGGTGTGCCATGGTTCGTCTTGGAGAGCCAGAGGAGGTAGGCAGCGTTGTACTCTTTTTGGCCTCGGACGCTTCCAGCTACGTGACCGGAGAAACCATCGTCATAGATGGTGGAGAGATGATTGGAGGCCCATCGTTCCCTGAGGCTGTTTAAAACTCAGGGGATTTTCGGGGCCTTTTAAGTAAAGACGAAGGTAACTATTCAGCCACGAAGACGCCAAGGCACTAAGATTAGAGGATTATTCTTTCAATACCCTTTTTGATGATCGCCTAAGACTCATACCCGCCTGCCTCCGAGTTCCGGAATTCGGAAACTCGCCTGAGGCGGAGCTGATGGCGGGCAGGTCTATTCTTTGTGTCTTGGTGTCTTCGTGGCTACCTGAACAGTTACAGATGAGGCTTTCAGTAACCTGTAGCTACAGAAAGGAGGGCTTACTAAAATGGAAAGTCGCGGTGCGCATAAGCTTCAGCTAAAAACGGTTGATCAGATTAGTATCGCTGTGAAGGACATTGATAAGGTTATTGAGACATGGTCATCGATGTTTGCCATTGGCCCCTGGACCTTTAGGGACATTGGTGGCACTGATGCCAAGGGTCGATCCTGGAAGGCAAGACTGGCGTTTGCCTACCTGGGCCCGGTGCAGATTGAGCTTGTGCAGCCTGTGGAGGGTCGGATATTTCAGTCCAGTTTCCTTGACACCTTTGGAGAAGGCCTGCATCACCTCGGATTCTACGTGGATGATGTGGACAGAGAGGTCTCCAACCTCTTGGCACAAGGGGCCAAGCTTCTAATCACGGATCCGGGCAACTTTGCCTATCTGGAGAGTGGTGGGCCCGGCGGTGTCATCTTTGAACTTATGAAAAGGGTTAGTTGAGGAAAAACCCGGGATAACAGAAAGGGGGTTGCTATGATTAGAACGGTTGAGCAGTACCTGGAGAGCTTGAGGGATGGAAGGGTGCTTTATTGCCTGGGAGAGAGGGTAAAGGATGTGACAACGCACCCTGTTCTGAGGAGGGTTGTCATGGCTGGTGCTATGGATTGGGTTCTTACCAATGACCCTGACCATCGCGAGCTCTTCGTCACCAAGAATGAGGAGGGAGAAGACGTCCATTTCTTATGGACACCGCCCAGGACCAAGGAAGACCTTATACGGCGGAGGGAGGTTTACATAGAGGGTTGCAGATACATGGGAATACTCCTTCATTGCATGGGCGTTGATGCCTTGGCTGCGTCAAGGGTTCTCGCTGGAAGAGTTGACGGCGAATTAGGCACAAACTATGCCGAGCGTGTTGAGGCCTATCGCAAGTATCTACAGAAAAATGATCTGGGTATTACCGGAGCCCAGACAGATGTGAAAGGAGATAGGAGCCTTCACCCCTCAAAACAGGTACAACATCAGGACTATTACGTGAGGGTTGTTGACAAGAAAAAGGATGGAATAATAGTAAGGGGAGCCAAAATGCATATAAGCTCCACACCTATTGCGAATGAAGCTATTGTTCTGCCGTGTCGGACTCATTTGGAGGAAGACAAGGATTATGCTGTGGTGTTTGCCACCCCTCTCAATGCAAAGGGCATCACTCTTATATCTTCCGAACCTTCGGTCAGGTGGGAAAGTACTGAGGGAACGCTCTGGGACTACCCTGACGCTGGAAGGTTAGGCGTGGGTGATCTTGAGTGCATGATTGTTTTCGATGATGTGTTTGTGCCCTGGGAAAGGGTATTTTTGTGTGGCGAATGGCAGTTTTCGAGAGACATTGCCTATCTCTTCGGCACCTTTCATCGCCTTTTTGCCTGTTGCCGGCTGGTAGTGCTGCTTGATGAACTCACCGGTGTAGCAGCATTGATGGCCGAGTATAACGGCCTGGAGAAATATGAGCACATACGCAAGAAATTAGCGTCGCTTGTGTCCCTTACCGAGGCTGTTAAAGTTTTAAGTTGGACAGCTTGCATGTTCCCGGAGAAGGAACCTGACTCGGATTTAGTCAACCCCAATCGAATGTACACAAATATAGCCAAGTACATGTATGCTGATAAATTTCATGACGCCATAAAGCTGGTACAAGACATCTGTGGAGGGATTGCCGCGACAGCCCCTGCATACAAAGACTGGGCCAATCCGGAAGAGCGTCCCCACCTGGAGAAGTATCTTGGTGGAAAAGCCGGTATACCAACTGAACACCGACTTCGTGCGATAAGGCTATTGAAAGATCTCACAGGTTGGCAGCATACCACTCACAACATCCACGCTGAGGGATCCCTGGCAGCCCAACAGATGATGTTTTATGCCTCTGCTGATTGGGGATACTATAAAGCGGCGGCCAAGAAAGCTGCGGGGATCCCGGGGTGGGAAAAACACCCCTTCTTTGGTTCCTTCAAAGACCATTCGTCTTATGTTTTGTCCAAAATGCCGCCTGTCGATAGATCGTATGGGTTGTAGCCTTCCCCGGCCCGCCCTGGCGCGACATGGATGGAAGAAGTCGCTATTGCTGTAGCGCTTTGGAAGTGCCATACTAACAATTCAAAGAAGAAAGGAGAAAAGAAATGAACATTGACGATGTAAAAAACATTGCCGTAATCGGGGCCGGGAACATGGGACACCAGATTGTTACCCTGTGTGCCATCCACGGCTACAAGAGCATCTGCACAGATACTAATGAAGAAATCCTGAAAAAAGCTCAGGCCTTTGTCGATCGGTATCTGCCCGGACGCGTGGAGAAAGAAAAACTGACACAAGAGCAGGCCAAACAGGCCCGTGAAAACATCAAATTCACTTCCAGCCTGGAAGATGCAGTGAAAGACGCCGATTACGTGATTGAGGCGATATTTGAAGTCTTAGACATTAAGAGAAAACTCTTCGCTGACCTTGACAAGATGGCCCCTTCCCACGCCATTCTGGCCACCAACAGCTCTGCGATCGTCAGCTCCCTTATCGCAGATGTCACCTCTCGTCCCGAAAAGGTTGTCAATCTCCACTTCTTCAACCCCGCTCTGGTAATGAAGCTTGTGGAGGTCGTTCAGGGGCCGCATGTATCGGATGAAACTGCCCAGATCTCCTTGGACCTGTGCGGCAGACTGGACAAAGTCGCTGCCCACGTAAAGAAAGAAGTGAAAGGATTTCTCCTAAACCGTATCTTCGCCGCCATCTCGCGTGAGGCCCAATGGCTCCTGGAGATGGGCGTAGCCTCGTACGAAGATATCGACAAAGCCTGCGTGTATGGCGCTGGTCATCCCATGGGTCCATTCCGCCTTCAGGATCTGACCGGGATCGATCTGTCCTATACCATGGCTATGGAAGCATTTAAGGAGACGGGCGATCGTTCATTACTTCCTCCCCCGAAGCTTGTGGAGCATTACATCAAAGGTGAATACGGGGAGAAGACAGGAAAGGGCTGGTACGACTACCCCGAAGAATAAGGTTTCATTTTCAAACCTTTCCGGGGCCGCCTTAATGTTGTCCTCTTCGCCTTGGGGCTCGGCGCGAATGCCCCTTTACGCTACTGCGGTGAGTTCACTCACAGAAAAGATACCCATACCCCGGACTTTGACGCGGCCTGGTAACAGGACGTAAAAAAGTTGCAATCGTGCTCGATGCTTTGTTATGGTCTGTTACTGAACAAAAGTGCGAATCCAGGCTTAGAGCAATTACCCTTTCATCAGAATCTGTATTGCGAGCCCCGGTGATTTCTAATAGAGCTATGCTCAGTGGTTTCCCTCAAGACGTGGAGATGGATATAAAGAAGAAGATTCAAACACTGTTTAGTCCCAGGTCCGTAGCTATTGTTGGCGCCTCCAGGGCCATTGGCAAATGGGGATTTACCTTCCTGCTCCATCTCACCAGAGGGGGATACAAGGGCGCAGTCTACCCGGTTAACCCGGCAGGAGGACACCTCCTGGGGCGGAAGGTCTACCCGAGCCTGAAGGACATACCCGGCCCCGTGGACCTGGCCTTTATCCTGTTACCGCCGGACAAGGTAGCCAGGGCTATTACCGACTGCGGGGAAATCAGCATACCTGCCTGCGTGGTGATCACGGCCGGTTTTCAAGAACTGGGTCCGGCTGGACGAGAGCTGGAAGAAAAAATCGTGAATGCCGCCAGGGACGTTCACATAGCCATGGTCGGGCCGAATTGCGGTGGGATTTCCAGCCCCCACCCAATGAACCTATATTGCATGATGCAGCCCGCTTTTGCTCCTCCAGGAAACATTGCCATTGTGTCCCAGAGCGGAAACCTTGCAAGCTCCATTCAGTATATGTTCTGGAAGCAGGAGATCGGGATCAGCCGATGCGTAAGCGTGGGAAACCAGGCCCTTCTGAAAACCGAGGACTTCTTGGAATATCTAATCACTGATGAACAGACAAAGGTGATCGTAGTTTACCTGGAGGGGGTGCCTGACGGAAATCGCTTCATGGACGTTGCCCGGAGACTTACCAGGGTCAAGCCGCTCATTGTGATTAAGGGGGGTCAGAGTGAGACGGGAATCCGGGCCGCGGAGTCACACACAGGCGCAATCGCCGGATCGGACGTTGTCTTTGATGGCATGTGCAAGCAATGCGGGATCATTCGGGTAAAGGATGTGGAAGACATGTTTGACACAGCGGTGGCCTTCTTGTCGCAGCCCCTCCCGGCCGGAAACCGTGTAGGAATAGTGGCCAACGGTGGCGGCTGGGGCGTGCTTACCGCTGATGCCTGTGTTGAAGCCGGTTTGGATGTGGTGGTCCTCCCTGAAGAAACGCTTCAAGCACTGGATAAAAGGCTACCCCCTTGGTGGAACAGACAGAACCCGGTTGACCTTGTGGCAGGGATGAGCCGCGGCGCCTTTTACAAGGCGGTCGAGATCCTCTGTAAATGTGATGTGATTGACGGCTTGATCGCCCTCGGGTTCGGTTATGGTAACCCCAATACTGCTGCGCTCGGTTCAATCCCTGACGATGAGAATCTAAATATTTCCGGATACATAGAAGCTACTCTCTCCTCGGATAAACGGGGGATGAATTTCTTGCTTGATATGATCAAGCTGCATCAGAAACCGGTCTTGCTTTCCTCTGAGTTCATTGTCGGAGCAGACCTGGACCATAATGAGGCAGTATTGGCCCTGCGCAGGAACAACGTGCTCATCTATCCATCTTCGCGTCGACCTGCCCAGGTTTTGGCCCGGCTTGCCCGGTATAGCAAGTACCTAAAGAACGAAGTCCACCTCCTGAGAAACTAGATCTGGAAAGGACATCTCCATGCTCGGCTTAAAGTTTCTTGCATGAGTAACCCCGAAGTTTTGCTTCGGTGTCAGATCCTGGTAAGGAGGTGATTTCTACGAGGAGAGTTTGGCTGGTCAACGAACGGAAGGAGTAATCCAATGATCGAAGAGGTTGTAACTGATATATTTCGAATCGAGATTCCCCTGCCAGGGAGTCCCCTCAAATCCCTCAACTCTTATGTGATAAAGGCCCCGGAGAGAAATCTGATCATTGACACAGGGTTGAATCGAAAAGAGTGCCTTATGGCCATGCAGGCCGGTTTGCGAGAACTGGACGTGGATTTGCGGGAGACCGACTTTTTCATTACCCATCTGCATGCTGATCATTTTGGCCTTGTCTCAAGGCTGGTCACAGATACCAGCACGATATACTTTAACCGGCCGGATGCAGAAGCCATTAAGACCTGGGGTGGCTGGGAATCCATGATTGACTATGCCAGCATGAATGGGTTTCCGGAAAATGAGCTTCGAGCAGCCCTCCACAGCCATCCCGGCTACAAGTACGGCTCAGACTGGGTTCCTGAACTGAGTATTCTAGAAGATGGAGCCACTATCAGCATTGGAGATTACCTATTCAAATGCGTGGAGACCCCAGGTCATACCAGAGGCCATACCTGTCTATACGAGTCCGCCAAAAAGATTCTCGTGTGTGGAGACCATATTCTCAATGACATAACGCCAAACATTCAATGTTGGTCAGATCAAGAGAATCCACTGAAGAATTATCTCACCAGTCTGGACAAGGTTTCTGGGCTGGAGGTTGATCTCGTGTTGCCTGGACACAGGCGTCTTTTCAGGAACTATAAAGAAAGAATCCAGGAATTGAAACGGCATCACCAGAGAAGGGTTGATGAGGTTCTCGTAATCCTCAGCAAGGGTTCAAGGCATGCCTTTCAGGTTGCCTCTGAGATGACCTGGGATATCGACTATGAGTCCTGGAAGGTATTCCCACTCGCACAAAAATGGTTTGCCACTGGAGAGGCTATTGCTCACTTGAGATACCTTGAGGAAAAGGGAAAGGTCCTCAGAGAAACCGAGGAAAAAATAATTACCTATTCACTGAATCATGACTAGATGTCTTCATAGCACAAGATCTTAACACTTACTAATGGGTGCACAAAATAGATTGCATGTGTGTCTAAGGCAGCACCGCCCGCTTCGCTTGAGACGCAAAGCTCGCAGAGAGAGTTCTTTGTTATAAACCCAAGCCCTTTGGGCAGGGTAATTACTAGTGCAACCACGTCCGGTACTTATCGGATCATCGATTCTATTGATACAGAAGCATTTTGAGAAATAAACCATATGAAGCGAAGCTTCGGATGGTTTTCATTTACCGTCCTCTCAACGGTAAATGAAAAACTAAGCATTCTCTGCGTACTTTGCGTCTCGAAGGAGCGTAGCGAGTGGGCGGTGAGAGTTCATATTTCTGAATCTGCTTTGGCAAAATGCAAACAACTTTGTGCTCCCCGTAATATGTCAAGCCCGCAGTGGTCAACTGATACTACCAACCAAGGAGGTAGCCATGGGAAAAAATGGACGTTTGGATGGGAAGGTGGCTATTATCACAGGAGCTGCCAATGGCATTGGGCGCGCAACTGCCGTCCTTTTTGCCGGGGAAGGGGCGAAGCTGGTTCTGGCGGATATCAATGAGGAGGGACTAAAAGAGAGCTTAGATCTCGTGAAAAGAGAGGGCGGGGAGTGTATCATCAAAAGGACCAATGTGGCTGTTGAGGATGAAATCAAGGAACTCATTGCCCTGGCTCTAAAGACTTACTCCCAGGTAGATATCCTTTGTAACAACGCCGGAATTACCGGAGATTTGGTAGATCTGGAGGTCCAAGATGCTGATGATTGGCGCAGAGTTTACGAGACCAATGTCATGGGCGCTGTGTTCGGAACAAAGCACGTGGCCAAACACATGCAGGAGAGAAAATGTGGCGCTATCGTGAACACGGCCTCTGTAGCAGGAATTCGCTCCGGGGCAGGAGGCAATGCGTACAGCGCCAGCAAAGCAGCGCTCATCAACTTCACTCAGACCGCTGCCTGCGACCTGGGAGGATACAATGTCCGGGTCAATGCAGTCTGTCCTGGACTGATCGAGACGGGAATGACGAAGCCAGTTTTTGATTATGCCCGCGAGATAGGGAAATTTGGGAAACTGGGCAGTCGCTGCGAACTGAAGCGCTATGGCAGACCGCAAGAGGTGGCCTATGCCATTCTCTTTCTGGCCAGCGATGAAGCCAGCTATATCACCGGCCAAGCCCTTCCAGTAGACGGGGGCAACACCGCATCCCTCAACCTGCCTGGCATGAAGGTTTGATTGGATCTTTAGCCCCTCTTGCCGTCCATGCCCATCCACACGACGAATCCCTCCGGCAGGAGGCTTGTACAATAATAAGCTACTGAGGGCATCAAGAGGGTTCCAGAATCTCGTCCCGCAGGCTGGCATACTGCACCAAGGCCCTCAGGGCCCGTGCCGCACGCTCGGGGCCCGGAAACACCGGTACTCCCCGCTCCAGAAACATCTTTATCTCCTCTTCCTGGAGGCTGCGAAAGGTGTAACCCACTACGGGTTTGTCATGGGTTTCAAGCAACTTGATAAACTCTTTGCATTTCGCATCAATCAATTCGCGGCTCTTTTGGACTGCCTGATCCTCGGTCAAACCCATGTGCTCTAAAGCCCGCTTGATCATTACCGGTGGCATAAAAAAGTAAACCAGCAGAATGTCGGCGTTGTCTTCCTCAAGAAGTGCCTTGGGAATGTCCCAAAAGAAGTCACCGGGGTTCTTGGTAAAGGTGAGATCCACTGGGTTGTTTATGCTACCCGTACGGGGGACGAACGGGGCCAGTTTCTCGATTGTCTGCGCCGAAAGCGCTGGCAGTTCGAGACCTGCCCGTCCACAGGCATCGGCCGCCACCGCACCTGGCCCACCCGAATGAGTTTGGATCACCACCCTGCGCCCCTTGGGTTTGGGCAGGCTCCCCAGGGTCCAACAAAAGTCAAATAATTCGGTGAGAGATTGTGCTCGAATGACCCCGCTTTGGCGAAACACACCGTCGTATAGTATGTCAGGACCTGCCAAGGCACCGGTGTGGGAGAAGCCCGCACGCTTGCCTGTCTCTGAACCGCCGACATAGAGGGCCACGATGGGCTTGTGGGGAACAATGGACCTGGCGGTTTCCACAAACGCCCTCCCCCGCCTGATGCCTTCAATGTAAAGGCCTATAACCTTGGTATTGGGGCAGGCCCCAAGGTATTCCATACACTCAACAATGTCTATATTTGCCTCATTTCCGACGCTGAAGGCCGTACTGAACCCAAGGCCTAGTCGGTGGAGGTAGTCAAACATCTGGGTAACAAAGCTCCCGCTCTGTGAGGCCAGGCCGATAAACCCTGGGGCGCCTTGATAAGGAAAGGGGGTTGGGTTTAGCTTGTGGTGCGGATTGGCCACACCAAGGCAGTTTGGGCCTAAGAGGCGAATGCCGTATCTATCGGCAATCCCCACAAGCTCCTTTTCCAGGTCAATGCCTTCGCCGCCGACCTCTTTGAAACCTCCTGAAACTACAATGGCACGCTTGATACCTTTCTGTCCACACTCCTCCATTTTCTCGCACACAATGCGAGTTGGCAGCACCACCACGACCAGGTCTGGCACCTCGGGTAAATCCAGGATGCTCCGGTACGCCTTGAGATTCTGCACCTCCTCTTCTTTGGGATGGACCGGGTAGATCGCTCCTTCAAAGCCCATAGCCCGCAGAGAAGCAAGAAGGATAGATCCCATGGCCATGAAACTGTTCGAGGCCCCGAGAAAGGCAATGCTTCCGGGGTTGGCGATTAAATACAGCGGACTTTCTCTAATCGACTTGAGCATTTTCAGTCTCTTCCCAACACGACGAGTGCGTCCACGGCCCACGGCCGTCGAGGTTGATCATCAATGGGGAGCATTACCGGTTTGTGAAGGAAAAAGCAAGCGCAATCTGTCAGATCTAAAACCAACAATTTAAGACCCCCTCCCGACGGAAGGGGGTCTTAATTCAACTACCCTTTTAAGGCCTCTTTCACCTCACCTTTTCTAACTTAATTACCCCGCGACCCGCGGTAGCCAGATAGATGTCCCCCTTTGCGTTCACAGTCATAGGTAGGGCAAACTCGACAGGGGGGTAACTACCTGCCAAACCATACCCGACGGGCAGGTTCATGGCCACTATGGATATGGCCAGGTTCTTGGTGCCTATCCGAAAGAGCCTCTGACTGGCTCCATCAAGGACAAGGAGGTTTCCTGCGCCATCATCTCCCACAGCGCCGGGCTTGCCAATGACCCCATTAAGGAAGACCTCTTTCTTGCCCGTCACCAAATCCACTTTGCTAATCCTGCCGGCCTTTGCTTCGGCCACGTAAAGTGTGCCGTTAACAGTGGTAAAGGCCAAGGGGCCTTCCAGGCCGGCGGTTAAAACCTTTTTGGCCCCATCTGTAAGGCTCACCTCAGTGATCTGGCCGGAGCCGTACTCGGCCACGAGGATTTTGGGTTCGGTCTTGCTCATGAGGACCGCCATGGGTCGGTTAAGCTCACCCGCTACTGGCGTAAACTTCCCCGTAACTGGATTCCCGATGGCCACCGCGCCATGGACCGCATCGGGCCAGAAGACCTGGTCACCCGGGCCGTCGGCCAGGCCTAAGGGCAAGGGCATGCCGTGAGCGGCCCAGGCGTTGAGCTTTGTCTTCACATACTCGCCGTTTTCCACGCTCCGCACCATAATGGCATCGCCGATCAGGACCCTCTCGCCTTTAACGACAATGCCATTGGGCTGGTTCGGCCCCATGGGAAACAGGGTCTTGTACTTACCGCTGCCGTCGGTGGCGACCTCAAAGATGGTGGCATCCCAGTAGCTGGTCACAAAGAGCCGCCTGTCTGGCGTGATGGCCAGGTTATCAAGGCCAGGCATAATCTGAGCGAGCTTCTCCCTCTTCTGACCATCCAGGCTGAGCCGGTACACACCCCCGGTGGCCAACTCCACGATGTAGGCCATCTTGTCCGGCCCCACTTTCAACGCGACCGGGGTCACAAACTTTTCAGTGATGGTAGTGATGTTGCCCGTGTCAGGATGGACTCTCAGGATCTTACCTGTTCCCAGGTCAGGAATGATCAGGTCATTGGTGTCCGGGTCAAAGCCAAAGCCCTCCGGCACCGGGATGACATTCTCCTTAATCAGGAGTCTCGGTGCCTTTTCACCGGTGGGATCGAGCTCGAAGACACGGTTTCCCTGGAAGCACTCGGTCATAAAGAGCCGGCCGGTGCGGTGGTTGTACTGGATCCCGTTCGGGGCCCTCAGCCCGCTGGCAATCACGGTCTTCATGCCGTTCCTATCGATACGATAGACCTCCCCTGAAATAGGGGTCATACCCGTGACAAAGAAATTCCCCTTATCATCCGCGGTGATATCGTCAGGAATAAAGACCCCCGCATAAGGCGGCACAAACGTAGTTGCCTTCATGGTCTTAAGGTCAATACGGGAGACCGAGCCGGTGGCGGTATGCACCACATAAAGAGCGCCGTCTTGCCCAATCACTGCCCCGTTAATGCCAGGGAATGGGGTCTCCGTGACGAGGGTGACTGCCTTGTACCTGGGATCAAGGATCTTGACCCCTTCTGCCAGAACAGTCCCGCATAGTATGAATACACACGTAATACCTAGCAAGACCACAAAAGATGGTGAAAACTTCTTCACGATTTTCATGATACGCCCTCCTTTCGGTTATGGGGTTCTGCCAGTAAATTCCTCAGAACCCATGTTTTTGTATTCTTGGACCACCTACGGATCTCTGGCCCCTTGTTTTCTCGATTCAGGAATTCTCCCGCCAGTAAGGCTCGCGAAGCTGTCGCTTCAAGACCTTACCGAGGGCGTTGCGCGGGAAATCCTCATCGCGGAACTCCACCCCACTGACCCTCTGGTGCTTAGCGACGCGCGTATTAACCCAATCCTTCAGCTCCTCCTCGGTTACAGCCGCACCGGGTCGGAGCCTCACAAGTGCGAGGGGCGTTTCGATCCACTTCTCGTGGGGCACAGCGATGACCGCAACATCGTTCACATCGGGATGCTGGATAAACACATCCTCGATGTCGCTGGCAAAGACGTTAACCCCTCCGGATACGATCATGTCCTTCTTACGGTCAAGGATATAGAGGAACCCGTCCTCGTCGAACCGGCCCACATCGCCGGTGCGGATGAAGGTGCGGCCGTTCTCATCACGCCAGATGGTTTCTGCAGTTGCCTCCGGGCGGTTGTGGTAGCCCTTCATCATAGCCGCGCCGTACCCCACGATCTCGCCGATCTCCCCCTGGGGCAGCTCTTTTCCCTCATCATCTATGATGCGCATGTCTGTGCCGGCAATGGGGGTGCCGACCGATCCAGTCTTGGTCAGAATCTCCTCAGGGTTGAGTGTGGTGGCAACCCCCTCGGTAATGCCGTACAGCTCCATGAGCCCACGCCCCATCCTGTCCATAACGCGTCGTTTCAGGGGCAGGGGCATGGCCGACCCCATGGAGATCATGATCCGCAGACTGGACAGATCGTAGTTTTCGAACTCCGGGTGCTCCATGACTCTCTGGAACTGCGTCGGCACCAAAAAGGTGTGAGTCCCACCTTCCTTCTGCACTGCTTCGAGGAACCCTTCCGGCGTGAACATGGCCAGCAGCACGGTGATGCCGCCTGCTGCTACGGTGGGCAGCAATATGGTCCAGGTAGCGTTGGTAAAGAGCGGTGTGGTGAGAATGCTGATCGCCGAGGAATCGATACGGAACTCCACCCCAAGTGTGAGGGCCATCAGCGTCCGCACCAGGTGGGTATGCACAATGCCCTTGGGCACCCCGGTGGTGCCGGACGAGTAGATGATGTTGCACTCCTCGTCGCTCCCTACATCGAGGTTGGGCTCGGTATCGGACACCAGGGCGATGAATCCCTCATAGTCGGTCCAGGCCTCGTCCTCGAAACCCACCGCAACGCGCCGCTCCTTTGGAATCTCGCCCAGCTTTTCAACGATTGGGAGTGCCAGTGCCTCGAGAGGCGAGATTCCAAAGGA
>Ga0209427_10006532_pt1 | contig 13289 bp, 13 predicted proteins | sample DeeMarSWOR136_30_FD_187465 | JGI IMG/M metagenome (GOLD analysis project Ga0209427, IMG submission 187465) | Marine sediment microbial communities from White Oak River estuary, North Carolina - WOR-1-36_30 (SPAdes) (version 2) | ecosystem: Environmental > Aquatic > Marine > Intertidal zone >... | reverse complement strand
CCAAATCCTGGCATGTACGATAAAGACTCTACCCGTAACCCAATTTGATGAGCAGCTAATGCAGTAGTTCCAAACCCAGCAATAATTGACACATAAAAGATCATAGACCCTGACATAGTAAGGCGCTGCATTCCTGTGGGAATGCCTATTTTTAAAATTCTTCTTACAGTTTTTTTATCAAAAGAGAATTTATCTTTTCTGGAAATTCTCAAAATAAACTTTCCACTGAAAAAGATAATCACATACATTAGAGAAGCCCACACAAAAGCTATGGCAGTGGCAATTCCAGCTCCTTTCACTCCTAGAGCAGGAAATCCGAACTTACCAAATATTAAAACATAATTTAGGACCACGTTAATCAAATTCATGACTGCACCCACCTTCATGGGGGTTTTGGTATCACCAGCTCCTCGCAGAGCCCCTTCTGAGTTAAATATTAAAAAAATACAGGGTGTACCTAAAAAGACAATGCGAATGTAGGTTCCCCCCAGTTCAGCCACCTCCTGGCTTGCCCCTATGAGCAATAAAGCTTTTTCAGCAAATATGTACCAGAACCCTGTCAGGAAAAAAGAAATTACCAAGACTAACATCAGGGACTGAACTAATACATGTTCTGCTTCTTCCCTCTTTTTGGCCCCTATGAACCGCGCCACTAAAGCAGTAGTACCTACTGTCACTGCTACTACTAAAGCGTTTAAGAACCAGAGCATCTGTCCACCAAGACCTACTGATGCTACAGCAACAGCTCCTAACCTGCCTACCATGACCAGATCTACCATGGACACTACAGTTTGGAGCAGGTTTCCCAAAATGGCAGGCCACGCCAATTCCAGTATAGTTCTGCGCATTGGTTTCCACTGTGGATTGTCCTTTTATGGTTTTGCATTTTTCCGGAGGTAACCATTTGTTAGTATTCGTCTTACTTTTGTTACAGGTGTAACATTGGCCACGCACGCTGTTTGCTACAGAAGCCATCACGTGGAAGATTATCTGTACGATTTTGTCTTCTGCAATGGAGAAGTGGCAAAGGTTTGTGCCTATGACAATAAAAATCAAATACCCCTGCATGAAGACGAACTCAAAGCACATAACAAGCGTTTTGGCATAAAAGAGGGATATCTTCTGGCACTTCCAAAAAATAAAGGAAAGAACGTGGTAGTCAAAAAGACCTAAGCTGCTGATAGATCCTCAAGAGTACATACAGGACACTACCAAAGGTTAATTGGTGCTCGACCTTTATAGGAAAGTCTCACATAGTGACTAGCCGGAGTAGTGTGCTTTCACGAATTCTTCCAAGCGGTTGTATGCTTCTTCCAAAACATCTGTGGTGGGAAGGAACACTGACCGTAGATGGCCTTTCCCGTATACAGGACAGAATCCAGACCCATGGACGAATAAAACGTGCTTCTCTTTTAACAAATCCAGGACAAACTTTTTGTCATCTTTTGTGGGTAACTTCGGAAATATGTAGAATGCACCTTCAGGCTTTGATGCAGATATACCCTCAATCTCGTTTAACCGCTTCCACGCAAAGTCCCTTCTCTTTTTAAGCTTCTCCACTAGTTTTGGTATGTGTTCCTGACTGCCATCCAGGCCTTCTACAGCACCCATCTGACACAATGTATTGGTGCACAAGCGGATTCTCGCCTCTTTTAAGACTGCTTCTTTCAGATCGTTACAGTTGCAGAAGATACCATACCCCATCCTCCATCCTGTGGCCAAATACACCTTGGAGAATCCATTAAATACTACCATGGGTGCATCATAAACAGGAAAGGTAGTATACCCCTTTTCAAAGATCATCTCATCATAGATCTCATCTGATAACAGCAGAATATTATTTTCTGCAGCTATGTCCTGTATTTTCTTGAGGACCTCTTTCGGGTAGACAGCCCCTGTAGGATTGTTCGGATTGATCACTGTTATAGCTCTGGTCTTTTCAGAGATCTTGTCCCTCAAATCTTCCACGTCAGGAGCCCACCCTTCTTCTTCTACAGTTCTGTACGATACTGGTACAGCACCATAAAACTTGGCATATGCCATATAGGGAGGGTATGTGGGACCGGGAACCATAATTTCATCGCCTTCTTCGAGGATGGCTCCAAAAAGCATGGAGATCCCTTCAGATATCCCGTTAGTTACGATGATCTGCTCTGGGTTAAAATCTCTGTTGTTCAGTCTTTTCTCCCTCCTGCAAATAGCTTCCCGTAATGTGGGAACTCCTTCAGAAGGACCGTAAAAGTTCATGTTATCTTTTGCTGCCTCGCACAGTGCACCCACCATGTGACCAGGTGTTTCAAAGTCAAATTTGAGAGGATCACCAATATTCAGCTTTAAAACGTCAATACCTTGCTTTTCCAGTTCAGTGGCTGGCACCACCACATCCCGGATAGCATACTCTATTTCAGAAACCCTCTTGGCTAGCTTCATGGGACTGCTTTCGCAAAATACTTTTAAAGGTTTATGATAGTAAGGGCATCTGTGAAACTCCCTCAGACATTTTACCAGAGAAATACTTGTACAGTAGCCCAGGACCTCTTAGGGTGCCTCCTCGTTTCAGAAAACAAGAATGTAAAATCAGATGAGAGAACTTCAGGAATCATTATAGAGACAGAAGCATACTTAGGAGAAAAAGATCCTGGAAGCCACGCTTTCAAAGGAAAGACTAAAAGAACACAAATAATGTACGGAGAAGCAGGAAAAGCGTATGTGTACCTCTGCTACGGGAAATACTATCTTTTAAACGTGGTAACAGAGGCAACTGGCACCCCGGGGGCAGTTTTAATCAGAGCTCTGGAACCTGTAGAAGGCATTGAAATTATGAAACAGAGAAGATCTCCCCAAAACACAGTTGAGTTAACCAACGGACCTGGTAAACTCACCCAGGCTTTAGGTGTAACTAAACAGCACAATGGAGTAGACATGACTGGTAATACTCTATGGATTGAGCCCTACACACAGGTGAATACAGCAGACATATACACTACCCGGAGAATTGGTGTTGCAGATGACCAACTTTTAAGGTTCTTCATCAGTCGTTTCTAGTTATCTGATTGATTGATTGCATCTGAGCTTCCACGGAGCCAACTGATAAGCAACGAACTCAAAAGAGCACACAGAATAAATGAACCAAGGAACAGCCTTTGCAAGTTAAACCGATCTGCAATAGGACCTCCAACAGAAGAACCACTTCGAGATAGTGTCAAGACCATGCTGTGAAATCCCATGTAGGTTCCTCTCATTTCGCGAGGAGTCAGTGAAGATAAAACAGAAAAAGAAGAGACATAGTACGCACTCCATCCAACAGCCCTCACTGCAGCTGCAATGAACAAATACCACCACACAGGTGCTACAGCAAACAGGAGGACAGCAAAACTTCTTATCATCAAAGAAATCTGAAGCATTTTCACTCTTCCTATCCTGTCTGTTATTTTCCCCATGGGAATCATTGATGCAGTATCTATTCCTTCTTCAACAATGAATACATAAGAAACTTGCTGGATTGTTGCGCCAAGTTCCCGTATATATAGGGAAATGAATTTCTCAAAGAGAGAAAAAGCAAATGAGACTAAGAATGTGATAATCGTGTACATAGTAAAGGAACGCTGCTCAGTAGACAGAGTTCTCACCTGCTCCATGCTCAGCAATTTCTCGTGGGAAGGCTGTAACCCTTCAGGTTCAGCAACAAACAGTGCAAGAATAGAGGTCGCGAACATGCACAGAGAACAGAAGTAGAACAAGTAGGCATACCCGTATTGAGGTATTAAGTCTCCCACAATGTAGTACCCTATGATAGATCCAATTCCCCCAAACATGGAGATCTTCCCTATTAAAGCTCCCCGTTCTTCAGGAACTGAATGCTCAGCAATCAATGCTTTCCAGACAGGAGCTGCCATAGACCATAACACTTGGAGAAAGATCAGAACAATAGCTAAAACACTAATATTTTCAATTTCGGGGAGAAAGAGGAAAACAACTCCTGGGATTCCTTCTCCCAAAATGAGGAAGTGCTTCCTCTTGGCAACTCGATCTGAAGTCCAGCCCCAGAATGTCTGAAAGAATGCACTCACTATAAAGATGAGAGTCCAGATAACTCCTACCTGGGTAAAAGAAGCTGCTATTTCTTCCTTCAAATAGAGGGTGAAGAAAACAGCAAATGCTCCTATGCGCATGTCTACTGCAAAAGAGATCGCTGAGAACACACCGAGCATTCTCCGTTCCATACCCTATACTCCGCTTCTTCTTTATAAAGTTAAGGGAGATAAGTTATTAAGATGCAAACAAATATTGAGATATTCTCAATAGGTGATCTCATGAATCTACCAGAAGTAGTAGGAATCCTTCAGGACCTGATTCGCATCAACACGACCAACCCTCCTGGAAACGAAGGAAGAGCTGCCCAGTACCTCGGTGAGCTCTTTAAAAAAGAAGGAATTGAATACCAGCTTGTAGGAGAGAAAGGCAGAGAAAACATAATAGCATCCATAGGAAAAGGAGAAAAAGGACTGCTCTTCATATCCCACACAGATGTGGTCCCTGTTTCAGAAGAGTCCTGGGATACATCTCCCTTCTCTGCTGAAATTATAGATGGATACATCTGGGGCAGAGGCGCTTTGGACTGCAAAGACCTGGTAGCAGCTGAAGCTTACGCACTGATTCGGCTGAAAAGAGATGAAATTCCCTTAAAAGGAAGACTGATCTTTGCAGCAGTAGCAGACGAAGAAAAAGGCGGAGAAGTGGGAGCCAAGCTGCTCACAGAAGAGTACAAAGAGCTGATTCAAGCTGACTTTGCCATAAATGAGGGAGCAGGAGAGTACATAGATGTTAACGGTAACAAGCTGTACCTGCTGCAGACAGGAGAGAAAGGACCGTGCTGGTCCCGATTGAAAGCTCATGGGATTTCAGGACACGGGTCCAGGCCCACGTTAGCAGAGAATGCAGTGGTGAAAATGGCTGAAGCTGTAAAAAACCTGGGAGAGTATACCCCTAAAGTTGAGGTCATACCAGAGGTGAAACAGTTGATCGAAACCTATCTGGAGCTAAAAGGCGAGAAAACAGAAGTAACTTCTGAAAATGTAGACAAGATTATAGATAATATCTCTGATAGGTTTTTTGCTGAAGGATTGAGATCTATTACCAGGATGACTGTGTCCCCCAACATGGTCTGTGGAGGGAAAAAAGTCAACATTGTTCCAGACTATTGCGAAGCAGAAATCGATATACGCACACTCCCTGGCCAAGATGAACAGTATGTGAGAGGAGAACTGGAGCCTTTAATTGGAGAATGTGAGCTCGAGTTTGTGCACCATCATCCTGCTAACTTCTCTCCTGCAGACAATGAATACTACAACTTGATTGAGGAAACAGCAAGAAAAGTTCTAAAAGATGTGTACTGCGCCCCGTACGTATTATCAGGAGCTACTGACAGTTTCTACTTGAGAAAAATAGGAATTGCATCCTATGGTGTATCACTATTATCAAAGGAGTTTCCATCTGATCTGCTGAAAACAGTCCACGGTTCCAACGAGCGCATAGACATAAAGAGCATGGAGGTCAAGACAGAGTTTCTGTATCAGTTAGCCAGGAAATATCTCTCATAGTTACTGGGCAGATTCTAACTCCAGAAACGCTGAAAACGCTAAAAGTTATCTGCTGCTCTCCCTTTACTCGTACGATGAGGTTCACAAAACAAAGGGTGTACAGAAATAAAAGAAGAAAATAGGAGAAAATCAATTAGTTGGACATTCCCCTCAATGTATCAGCTTTTGCATGCGAGCCTAATATCCTCAGCTTTTATAGTTTTTCTCTTTGCGTGCTCAGTCAAAGAGAGAGCTTCTCGCGCGATTTCTGTGGCTAGAGTTTCCAGATGTTTACCGAGTAGTCGGGCAGCATCTTCTGATACTCGTTCTGCTCCTCCCTTTCTGATCAGCTTGTCAACTGAAGCTAGAGGTATGAGTGCCATTTTAAATCACCTCGTAAACTCTCTTCTTCATCCTTTTTAAGTATTTTGCTTCAGAAGAGGTATACGCACATTAAAATGAGGATCATGCAGAAATCTGGTCATACTTCATTCGTTCTGAAGTGTTCCCTCTCTTAAGGTCCTGTACATTCGCTATTGTACAGGAGCTGTGGCAAAACCTTTATTACTATCTGGAGAAAGAAACTATATGGATAAAAAATATTATGAAACAGCTCTGTTACTGGCTGCTGGTGCTGTTCTGGGCCAGATATTAGCTCTTTTGCTTGAGATGTCTTTTTCCATCTGGAGCTTCATACCCATTGCGCTGGTTATAGTGCTTCTGGGTGGTATATCGTTGAGGAAAATTGCTGATGCCAGAAGCATGATCAGTTCTGGTGGCAAAGTCAAAATCATGACCGGTATATGGATATTTTTAGTGTGGGAGCTTTTCAGAGTACGGTTTTTCTGGATAGTTGACCTTTTAAAATTTATCATTCTGTTCATTGTGCTCTGCTTCTTCTTCAGGATGGTACACAAAGGGTGGGAGGTGTGATATGCGCTTTTATTTCCTCCTGTTAATCCTGTTTTCTGGTATTTCACAGTCTGATCCTTTGGTTGGGTTCTGCTGGGTTTCCAGCCCTTTGTCAGACAGTACTCTCTTTGAGGAGGGATTTGCAACAGCTTCTCATCTGGGCTGCCAGATAGAACACAGACAGTACAACTGGAACCAGATTGAAAAGGACAAGGGGATTTATGACTGGTATATCATAGATCAGTGGTATAACGCGTGCATAAAGTATGATATTGTCCCTTCTTTAGCTATATGTCCTCTGAATTCAAATTCTATGCAGAGAAATTTCCCAAAAGATTTGGAAGGAAAACCTTTTGATGATCCTGAAGTCATTCTGCGGCTGCAGGAGTTCACTTCTTTACTCGTAGAACAGTATCCAGAAATAAAATACGTGAGCTTTGGCAATGAAATCAACTACTACTTACGGTATCACTGGGATGAGGTCTCTTCATATTACACAATGTGTTCCCACTTATACTCCTACACAAAAGAGAACTACCCCACAATCGGTGTTTTGGTCGTATTTGGATTTACTGGAATGGAAAAGAGAGAGGAAGAAATGATCTCCATGTTTCTGGATGCGTGCGATATTGTGGGTATCTCTTCCTACCATGCTTCAGTATCGCTGGAGTCAGTGACTCCACCCGAGCTGACAGAAGAAGAGATGCACATGATTCTGGAATACTGTATCAAACTGTGCGGCAAAAAGCGATTTGCTATTGTGGAAACGTGCGCTTTTTCCTACCCAGATCCAGATTACCAGGTGAAGTATGTCCACGTTTTCTTTGATATCATTCGTTCTCACAGAGGAGAAATGGAGTTTGCCTGTTGGTTTTCCACCTATGATTCGTATCCTGGCGTACTAACTACACTGGACCCCTTCCTTGAACAGTTCAACTCTGCTGGACTGCTTCAACTGGATGGGACTCCCAAAGCTTCCTATTATGCATGGATGGAGGAAATGTCCCAGTTAGGAATTGTCACTGGATCTGCATCCAACAGGGTTCTAGCTGTTGTTTCAGGAGCAGTCATTGTCTTCTACCTGCTGAAAAAAAGTGCAGCATAACCTTTCACTCTACCCTTATTTTTCACTCTATCTTTCCTTTTTCCTTTACCTCTACTTTTAATTCTACTTTTACAGCCAGATGTGTACCTGTTTCTCAATATTTTGGCAGAATCCATCTGTATCTACTTCTGGAACAGTAACAATCAAAATATCTGTAAACCTGCTGTAGCGCTTCTTTTTGTTCTCAACCTTTTTGGGATGAGGAGCAGATACTACTTCAATAGCTAAGTGTAGATCCACAATGTAAACATCTATGACACCGTGGACAGTTTCAGCTTCCAGGAGTACATCATATCCTCTGTCTCTAAAGAGTTTGTATAACACTGCTTTGGTCAAAAAATGTCCCCAGCTCTCATTTTTGTTGTGCACCCTCACGACATTCCGGGTAGTTTTATCATAGATGATGCCATACGTGGAGAGCATCCTTCTCTTTCCTGCTTCTGTCAAGAATCTGACCTTATTGCGCATGCAATGCCCCCATCCTCTGTGTGGGAGAGCACTTAAAAGAGTTGTGGGAGAGCACTGGAAAAATGCTAGACATTTCCTGATGGTATAATTCATTGTTCATTTCCTTCAACATCATTTTTCCAACACAGAACTCTGTCTCTGGAAGCTGCATGTGAACAGTATCTGCACACCAGTTACCTCTATAGTACAACCTGAAAGGTTGAACCCCTCAAAAATCTCCTCACCAACCTGGCCTGAACCCCTTCCATTCGAAAAGCTTAAAGGCACCAACTATGAGAGGGAACTATGAAAGATGTGTCAGTAAGAATACGAGGAATATATTCTACAGCGCTTACCAAGGTTTTGGCAGAACGGGGATATGGGGTATGCCAGGTCTCTCCTTTGATCAGGGACAGACTGCAAATTGAAAGTCTTGATCTTCCTCCTGACATCGATATCAGACACACCTACAATCGCCAGGGTATTTCTATTGTGGCAAATAGCGAAGTTTTAGACACTTTCCTCGAGGATATGAGACAGGATTTCTCAGATGTTCTCATCATTCCTTCAGGGATAGATCTCTACGGTATATACAAAGGAAGAAACCTGGGAAAAGGTGAAATCGATCTGGGAGGATTTGTGGGCTACCTCGAAGAAAGAACAGCAGAAAGAGATGTTTTGGTTCAGGTATCAGAAATAAGAAACCGTCCGATTCTCACTACCAGAATTTCTTTCAGCGGCAATTATGCAATTTTAATTCCTCAAGAGGGAGTAAAAATTTCCAGGAAAGTGGAAGATCCAGATGAAAGACGCAAGCTGTATCATCTGGCAAACCAGCTTCAGATTTCCCCCGGATATGGGCTGTTGTGGAGAACTGCTGCAGTGGATCGTGATGATGGAATTCTAGGAGACGAGGTTCAGAACCTGGTGGAAGAAATGCACCGCATCAACATGGAGTTTCCTGCTTCTTCCATGGGGTTGCTGAGAGAGGGAAAAAAACATGTCAATATACTCTTTGGTGGAGAAAGCAAGAAAAGACTTGACTTTATCAGAAACAATATCCTGCCAACAGCGCACAACCACCACAAGTTGAAATCATCAGGAAAGGAGTTCTCTCTGGCAGTGGATCTTTTTGAGCGCATTTTGCAGAGATATTCTATAGAAGAAAAGTTAGACGAGCTCTTGTGGGGGTTGAATCCCTGGAAAGTAGGAGATTCCATTCTCTTGGAACATATTAAGCCCAATGGAGAAAAACTGCACCTGGGAAGGGCTGTAGTTCAACAATTTAACTACCCGTACGTGATTATGGAGCGCAGAATGCACACGTATGGGGTCTATGATGGATTAGGAGCCAGAAAAGAAAAAGGTGACAGAGTAGTCACTCGGATGAAAGAAGGAGAATGGGTTTTCTTGCACGAATACTACTCCCCAGATGGAGAGCCCAAAGGACGATACTTCAATGTGACTACACCAGTGGAATTCTATCCCTTCAAAGCGAGGTACATAGATCTGGAAGTGGACGTGGTGGAAGCAGAATTGGAAGAAAAGCGTATAATCGACACTGATAAGCTGGAGCAGAGAGTCAGAGAAGGATTCATATCAGAAAAACTACAAGATAAAGCTTTAGAAGTAGCTCAATCAGTATTAGAGGGTAAAACATGGATCCAATCCAGCTAAAACTCTTTGTGGAAGCTCTCAAAAAGGGAGAAATCAGGAAGGCCTCAGACATACTCGAGCGAGTTGCAGCTTCTGATGAGTATCAAAAAGGGTACAAGAAAGCTCTCCTAGGAATTGTGACATCAGTAGAGAACAAAGAGATGAACAGCCTCTTTTTTAAGATGATTTCTGAGACTGTGACCAAGAAAAGCCTGGAAGAACAGAGAAGACAATCAAAGAAGATGTCCCAAGACACTTTCAGACCAACTTCTGAACAGGGATACGAGAGAGCATGGTATGATGTTCTTTCCATCTATCTGGGGAAGAAAAAAGTGGGCTTAGACAAGCATGTGGAAGGTGAACTATACTGAATTTCTTTCCTTTTCTTTAAATGATTCTTTTCTTTTCTCTTTTTTTGGGTCAGATTGCATCTTTTTGTTGAATATTTCCTGTTGAACCCCTGTCTCCACCACAACATTTATATAGGTACGGTCTCAATAGTAGCTTGGTGATGCTCATGCTGGGACCCTTGGAGAGGGAGGTCCTGTCCTGTATGAATGACATCAGAGAAGGAACAGTTCGTGATGTGTACAAGCATATGCGAAAAGAGAAGAACATTGCTTACACAACTGTATCCACCACGCTGGAACGACTCTACGAAAAGGACTACCTCACGCGCGGAGAAGACACGGGAAGAGGCGGAACCCGCTACGTCTACTCCATAAAGGATGTCAAACCGAAGATTGCAAAGATGTTTGTAGATGAATTCATGTCCATGTTCGGTAAGTCAGGGATGTCTGCCTTGCATGACGAAATCAGTAAACACGAGTGATTTTTTTGTTCTTCCTTCCCTTACTTTTGCTTTGTGTGTTTTCAGGACTGCTCTTTTTGATGTATACAGTATACAGATCCCATCCAAAGGATGCACGAACCAGGAGCTTAGCCCTGTCCTTCATGGTAGTGTTCATACTGGGAGATTATACAGCTGCGAGCTTTGTCTTTTTTGAACGGGGAGGTTCTGCAGTATACATGGGTGCACTCTTTTTGGTGCTGGTGATCTTTATTCTGGGAAAATCGCTCGTAGAATACGTGTATACTGTCCCTCATTTGAAAACGCTGAAAGCTTCACCTCTTGAAAACAGACAGATTATAAACTTAGCCAGAGAAATTGCTCAAAAGTTCAGGTTGCCCCATCCTGAAGTGTATATCACCCACTACGAGGTGCCCAATGCATTCACTTTAGGGAGGAAGGACCGGCCCACACTGGTAATTACAGATGGGTTATTAGATTTAAACTATGAAGAGGTGAAAGCAGTCTTTGCCCATGAATTAGCTCACGTAAAAAGTAACGATTCTTTGATAAAAACAGTGGCTTCTGTCATGCGGAGCTTTCTCTTTTTTGACCCTGTGACCAGGGTTGTGTATTCTAAAATCTATGTGGAGAAAGAGTTCGTAGCAGATGAACGTTCAGCCAGGGTGACAGGCAAACCTGGAGATTTAGTTTCTGCTTTAAGAAAGATATACAAAGAAGTATCAGAGTTTGGTGAAGGAATACCTTCTAAATCTGTTTTGAACTTCTCTCAGGTAGTTTATGATGCAGATTCTTTAAGGCAGCGCCAGGGTATTCCTACAGACCCCATTTTGAGGAATAGGTTTATTGTGGAAAGGAAGATGATGCCAGGATCTGTGGTTCGGGAGAGGGTAAAAAGGTTAACAGAAATGGAGAAAAGTATCAGAACAAGAAAATCTGTGAAATGAGCTTCGGTCTGAACCAGTTGAAAAACCGCAACCTTTTTATCCTTTCACACATCTTGCAGTATAGGGCCTGTAGCCTAGCCAGGATAGGGCGCGAGGCTTCGGAAGCTCCTCTATCCAACACTGGGGATACCTCGTAGTCTGGGGTTCGAATCCCCACAGGCCCACTTCAGACAAGAGGGTAGTGGGTTATTTTCATTGAGTGAGTTTTCTATTTATTTGATAAGTAACGATTGCATTATAATTGCATTATATGTGATAAAAATGCGATCAGGAAAAGAAGAGTTTTTTTAAAAATTAAAAGAATTAAAGAATCAATAAATTAGTGTATCATCCTTCAACTTTACCCCACAGTGCGGGCAGGAAACCCAATCCTCTTCAATTTCACTCTTGCAGTAAGGGCAGATCAATGATTTTCTTTCTTCCTCCTTTCTTACTTTCTCTCTCTTTTTTGTTTCTTCCTTTTTTATTTTTTGCGTGTCTGGTTTTTTCATCCTGGATCGGTAAACCAATCCCCCAACAACTGCTGAGACCATGGTTATGATTATGGCTCCAACAAGGAACACATTGGTTGTTCTGGGAGATTCCCCGTCCAGGAACCCTTCACAAGAAGTGATCCACTCGTTACATACTGAGGCTCTTTCTGAATCCTGCAATTCTGTAAACAATAATAAAGCTTCCTCAAATTTGGCTTTGGCTCTCTCGTACTGCTGCTTTTCAAAGGAGGTAACCCCTTCACTAAAAAGTGTATCTGCGTGCTCTCTACCTCCTGTACCCTCCATTTCCATTTCACATTCTTGTAAGAGTGAGGTGCACTCTTCGTTTTCAACGTTAATAGATTGAAACAAGTGCTGCGCTTCCTGTAACTTTGATGCAGCAGACACATAGTTACCCGATTCATAGAGTGCTGCTCCCTCCTGAAGGAGAGCTTCTGCTGTAGTACCTGTTTCTGTATCAGCAATGAGAGATTCAACAGTCTCTATTAGATTTACTGTTGCATCACTTTCATACATAGTTGAAGCTGTTTCTAAGTAATTCTTTGATCTTTGCAGTGTGGATTCTGCCTGATAAAATTCACCAGATTCCAACTGTTCTCTTCCTGCATCCATTAGTGTTACTCCTTTGTCTAAGAACTCTTCAGCCTGCAGGTAAGGTCCTCCTGGTTCAGAAAGCCATTGGAAGATATTGGATGCAAACTGCTTATTATCAGACTTATAAACCCATTGGGCAGTGAAAAGGTCGCTGTCAGACAGAAAGATAACTCTTCCTCTACCGTACTCACAGCACGCGACCATGCATTTTCCTTCATGGTGTAAAACCTCTTCAGTTGGCTCTGTCACCGTAAGATAAACTGTGGCAGCCCAGTTAATTTCTGAAACTCCCACAAGAACGGGATGACTCTGTGAGTATATTTGAGTTTTCCCGTAGTCCCCAAGTATCATAGCATCGCTGAATTTACATCCGAAAAATTCTGAAAGAGAGTTAATGTACTGTGAGCGTGCACCTCTCACATCCTGTGGAGGCTCTGCCACTAACAGGAGCCCACCACCATTTGAAACAAATTGTGCAATCGCTTCTATTTCAGAAGAATTAAAGTTTTCCTGGGGGATGCCTACAAAGAGTATGTCGTAGTCCTGAAGGGTTCTGTACTGTATTCCACTTCCTGAAGTGCGAAAAACGTAATTGGTAAAAAGGTCAAAACACGGCTCTCCCTGCATTATTCTCTCTTCATGAGAGAGATCTACGAGGATTTTCCTGCTGGCAGCAGAAGATTGCGGAACCAATGCCAGCACCACACACATGATCAGGAAGTATCGGTTCACCAACGTCACACT
>Ga0209427_10006531_pt1 | contig 13289 bp, 10 predicted proteins | sample DeeMarSWOR136_30_FD_187465 | JGI IMG/M metagenome (GOLD analysis project Ga0209427, IMG submission 187465) | Marine sediment microbial communities from White Oak River estuary, North Carolina - WOR-1-36_30 (SPAdes) (version 2) | ecosystem: Environmental > Aquatic > Marine > Intertidal zone >... | reverse complement strand
GTTGTCTCAAGAGATCCTCTTCCCGCCTCTCTCTTTCCTCAAGTTCTTTTGCCAGAAGGCTCGTCTTCCTTTTTTGATCCTCAAATTGTTCTTTCATGCCCTCTAGTTGGGCAACGGTTTCCATGAGCTTTGACAGTTTTTCCTGTAGTTGAGCAATCTTCTCGTCCTGGCTCAACTCAGTGGTTACGGGTTTGGTCTGGGGCGCAGGTTCCTTTTTCTCGACACTTTTTGTGGTCGTCTCCTTTTCTCGTTGGGATTCTTCTTTCAGTTTCTGTATCTCCTTCTTGGTCTCCTCTATCTCTTTTGAGGCCTTCGCCGAGGCAAGATATAAGTTTTTCCTTTTGGTAGCATCCTCAGCTGCATGAATAATAGCCCGATTTTTCGGGTTCTTTTCTCTCATTTGCTCAAGAAAATCCACAATCTGGAGATAGTCATCTGTTTTCCAAACGATGACATCTACACTGAAACAACCAATATCACTTTCATAATATTCCGGATAGAAAGGTTCTCCATAGCTGCTTACTTGCCCTTGTTTATAACCTAAATAAAGGTTTCCAGACCAATATGAGTGGGCGGTAAACGCGTTGCGACCATACAGTGGTGAAAAATAGCAATTCGCCTTTCCGATCCTTACCATGAGCGGCCAGCCATGTTCTGGCTTTACGTCGTGGCCTGCCTTACATGTTTTTCCCGGACAATAATCAATGCTTCCCGTTGCCAAAATGGTGTAGAAATCTTTTTCGTTTATGTAAATCTCTGTATTTCTCATGCCCGGACGGCCTGCGTGAAGAGTTACGTGTTTATATTTCTTGACTATAGATGGTAAAGGTTTGGGCATCTTGAGAATGGGCTTTGCACATCCAGCGAGCACCAAGAGACAAGAAATGATTGCAAATAAGAACGGTAAAAATACTCTTTGCGCCTGCATCGGATAAACCCCCAAACTTATTTCATGACCTTAATCTCAGGTTTTTCCAATTTTGCCGAAGTCATTCGGTTGATGGGCTCCCACCCTACGATGATCAAGTACGCTCCCACCTCCTAAGTCGTCTCAAGATGTCATTGCCTGCACCTTTTCTTCAAGGCTTCCTCGACGACCCTTTCAATCTCATGGTGCTCAATCTAGCGATCTCACGAGACGAAAGCCGAGTATGTAGCTCGAATGGAATGTCAATCCGTAACTGCGCGTTGCCGACCGGCAGTTCCAGGCAGCGTCGTCCCAACTGCCCCCCCGCCTAACCCGGTGGGAGCCTAAAAATGGCCCCTTAGGGTCGGTAACCTCACGCCGGGGATACTGTTTCTTATACCAGTCCTGACACCACTCCCACACATTGCCGTGCATGTCATAAAGTCCCCAGGCATTGGCTTTCATCTGACGCACCGGGTGCGGTCGTCCTTCAGAGTTATCAAAATACCAGGCATATTCTCCAAGTCTGCCGTCGCTGTCGCCGAAGCAAAACCTTGATGTACTCCCCGCCCTGCACGCATACTCCCACTCCGCCTCGGTCGGTAGGCGGTACTTATCCGTTCCTTCCATCTGATTGAGCCTGCGAATAAACTCCTGGCAGTCATCCCAGGAGACCCGCTCCACCGGACAATCTCCTCCGCAGTCGTTGAAATAGGACGGGTTATCACCCATTACCGCCTCCCAATGCCCTTGGGTCACCTCAGTGGCCTGCATGTAAAAGGGCTTGCTCATGGTTACTTTGTGGTATCTCTCGTCTTTCCCTCTGTCCATCAAGTTTCTTAACGGACTGCCCATTTCGAACTCTCCCGCCGGAAGCGATACGAACTCCATGCCGATACTGTTTGTGAATCTCTTTGCGCCAGGCCCCGACTCAACAACCCGCTTTACCTCCTTCTCCAGATTCGCCTCAAGTTGTACCATCTCCCCGGTGGCCACCCTCACTTTTTCCTCCCAATCCTGATAGCCGGTTTTTTTCACCGTTAGGGTGTGCCTTCCCGGCTCAACCTGCTCAATGGTGCACGGGATCGTGCCACTATAATACCCATCCAAATAGACCTTGGCTCCTTCCGGCGTTCCCGAAAGGGAGACGCTTCCCGTGGTCACCACCCCCTCAAGGTATGCCCGCACCTCAAGCTCCTTGTCAGGGCTTACCATCACCCGCTCCTCGTACGGCTCGTAACCATCCTTGGTAACCCTTACGGTGTAACGGCCAGGCTGAAGATCATCGATGGTAACTGGGGCTAAACCCTTTTGCTCCCCATCCAGATAGACCGTCGCCCCAGAAACATTTGCCCTGACCCTGAGAGTCGCCTTCTTGCCAGGCTTCTCAATCACAGCCCCGCCGCTTTTGGCCAACACGAATATAAAATCCCCTCGATCCAGATCCGGATTGTTGATCTTGCCATACTGCGGATGCTGGCGCCCCCTGGTGTACTTCACCACCTTGTCCGAAAGGTAAAGCCCCAGCTCTGAACCGGTGATGTAGCCATCTCGGGTAAGATCCGCATCCCCCTGAAGACCCAGAAGAAGACACCGCTTGAACATGCTCCTGTCCGGAACCGCCTCGTCCTCCCTCCCAGCGGTGATGTACTGGCGCACGGGAAAGGTGCTCTTCTCGCTGATGTCCTCCGGCACCGCCCGCACCAATGAAAAGAGCGAGCCCGAAAAACACGAATCAAAGAGCATCAACACGTGCTTGGAACGGATCCGAAGGGAATACGCCTCGATGTCCTTCATGCTGACCGCCCGATTGATAAACCCCTGCGGATCATCCCGAAGCAATGGGCAGTCGCGGGGAATGATGTAGCCAAGCTTGGTGCTGTCAGCCAAGGTCTCCGTCTCCCCGTGACCCGCGTAGTAAAAGAAAAGGGCCCGGTCTGCCTCCAAGCCATCCTGGTAGGCAAGGGAGCTCAGGGCTTTTTTCAGCTCCTGGGAGGTCGGGTCGGTCACCAGGCTGACCTTGAATCCCATCCCTTTCAGCAGCTCCGAGACCTCCCGGGCGTCCTTGACGGCGTTGGGAAGGTCCGGCCACCTCTCGTAGTCGCTCACTCCAACAACCAGAGCCTGGTAGTCCTTGTAAAGGTAAAGCTGTTGACCTCCCTTGGCGGCAATCTTGATACCGCGGGTTGCGCTCAATAGTTGGGTATTGACGCCGAGAACGGAAATCAGACAGAAGAGGAAGAAAATAGTGACAACTCTTTTCATTATCCAATCCGTCCCCCCGTTTGTCGGTCGGAGGGAGGGCGCATTAGTGGATACTAATGGTGCAACTGCTTTCAGCCCAGTTGAAATTGGGCAGTTTATCCAAGGCGACGCTAATGCCTCTCATGCCGCGGGTGTTGCCTCTCTCGATCGTAGGAAAGAAGCTTTTCGTGAAATCGAGCTGGAAAAGGGAAAGGGGCTCCGTGGTGGCAATGGCTTTGAGCCTCTCGATTCCAAGTGGAGGCTCAATGGTGAGCTTGAAACCATACTCTCTCCCAGGGATGACGTAAGTCTCGCCTCCCCGTATGAAATTGTCCCGGTAATAGTGATTGGGAAAAAGGACTTTTACGTTCCCGTTCGGGTCATAGTCGATCAGTGTGAGGTAGCAGTTCCGATCCGACCGAAAATGGAAACGAATTTCCTCTCCCACGCGATACCGCTTCTTATCCGTCCAGATATCGATGTTGAAGCTCGGTTTATCCTGTTTGAGGTTGGCAATCTGGGAAAGGGGATCAGACGAAAGCTCGATGGAAATGGCTCTGTCCTCGTATAATTCGATCTCCATGGTTTCCGGCAGATATCCATCCGCCCTTGCCAGGATTGTGTGTTTGCCGACCAGCACATCCCCCAGGACCATCACCCCTTGAGAGGCCTTACCTTTATGTTCTCCGTCAAGAAGGATTTCGCCCCGAGGGGGGGTTATCCTGGCGGTTAACGTGACCCTTTTGGGAGTGAGGGGAATGGTTATGCTTTTGTCATCGTTGAGGTAGATGCTCTCCTGTACCGTCTCACATCCCTTGGCAGTAACGATAATGCTCCGGTTGCCCTGAGGTAGGTCCCTGAATATGGCGATGCCATCGATGCTCCTTACCACCTCCTCGCCCACTGCCACCGAGGCCTCCATATGAGATGGGTCGATAGCCACCTTAAGGATCGCCCTCTTCACGCCTCGGAGCATGCTATGAACCACTCGATCCTTGTCAACCTGCGCCTCAGCCACGCTCAGAATCTCCCCCCTGGTGTTGATGAGCCTGACGTTCACATCAACCCTTGATCCACAATCCGTGATAAATCCCATGACCATTGCGTCGATTCCGATCTTTCCGCAAATGGATTTCACCGTATCCTGATCGAAATACCCCTCCATTTCGACCTTCTGCTGCATCAGAAGATGCCGCAAGAGCCTCCGCTCCAGGACTTTCTCGAACCTCCCCGATAGGAACAGCTTGGTGATAAGCTTCTCGGATATGAAAGACCCTAGTTGCGTGTGGTTGTCATGCGGGCCCAGCAGATCCACCACCGCTATCCTCGGCCTCTTCTCCAATGGCAGCGATTGCGAGATCTCGCGGGCTACTTTATCAATCCCCATCTCCAGGGTCATCTCCGGGCCAACGGGCTTTTCCGTTTCCACGGGGACGGATTCCCCCGGCTTTATCTCTCCCTGCCTGGCTGCGCATCCAAAAGAGATGAGCAGACAAAAAAAGATAAGGATGCCGGTTTTTACCCCAATGGTTCCGATCCCATTCCTGAGATGCATACAAATTCCTAGAGAACCGCGCCCTAACCTGGGTTCCAGTGACAAGAGGCGGAGATGAGGCTATTTCGTGGCCCTAACGTTTCGGCCCGTAGGATGGGTAGCGATCTGTCACTTCTTCTGCTCCATTTCTTCAAGCTCTTTGTGGAGCTTTTCGGCATTCTCCCTGACGAAGTCCCTCACCTTGCCGTCCAATTCCTTGTAGTCGTTCAACGCCTGTTTGAAGGCAAAGAGGTCCAGTTCGCACAGGGAAAAGAGAGAGCTATCTTCCGGGTCCTTCCAGTGGTCGATAATCTGTGCCCCATGGAGTGTGGTCTTCGTGAAGGTCTTCAGCGCCTGCTCCACATGCTGCTCCTCCGAGGAGGCCGACATGTCCCCGGCCGTGGTGGAGGCCATGTAGTCCTTAGCCAGAGAAGCTACATAGGTCTCCAGAATCTTGGCAACCTCCGCCCTGGCCCGATTGTCGGCGGTTGAGATCAAGAGCGCCCTGTTTTTGATCCCGGAAGCTATGCCGACACCATAGAAGACCTTTCCCTTATCCTCATCAAAGGCGCCGCTTCCCTTGACAACCCACGCCGGGCTCTCTCGAGACCACTCGACGGTTTTCTCTACCACGGGTTTCTTTTTCGCACAGCCCAGAAAAACAAGAGTCCCCATTGCCACCAAAACACACAATCCCTTCACAACTTTCCCTTTCATAGCTACCTCCTTCTTCTGAATTTTTCGATCTTTCCCCTCATCTCCTCCATCAGATCCTCCATCTCCCGCATTCCGGCAACCAACTCATCCATGTCATAGGGATTCTTCTCCGTCAGGATTTTCCCCTTTGGGGAGGGTTTTTCTCTCTTTCCATCAGGTCCACATCCCCCTTTCCCCTTACCCTCTGGCTTCACGAATCCCTCGGACACCTTCTCTCTTTCCTGCGGAGATTTGGGCTCCTCTGATGGCTGTTTATGTTTCGGCTGGGGCGGCGCTTTCACCACCTTCTTCTGAGGTTCAGGCGGACCCCCCCCCACGGGGGAAAACCGGTAGCCCAACCCCTTCAACCACTTGAGGGCAACATTCGATTTAATGGAAAAATTGACATCGGTGATCGCCATGCCGTCCTGGGCCGTCCGCGCGATCATGGAGTTGATGCCGATCATGCTCCCCCGCTCATTCAGGAGGGGACCGCCGGAGTTGCCCCTGTTAATACTGGCCTCTGTCTGAAAGAGGTCCTTCCCGATGAGGCCACCAAAATTCTGCCTCTGGGCACTGATGACCCCGGTGGTTAGACTCCAAAGCCCTCCCTGCTCGGGATGGCCAATGGCATAGGCCTGATCGCCCACAACAACCCTGTCCGAATCCCCGAACCCAACTGTCGTAAGCGGCACATCCACATCTGCGATCCTGATAAGGGCAAGATCCAAGGGCAGATCGTACGCCACAATCCTTCCCTTGTAGCGCCTGGACAGATCATGGCGATGGTTGCCGGTCACCTTGTTCGGCTTCAAGTAAACCGAAATATCCGACAACGGCTTTGAGGAATCCTTCCCGGCGAAAATATGGGCGTTGGTGATCACAAGGCCGTCCTCACGGATGATCGACCCTGTGCCGCATCTCCCCGTTTTTGACCCTTCTGGTGCAAAAACAAAGACCACCCCAGGACTCACCTTTTGGTAGATCTCCTTGGGCGTTAAGGCAAATCCGTGCTGGCTAACAAGACAAAACCAAGTCGCAACGATTGCCAAAATAGAGTGAGTCCCTTTATTTCTCATCATCTCTCCGTCCTCTTCGTCGCAAACTGCTGGCTTAAACGAGTTTATCTTGTTTGAATAGAATTTTTTTCTAGGCTTCTAGCAAACCCTGTGCCACGAGATGTAGCCTCTACAATTAGTTGAAACTATTGTAAAAACCAGATAGGGTGTTGATAATTGCGGCCAAACATAGAAATTTTTTACCGATGGTATGAAAAATATTTATAGCTCAGAATAAGACGATATTTTAAGAAGTGAACCAGTCAGTTCAATCATAAGGGTCCTCCCTTCGCTCCGATACCATCTTCCTCAGTTCTTCGATGGCCCTTTCTGATTCCAGGACGAAGGGGTGATTCGGCCCCAGCTCATCCGTTACATTCCTGAGCTTATGGTACTCATGTAAAGCGAGGCCCAATTGCCCCGCCATCTGATAAACTCGGGCCAGGTTGAACCGGGCCTCGTACATTTTCGGTGCCTTCTCGATAATCTCCCGGTAGGCGCAGATGGCCTCATTCCATCTTTTTTCTCGGACCAACCGTTTCGCTTTGTCCATGTCATCCTGGTAGAACCGGTTTTCATAGGAGGGATCCGAGTAATCGGTCCCGTAGATCAGGGATATGCCCGCCGTTGATACGAAGTCCATGAGCCGGGGCAAGGCGAAACTGAGGAGGGGGACGAGGAGTAATCCAACGAGTACCACCAGGTATCCGGTCCACATGAAGATCATGAGCAGGCACATCGAGAGGAAGACTTGGAACCAGAGGCGAAGCTGTTGATCGTCATCCATGCAGTCGGCCACCTTTCTCTGCCGGCCATTACGGCGGCAAAGGTTTCCAGATCCGATTAACTATGCGTCAGGACATTACTCATTTGCTTTTCCTCTCTGAGTAATGTTGAGCAAGAATTGAGCCAATGCATTCATTGAGCTCCTGACCGCCTATGCCCCGGACACCGCCACCGGATGTATAAGGAGAATTGCCAGGAGGCAGGGGGAAGCCGGAGGAATCCTCAGGCGGGCAAACTTCGGCAGGGTTTTGCTCTTGTCAATGTTCCCGTTTCAGGCCTACCAATCTTCCGCCGGCCTTATCCGCGCAACGGTGACTGCGGGAGAGCTTTTCCCACCGGTGGGGCGTAATAATTGGCACGCTCTATGCTATCCACTCCTGATGTCCCTGTGAGGACAATGCAGGATGGCTTATTTGGAATCGGTGTGATCCTGGGATGGTGGTGATAGCACATTTGGGTGGGCCGCGATGATCATTCCCGTGGGAACAAACCTGAAGTTGAAGAAGATACCCTGGGCCACCATCGGGCTGATGGCCGCCAACTTATTGGTCTTTGTTCATCAGGTGAGGCTCGAATCCCATGATTTGTCCGGGATGCTGGAATATTTCCTCTTCGTCCCCGCTGACCGATATCCCTGGCAGTGGGCAACTGCCATGTTTTTCCACGGAAGTCTGCTTCATCTTTTGGGGAACTTCCTCTTTCTGTGGATCTTCGGAGTGTATGTAGAGGATAAGATCGGCAGGAGGACCTACCTCTATCTCTATTTCTTGACCGGAATGGCTGCCCATTTCGTCCACGGGATTATGAAGGGGCTCTTTCAACCGGACTCCCTCTTCACACCGTGTCTCGGCGCCTCGGGGGCTATCTCCGGCATTATGGGAGTCTACACCTACCGATTGTATTACTCCAAGGTGAAGCTTTTGATCACCCCTTTCTGCTTCTTCATCCCCAGACGACTTCAAGTGAATGCCGTGATCATTCTGGGTTACTGGTTCCTCCAAGACCTGATGGGGGGCCTCAGCTCCCTCAAGAATCCTTACGTGGGGATCGCCTTCTGGGCCCACGTGGGCGGATTTCTCATGGGAGTCCTGGCCTGCAAGCTTCTGAACTACGGGCCCGAAGCCGTAAGGGATAAGAACCGATTCGTGGGGGAAACCTATTTGGAAAGGCCCTATGGTTTCGGAAAGGGGGTTGAGGCATTTGAGAAGCTACTCGCTTCGGAAGCAGACGATCCCAATCTCCATCTCAGGCTGGCCGAAGCAAAGAGTAGATTTAGGGCGACCCAGGAGGCCAAGGAGCACTATGAGAAGGCCATTCGGCTTCTCGTAAGAAAAGACCCCCAGAAGGCGGCCGAGACCTTCGTGGAGTACTGGGGGAAGTACCTGTCCGTTTTAGATCCGGAGACGCAACTGTCCATAAATCGGCAACTGAACCGTAACGGGTATTTCGACTTTTCCGCCAAGACCCTGGAAGTCCTCATCCATGACCATCCTCAACCGGATCGCTTCCTGGGGGAGGCGTTCTTGATGCTTGCCCGGCTTTACGGACAAAAGCTCAATGCGCCTCAAAAGGCAGTAAGCGTCTACGAGCAGTTTCTCCAGACCTTTCCCGGATCCCACTTGAGGGACGTGGCCCAGAGGGAATATGAGGAGCTCATTAAAAAGAATGGAAGGGATCAAGCAAAGCAGTAAAGCATTATGGGATGGGCGAGTCCTGCTCATAGTTATTTTAGGGCTTCTCTGCATCCTTTATCTGGTTACAACGCGAACCACGGGGGACCAAAGGCTCATCGACGTCCTCAAAAAGCACTGCTACGCCCATTACGCCTTGATTACCAGGCCCACCCTGAAAAACGAATACCGGTTTCTGAGATACCAGGAGAAGCTGGCTCGACTCTCCGGTGGGAAATTCCATCACCTGAACGCGGAGGAGGTGAGGGACTTCTTAATACCGAGGGGATACGCCTACGAAATGGAGGAGGGAGACGGAAAGGTGGACTATCTACTGGGCAGCTTTTTCGAAGAGGGGAGTTTCGAGGGGAGCGGATCGCATTCCATCTCCTACCACTATTTCCTGTTGAATCGAATCTTCGTCTTTCCCTATGAACATTACCGCTATGATGCTTCTCGGAGGAAAAGGGATTTGAGTCCTTTGATCTTTTACACAAAAAACGGGCGTGTTTATCTCAATGGAGGGTGGATCAGGAGGCGTTTTACGGAGCTTTTTACCTGCCTCTGGGAATCCAAGGTCACGCGGGTATCCGACATAAAGGGGCCCAAGTGGTGTAAGATCTTCTATCGAGGGCTAGAGGAGATCTGGAAGGAAACCCGGCTTTACCATCGCTCTTGGAAGGCCGCCAGGAAGCATTTCGTTAGGCGTTCCCTTGAATCCTCCATGCCGACGATGCTCGCGTGTATATCGAGGGAATATTTCTATCGCCATAAGGATTTGGGGATTGAGAAGAAGCTTGAGCTCAGCTATCTGAGGAGCTTGATGGAAGATCCCAGCTTCATCACCCTGGGGCTTCTCTGCTACCTGGATGAGGTGGGGCACAAGTCGTGGGCCAGAAAGGTTATAACCGGCCTCGGGGCCGAGGGGTTAGGGGAGCTAGGATCTGAGAACTGCTCTCTGGAGCACATTAGCTGGGCGGCGGGAAAGGCCTTCAGGACGGAAAGCGGAGATTTCGTTTGATCGCATCCGACCATACCACGCTTTTTGGCGATGACCCTTGCCATTCGTTTCATGTGCTATAGCCAACCGTCACGTGATTCCCCTCCGGTCAACTTAGCCCTCCACACGGCCGGATTTTTTTCAGCCTCAATTAAGGTAACCTTGTTCTATCCCTGAAGTATTTTCGCATCATTAACAAAAATTAGCCAGAATTGAGCTGAATGGTCAGGGAAAATACTCGATTTTTATAATAATTTCAAATGGTTAGAAATACAAAAGCTCTTGGCACGAGATATGCTTGCTTTAAAAAGTGTTCTATCTGGCAAAATAAAAGGAAATACTGTTTCAGAAACATTTCGCCTTCCTGAAGCATAAATGACTACTGTGGTTGGCATGTTCACCCGTATGGCCTTGATTCCGGGGGCATACCTTTGAAATGAGGACGCAAGAATGAAAAAACTGGGTTTCATTATTCTTTTTTTGTTGACGGTGTCCATGTTTTTCTCACCGGTTTCCGCGGTTTCTAGTCGGAAGGTAGGTGGGTTTATTCCACTTAAGGAACTTCCCGTCTTGAAGCTAAAAAGAGGGGAATCGTTTGAACCCGGAGAAGCAGAAGCTCTTTACTCTACAGCGTTTGACCTCATTCAGAACAAGGAATACAAGAAAGCCCTCCTCTATCTTGAAAAGGCTGTTAAGAAATACTGGAACTACGCTCTAGCCTATTTTGAAATCGGGTATTGCAATAACCATCTTGGAAACCACCAGGAGGCGATCAAGGCTTACACGAAGGCGATAGATATCAAGCCAGACCTTGCCGAGGCTCATCATAATCTGGGCCTCTCTTATCACAACCTCAAACGCCACGATAAAGCTATCGATTCATTGAAGCGGGCCATCCACATCAATCCCGCTCTTCCCGAGACCCACTTTCATCTGGGCGCGGTTTATTGCGACCTCGGACGTTCCGATGAAGCCGTCGATTCGTTTAGAGAAGCGATTCGCATCAAGCCCGATTATGCCGATGCTCACTATAATCTGGGCCTGTCTTATCTCAGGCTCAAACGCTACCAAGAAGCGGTCGGATCCTGCAAGCAGGCAATTCGATTTAAGCCCGATGATTACTACGCTCACAGTAATTTGGGTGTGGCCTATAGTGAACTCGGACGCTACGATGAAGCGGTGGAATCATTCAAGCATGCGATCGGTATTAAGCCTGATTATGCCGAGGCACACCATAATCTCGGCTTTACATATCTTAACCTCAAGCGCAACGAAGAAGCGGCAGAATCTTTTAAGCGGGCCATCCACATCAAGCCTAATTTTGTTGAGGCCCGCGCTCGGCTTGCCGTTGCTTACAAAAACCTCGGACGGCACCAGGAAGCCATCGAATCGCTCAAGAGGGCGATCCAGATAAAGCCTGATTACGCCGATCCTCACAATATCTTGGGCGTTATCTATCTCGAGCTCAAACGTCACGAGGATGCAGTCAAGTCTTTCAAACAGGCGATCAGTCTTGAGCCTGATCATGCCCAAGCGCACTATAATCTGGGCCTCTCTTATCACAACCTCAAACGCTACCAGGAGGCAGTTGAATCTTATAAACAGGCGATCCGCATCGAGCCACATGATGCCAAAGCGCACTTTAATCTGGGCGTTGCTTATGGCGACATAGGAAGCTACCAGGAAGCAATCAATGCCTTCAAACAGGCAATCCGGATAGATCCCAATGATGTCGATGCGCCCTTTTTTTTGGGATTGCTTTATGCCAGGCTTAGACGCCCCCAGGAGGCAATTGAGGCGTATAAGCAGGCAATCCGCATCAAGCCTGATTTTGTGGAGGCACATTCCAGTCTTTGCCTGGCCTATTTGGCGATTGGTGATAGACTATCGGCCTCACATGAGTACAATATTCTCAAGGAACTAGACCCGGATGAAGCCAGAGAGTTATCCGACATGTTTCCCCAGCCACGCGTCATTAAAAAAAGACACAAGCGAAAAAAGCCAGCTTATCGGAAAAAGACGAGTGAGGAAGCGGACAGCGAAGGGAAAGAATAGAATGTTCTCAAGAATTTTAGACCAGGATAGAGCCAGTGAACCATCCGATCTGACTTGCGAATGATACACTAAGAAATAAGCCACTATTGCCGCTGATTGAGCAAACCTTGCATAATTCTTATCGGAATTATTGCTTCCAACCACCCCAGTTCGGACAAATTTTTCAATAAGTCCAACGATTCGCTGTTGGCTCGTTTTTTCCTGAACGGATTCGCCGCCTTGACAGGGCCGACCGGGCTGTTATACGTGTCGGAAAATCTCTTGGGGGGATATATGCAGCTTACGGCAATGATGGTAAATATCATCTATTCGGCAATCGGCGGATTTCTGACCCTGTTCTTTATGTATATTGGGTACAAGGTCTTCGATAAAGTTACCCATTTCGATACCTCGGAGGAGCTGGCCAAGGACAACAGGGCAGTGGGAATGGTTGTGCTGGGAATATTTGTCGGGGTCGGGATTGCCATCGGCCTCGTTATCGGCCTGGGACTCAATTGAATGATCGGACAATTCCTTCATGATAGAAGCCTCCCGGTCCTCATACTCCTTTCATTCTTCTCATTGACAACATCGACCGTCTCCACGTCGGATTTCCCATCCGTAACCTCCAAGCGTTGGACCAATAAGTACGACCGCTACTTCAGGAAATACACCAAACGATTCTTTGGTCCCGGCTTTGAATGGAGGTGGTTCAAGGCGCAAGCGATCGCGGAATCGAACTTGAATAATGAGGCCGAGAGCTGGGTCAACGCCAAGGGGGTCATGCAAATCGTGCCCAAAACGTTTGATGAAATCAAAAAGAAGAACCCCTCCTTCGTGGATGTCAATGAACCTCGCTGGAACATCGCTGCGGGGATCTATTACGATCGCCAAATCTACCAAAAATGGAAGGCAAAGCGGCCTCTCAATGACCGGATGTTCTTTACATTCGGAAGCTACAATGCCGGCTTTCGAACCATTGTGAGAGCCCAGAGGGAATGTAACAAAGTCGGGTTAAATGAAAATCTCTGGCGGAGCATTAAAACTGTTGCACCAAAAGTCCCCGGTTGGCGTCATAGAGAAACAGTGGGATATGTCAACAAGATCGACGAAATGATGCATCCCATTCTGAAATAGGACCTGGGAACGGACCGGTTGGGTGTATGGACCTCCGGTGAATTGGTTTTCCCTTCCGTTTGAGTTCACGCCAAAATTTACCGTCTAATTTAGGTATTAAAACTGAAATCAGTAGGTTATGGAGTATTCCTGATCACCAGCAAGGTATTAGATGCAAGGCGGCGAGGAGCGACGACTGAGGCGTATGGAGCAATACGCCGCAAGCCTGTCGAGAGCCTCAAGG
>Ga0209427_10006529_pt1 | contig 13291 bp, 18 predicted proteins | sample DeeMarSWOR136_30_FD_187465 | JGI IMG/M metagenome (GOLD analysis project Ga0209427, IMG submission 187465) | Marine sediment microbial communities from White Oak River estuary, North Carolina - WOR-1-36_30 (SPAdes) (version 2) | ecosystem: Environmental > Aquatic > Marine > Intertidal zone >... | reverse complement strand
AGACGTTTTTTATTTTTTGTGAAAGTACCCATCAAACTGGCTTCTATACCATGTCTTCGCAATTCTTCAAGCGCCAAGTCTTCTTTTTTAGGGTCAACCGCTGCCAAAAGTGTGCCCGTGGACGAAGTTGATAGAAGCTCTTTTTGCGAAAGACTGAAATGGGTCTGGAGAATCTTCATCTCTTCGGAGAATGGAAGCTTTTCCCAGTCTGCTATGAATCCGAGATTTGAAGATTCAGCTATTTCGTTCAAAGCTGTTACTAGCCCACCTTCAGTGGTGTCATGCATAGCGTAAACCTCTCCAACCTTGGCAAGACACAGTGCCTCTTTAACGCAGGTTTGCATGTTCACCAGGTTTTGAAGTTCTTGAGTTCGAATCACATTGAAGAGGCTTTCTGCAAGAGCTCTATGAGTGAGCGCAAAATTAACCACAGTTTCCAGACCGATTTGTTTAGTGCAAATTATAACGTCTCCAGCTCGGGCGCCCCCAGGGGTTATCAACCTGTCTTTGCTGACTGCCCCATAGGCTGTGCAAATTCCAACAAGGGTTGAAAGTCCGTCATAGGTCCCTGTGTGTCCGGTTACTACTGTCATGTTCAGCTCTTCTGTCGTAGTGCAAACTTGCTCCATTATTTCTATGAAAGTATTGGCTTTTGTCTTGAGAGGCCCCAGCAAGTTGACTGTGCAAAATTCTGGGTCTGCGCCAAACAGAGCTACGTCTGAGGCTGCATAGTGAATAAGTAGCCATCCAAACCATTTTTCGGGCACGCCGATGCAAGGGTCTGTGGAAACCACTAGGTATTCTTTTTCGTTTAGTATGTAGACTCCAGAATCGTAGCCAGGCTTCGGTGGAATTAGGACTTTAGGGTGCCCCTTTATGCATTTTAGCAGTCTTTGGAGATCTTCAGTTGACAGCTTTCCCATTCAATCCACCCAAGAAAGCTATGTTTCCAATATCTGGATGCTCTTGCTGGTTATTTTGAAAGGCACCCATTCTAAGGGGTGGTCGCAGCCTTCCATCTTCACAATGCGCAGTTCTCGGTGACATGTTTCTTCACTAAATCTGAAAAAGAAAATGTTGTGGGTTTTGTTTAAGTCTAAGTCTGTGGCTCTTTGAGCTGCAATGTCCTTTTGTGTGGCTGCTGTCATTATGTCAATGTTAACAATGTTACCGAAGTGGCACCAGTTGATGGTCCAATCTTCCACCGGTTCCATGTATTTTGGATCATAGAGAGAAAACACTTGTTCGCTAAAGTCTCCAGCTGCAAACCTCGTCACATGACTTTCGGAAATTAACTTGTCCATGCGCTTCATCTCTTCGAAATCTTCCAAGCCGAAGTAGACGACTCTCTGGTCCTTTGGATATAGCTCGAAATGGGGGAAGGCTTGTATGGCGATGAAATTGTCTTTTTCTATATAGGGTTTAATGTTCCATCCGAAGGATTTGAAGTAGGATATAACGCGTGAGAACGGCTTGTCCATGACGTCGAAAGCAACGATCTCTCCTTCTTGCAACCCCTGCCAAAGAAACTGCATAGCAAAAACGGTTTTTCCAGTGCCCACTGGTCCATAGAGAATGTTTCGTGAGCCAGACTCGATTCCACCATCAATAAGTTCACTAAAACCTTTAATTCCAGTCTTTAGCCTCCCCATTTTTCTCGTCTTTCTGCTTATTTGTATATTCCTATCATACCGCTTCTGGCAAGCAAATATATCAAATAAGCACTCACGAAAAGCTCTGGAACTATGTAGGCACCGTTATAGAAAGCAGAGTAGACAATAGGACTCATTCCCTCTGGAGCGTAAGAGCCGAAGAAGACCACCCCTGAAATAAGGTGTGCCACGAATCTGCCGAAAATGCCCACTGTTGCTCCGACGAGAGTCGGTGTAACATGCCTTCGCTGTCGTTCTACTCTTTCGATTCTCTTTTTACCTTCTAGCCACAGCAAAAAGACAAAGCTAAAGGCGAAAATCCAAGCAAAGAATACGGTCTCGCTCAGTCTAAACTGCGTTAACTCATAGCTAAAAAAGACAAAGGAAATAATACAAAACAAAACCGCGAATAGACGATCTATAGCAATAGGCGTTCTTCTACCCAAATAAGGGCGCTTCTGAAAGACCCCAGCCAGTCCAAGGGCTCCGAATGCTATCGGATAATCGAGCAGCACTTGCACTGGGTGATATACAAAGGGCTCAACCGCCAGCTGAACGAGGCCATAAAGCGTGCAGGCAAAGATGCCTATTTTAGGGCCTCTTCGTAGCGAGAGCCATATGACAGGCACCATTGAGCCTGCAGTTACCGACCCTCCTTGTGGGAGACTGAAAACTTTCACATAACTTAGGGCTGTGGAAGCGGCAACAAAAGCCACAATTTCTGCAAGTATCTTCGTTCGGAATGCTGTCTTGCTTTCACTCAACTTTGTCCCTCCGCCAGTATTATCTGGTTCAGGTTCAAAGGGTCGACGAGCTTCACTCGTCTTCTCAGCCGGGTCATGTTCCCAGCTCCCCTATTGAAACATAATAAGGAACGGATCAAATATATAATAGTAACGATGTCGACAATGGTGTGTTAAACACACTGTGGGGAATGATAACCGTTTTCAGAATCTGACGTATATTTTATCGCCCAGTTCTTCCACCGCAGCCCTTAATTTAGCGATTGATTGCATCATCTTATTGGTTATTTCTCCTTGCCAACAATGCGACGAATAAACAATTTGCACTTCAATAAGGCATTCGTATTTTTTTAGTAAACCTATCAGCTCCAATCTCGGTTTTTTTAAAAAGCTTTCAGGGTTGTGGCTTTTAACATATATAGAGTCAGAGTATGGATTTTTCATATTCTTAAGTCAAATTCTGAATCAGCATTGTGCGTTGGGTTGTACGCAAGTCTGCGCTCTGAGTTGTCATTCGAGTTTCTCATCTTTACGTTATTCTTATAGGTGAGTAGCTTCTCTTTTTTGAGTAAGGCGAAAGCAATTGACCATTTCTCACATCAATCCCCAGTCATGGAGACAGCAATTCATACTATTCAAACTTGCTGAAATGGGAGCATACCACAGAACAGTAAAAGTCTCTACTCAGTTTCTAGCAGAAAAAACTGGCATCTCCCAACAAACAGCCTCCCGTCACCTAATAGAACTCGAAAATCTAGGATGGATACGGCGAACAATCACGGCTGAAGGCTGCCTAATCAACTTGACCGATGTTGGAAAAGCGCAATTGAAGCGCTTGTATTCAAAATTAAAAGTCGTTGTAGAAGCTGCCCATCCCCTCTCAGTAACATTGGAAGGCACTGTGTTTAGCGGCTTAGGCGAAGGTGCCTACTACATTAAACAAGATGGCTACCAGAAACAGTTCATCGAAAAACTGGGATTTGACCCCTACCCAGGAACATTAAACATTAAGCTAAACTCCGACTATGACATAAAAACTAGGCATGAGTTGGAAAATTATCCAGCTATTGAAATCGAAGGCTTCAAAAATGAATCTCGAACTTTTGGACCAGTAAAATGCTATCCGGCTCTAATAAACAACAAAGCCAAAGGTGCCTTAGCCTTTGCCTTTCGAACTCACCACGACTCGTCTGTGTTAGAAATAATTGCACCTCAATATCTACGTAATCAGCTCAAAATCAAAGACGGACAGAAAGTAAAGATTGAAATTCTTACAATGCCCTAAAAGTTGAACTCATAATGAAATTGAGCTTTCCGACTTTTTGCTAACAAATATCCTATTCCAAGTCCTACAACAAGACCACCTAAATGAGCTAAGATGTTCGTACCTAAGGAAACCGTAATCAGGAAAAACATGAAAGCGAAAAGCACAGCTCCCAAAACTGAGCGTTCAATCACTTTTCGCATGTATATTATAACGGCGCCGAATAAGCCGAAAATAGCTCCAGAAGCGCCAGCAGAAGTCACTTGTAAGGGATAAAGTAACGTGAGAAGGTTGCCAGCAAGTCCTGATGCAAAATAGACGAGGTAATATTCGCTGTCTTTGAAAAAATCTTCGGCTCTCAACCCAAAGATTAACAGAAAGAACATGTTGCCGGCAAGGTGAGCTATGTTAACATGGACAAATATAGAGGTTATTAATTGCCACCACCAGCCAAGATGGAGAACAGCATAATTATACTGACCATATATTCTAAGAATTCTGAGTGGAGTATTAAGAAAGTTATTTCCTATTAAAGACGTGTAGGCGTAGACTGCTATGTTGATGATGACTAAAGCGAAGGTGGCTGAAAATCTGTAAGTCATTCGTCTCAATGAAGACCCCTCAATATTTCTGCTTTAATATGTAAAGATGTTAATGAAAGCTTTCATTTCTGCGGACATGGAAGGAATTTCAGGCGTTACACATGATGAACACGTACTCGCAACGGAAAGGAACATGAACGTGCTAGAAAGCTAATGACTGGAGAGATAAACGCTGCCATTAATGGGGCATTTGAGGCTGGCGCTAAAAAGGTGGTTGTAAACTATTCCCACGGCACCATGAGAAACATTATTCCCGAAGAACTTCACAAAGATGCAGAGCTCATAATTGGCTCCCCTAAGCCTATGTTCATGATGGAAGGCCTCGATTCATCGTTTAACGTATTTTTTTCGTAGGCTATCATGGAATGCGAGGCGTTTATCCAAGCATTCTGGAACACACTTACAGCAGTCGTGTAGTTTACAACCTCTTCATGAACAACAAACTTGTGGGAGAGACTGGAATTAACGCTGCAATAGCTGGCTACTATGATGTGCCCGTTGCGTTAGTCACTGAAGACAAAAAAACTCGCTGAGGAGGTGCGAGTACTTTTTAAAAATGTGGAGACAGCGGTTGTCAAAGAGGCTGCGGGAAGGACAGCTGCTCGTTGTCTCAGCCCAATTAAAGCTAGGCAGTTAATAAAGAAAGGCGCAGTAAAGGCCCTAAAACAAATCAACAAGCTTAAGCCTTTCAAGATAAATCCGCCGATAAATCTCAAGGTTGCTTTTATTAATCCGAGAATGGCTGAGATAGCAGTGCTGGTGCCAGGGTCAAAGCGTGTCGATGGCAGAACAGTGTCTTTCGGTTCGAAGAATCTTATAGAGGTTTACAAGGCTTTCCGAGCCATGATTACACTGGCGGGGACAACAGTCTAAGATTGCCGTCTATACCGTTGGATTATTTTTTTCTTGATTTCAGAACTGCTGTCAAGTTCGTCTTCGCTAAATTTGCCAATCCTTACAACTCTAATTGTTAGACCTTTGTCTGCAACAACCTCTCGCACTTCCTTCCCGATGTTGTTAGAGAATTGGTCATGTCCCAAGGCGATAACGTCCGGCTTTATTCTTTCAATGACATCGTCCATGTTGAACTCCTCGTATCCTAAGATTGCTTCGTCTACCACCTTGAGAGACTCTACTAAAGCCCGTCGTTGCTTCTCCGACATAACGGGTTTTTCACCCTTCCGGTCTTCAACATTTTTGTCTCTGGCAACGATAACAATTAGTTTGGCGTTTTCTCCACCCGCTTTTTTTGCCTCTTCCAAGTATCTAACGTGCCCTAGATGGAGTAGGTCGAAGACGCCTGCTGCCAAAACTATTGGGTATCTTTTTTCTATCTTCTTTTCATTGACCATTCGAACTTCACCATTCCCAGTAATCTTAATGCGTCAAGTAGACCTTCGCAATAGGCAACCGAGGCAAGAGCGGTCTCAAATCTTTTTTTGTCACTATAGTACATTGCATCTTCTAAGTATCTCTTTGTATAATCCAAAACTTTTTCGGCTTTTTTGTCTTGTGGATCTTTGCCTTCTTTTATCTGCTGAAAAACGTGCCGCGTGTTTTTTATGTATTGTTCCACAAGCTCTTCGATTGTCATTTAACTTGCTTCCTTATGCTTTCAGTTGCGTTTGCTAGTTGGATGAGGGCTTCGGCTTCCATAAAGTGGAGCTTTCCAGGGAAGAGAAGCGTGTGAGGTGGACTGCCAAAATCATGGTTCAGCACCTCGTTAAGTGGACCAGCTTTCACTAATGGAGTCTTTGAGCTGGCTCTCGCTATTCCCACGACCAGCCTGTTTCTCAAAATTACGCCATTTCGCTTTTTCGCTTCTATGGTTAGAAGGGTTTCCAAAGCTTCTTTTATTGTCATGCATCGCTTTTCCTTGGCTCTGATGTCCAAGAAGCAAAGTGTGTGCAGCCCTCTCTCTAGATTTGCCTTTATTACATTGTAAGGCGTTTCCAAAACAGCATCTCCATTGGTGAAGGGGATAGTTACGCTTCTACCAAATTTGTAGTTCTGCAAACCAGATAGTCCCATTGCTGCCGAGATTATAGAGGCACTGTGAATTATGCGGGTTCTTATTCCAGCTTTTTCGGCTCTTATCCGTAAATCCACATGTGTTGTAGCAATAAGCGGGTCTCCGGGAACGAGAAAGATGGCTTTTGCCTTTTGGGCTGCTGCAAGGATTTGCTTTCCATTTCTCTCTTCCAACATTCTTCTAGAAATCAAAACGATTTTCTTTCCAAGAAGATTCTCTAGTTTTTTAAGGTTCAACCCTTGCATTAAGCTTGTGTATAACTCTGCGAAAATAAAGTCCCCGTTTTTTGCTTCTTCTAGACCGCGCAGTGAAATATCCTTTTCATCATGTAGTCCTAAGCCGACAAAAACTAGTTCTCCCATTTTAAGCCACCGTTAGTCTATATGCGATAACGAAAAATATTAGGATAGCCTTTGTTACAAAGAGATTGGCAAACTTGTGGGCCCGTAGCTCAGCAAGGCAGAGCGGCGGACTCTTAATCCGTAGGTCGCGGGTTCAATTCCCGTCGGGCCCGCCAAAAGCACATTATTTTATAAAGCAGCTACTTCAGAATAATTGAGACTGGTGTAGAGTTTGAATGGGGAGAAACCTTCTCGTGAATTATCTATGGGTGAAATCATATCGTTAACATTCAATCTTTACTTCTCTAAGTTTCTACAGTTTTTTCTGCCTTTTCTAATCGCCGGTATAACAATAGGCCTTCTCAGTTATGCAATATACCTATCTTTTCCTCTGCCAGTACAACCAGAGTTAAACGCTCCTCCTGAGGAGCTAATAGAATGGATTTTCGCCTTCTTTTCGAATCTCATTGCACGAGGCGTTTTGTCAGGTCTCGTTTCATGGGTTGTAAGCGTCGTTGCAAATGGATTTGCTGTCAAATATGCTTCTGACAATATCGAGAAAGGCGAAGCCAATCTTAGCGCAAGCTTTAACTTTGCTCTCTCTAAACTTATTCTACTGCTCATAGCACAATTAATTTTCGGAGTTTTGCTTGTAATAGGGTTGCTTCTCTTCATAATACCGGGCATAATCATAGCCATAATGTTTTCTCTGATTGTTCCTTCAATTATTATTGAGCAGAAGGGCGTCTTTGAAAGCTTAGGAAGAAGCAAAAAGCTTGTAAGCAATCGTTGGCTGAAAACCTTTGCTCTTTTAGTAATTTTAGGCATAATTTCCCTAGTTGTCGGCGGTGTCGCACTTGTGTTAGCAACCCCCTTCGAGACGGTTCTTCCGGAAATCAGCATTTTAATCACAAACGTAATATCCGCTTTCGTGACCCCGATTTCTCCGATTGCAATGACCTACCTCTATTATGCAATGGTCGCAAGAGAAATTCCACCCCCACCGCCGCCACCTACACTCTAATCTATCGTAAAAGCGCCTAGCCAGGTGGAACACCGAGGGCTCATGGTACAACTGATTCTTTCAAGAAAACTATTCTTTAAACTCTACTTCTTTCTTCAGTCTCTCTAATTCTTTTCTTAGGCTTATTATTTCGAAGAACAAGTACAAAGTGCCGTGTTTCGCAAACTGCTCCACCTTTTCACTGGTGGACTGATCGCCTATATTGTCTCCTACTTTCTGAACCACTTCTTTCAAAAAAAGTTCCTTTTGACTCATATCAAATCACCATAGAAGAGGCTTGATTTTATGATAAAAGTTATGAAACAGGAAACCTTATTCACGCTCCAACATTTATAGAAACCCATATTACGGGTTATTATGAACTTGACGGCTAACCTGCAGCGTTGCCAGTTCGGTTACTCGAAGCAACAAAAAAACTGTTTTGTAAAATTGTTACGCTGCAGAACTACGAACTATCCTCGACAGTAAGCGTTATCTTGACTTCTTGTTGAGCATCTTTCAGCTTCGCCACGAGTAGTCTTGAAAGGTTTTTGGCTGCCTTGTCTGCCCTTGTTCCCAATGTCCGGTCACAGACATAGTTGCTCTTGCGAACAACCAAGTCCGTAGAATGATTTAACGTGAGTTTTGGGTCTCCCCAAGCCTCCACAATTTCCCTTTGTCTGCCAGCCTGGATAACAATTTTTAATTTGCTACTTGGTTTTTTCAAAATTCTCTTGAATTTCTCACTCAAGTCTTTGCCATTTTTATCTGCTGTCACAGCAATTATACAGTCTCCTCGTTTAGTTAGAAACGTGTCCTTTGTGATTTCAAAGGTGTTCTCGTTTGTCGCGAGAATGTTTTCGTGACCACGAGCAATAATAACTTCAACAGCCTTCATGTTCTTTCCGTCTTTGACAAAATTAGTTCAAGAATTATGGCGTCGTGGCTCATGCCGAAGAAATTGCGACAGACGCCTGAGATTCTGAATCCATGTTTATAGTAGAAGGGAATGGCTGAGGCACATTTGTAGTGCACTTCCGCAACAACAATCTTCGCCTCTGTGTTTTGCAATGCTTCAAGTTCAGTTTTCAGAAGAAGTGTTCCAATACCGTGATGCTGATCTACTATGTCTACTGCAATATCCTCCAGCGTGGCGTGGCTACCGCGTACGTCGCCCATAACATAGCCCACAACACTTACACCCTTAAACGCCACAAAAGCCAACTCAGGATACTCTTCCAGTTCCTCTTCAAGATGCTTTCTATATTTTGCCTTCTCGGCGAAAGGGTTAGCCAGCATCGCTAAATCAGAAACAACGTCCAAGTCGCCCTTCCTCATGTTCCTTATAGCCACGCCTTTCATGTCATGCTGCACCGTCATTCGAGCACTTCTATAGAGTCAACTTTTCCGTCGCCGTCCAAATCAAACCCTTGAATAACTGTAGCAAAGTTGTCTTCACCATGATAATTTTTCAACGTTTGTTTCCCAAACTTTGCAAACCCTAAAACACAGGCCTTTGTGCCCACAGCTTTGTTGCCTGCAAAAACCACAATCCTTCTATCTTCGTCCCAAGGGTTCACTATCTTCGCAACTAGCCCCATAGTGTCAGCTATGTAGACATTCTTAGTTTTTTGGGAAACCAAACCTCCAAAAAGAAAACCGTGTTTTGAAGGTGTCATATTAAATCTGATGGGAAGGTGATTGTTAATTTCTTGAGTGATAAGATTAGTTCCTGGACCACCTACTAGAATAAGGTTGTTCCTTTCTTCTTTTTCGGCTTTTATGTCTACATCCAACTTTATGGCGAATTCGTCCGGTAACTCAGCGTACTGTCCTAGAAAAAATGTTAAGTAGGATGCGTAATGTCCGTCACGAGCGCTTGTTTTGAAAGGGCCGTGAGGGTCAGGGCTTCCTACGACGATTTTGCCTTTGAAAAAGCCGTCTTTTAGAACAGGAGTTAGAAATTGCTGCATTTTCCTGTCAATAAACGAAGGTGAACCCCATTTTTGTTTCTGACCGCCGAAAGGCAGCTCTACTCCGAAAGCTGGGAAATTCGCTTTGTAGTATTTTGCGATGGCTCCTTTTCTTTCCTCTTCTTTCACCTTTCGTATAGCATTTGCTTTCAACAGCTTTCTTGTGTGGTAGTAGACTTTCTGTTCGTGAATGTTTAGTCCCTTGGCGATTTCCATAGGATACATTTCTCTTTCGCCGAGCATTAGAAGTATTTTCCATGTAAGCTTGTTTAGAATAAGTCTTAGTTTTTCCGGGTGCTCATAGATGGCGATTTCTTTAATTTCTCGCTGTTTTCCTTCTTTGTTAACGAGTAGTTTCTTATCCAATGGTCTTCTTCTGAGCATAAACGAGTTCCGTTATAAATATTTTATTAATGCTTTAAATCGAGATTCAAAAACAAATCTATAGCAGCGTAAAAACAACATTTCAACGCTTGACGAAAAAAGCCTTGGCTATTTTCTTCTCAAAATTCATATTGGAGAAACCCCAAAAGGGATTAAAGAGAGGCCAATAGCCATGAAGTTCTCGTTTATCCAACCAAAGCTTTCAGAGGATGCCTTGGAAATGTGTTCTAACGCATGGCCTCCCCTAGGCATACTATATTGTGCAACGGTTTTGGAAAATGCGGGTTTTGAGGTTTCTGTTCTAGACCAAGCGGCTAAGGGCTTCTCTACAACGCAGGCTGTAGGTTGGGTAAAGAAGGAGAACCCTGATATTCTAGGGCTTTCGGTCTTAGGCAGCTCTTCTAGAGAGGCAGGGACAATTGCTAGGCTTGCGAAGAGGGAGAACCCGAACCTCTGTGTGGTTTTTGGCAATTATCACCCCACCTTCAATACAGAGAGAATTTTGAAAAAATATTCTGATATTGACATCATTGTAAGGGGGGAGGGAGAACACGCAAGCCTCGAACTAACTAGATCCTTGCAGAAGGGCGAGAGTCTAAAGAAAGTTGAGGGAATTACATACAGAGACGGCAAAGGCAAAATTGTTGCAACTCCTGAGAGACCGCTTATAAAGGATGTGGATTTTCTTCCTTTTCCAGATCGCCGGTTAGTAGATTGCGAATATGCTTCTAGAATTTTTGGAGTAAAAACTGCTACCAAAAGATTTACTTCCCTTCTTTCTTCTCGCGGCTGCCCCTTTCAATGCACTTTTTGTGCTTGCCGAAAATTTGCTAGGGGAGTGTGGAGACCACGTTCGGTTGAAAATATCATTCAGGAACTTGAGTCTCTTTATAGTGAAGGGTATAGGCAGTTTTTGTTTGTTGATGATAATTTTACTCTCAATCCGCGGCGAGTAGTTAAATTTTGTCGCGCGCTGAGGAAGAGAAAATTGAACGTCGAATGGTTCTGCGATTCAAGAGTTGACAACTGCGGTTATGACACTTTTAGAGATATGGTTAAGGCTGGCTGTAGAACATTATATTTTGGAATTGAAAGCGCAAATCAGCGAATTCTAGACTACTACAAAAAACGTATAACTCCTGAGCAGTCAAGAATCGCCACTCGTAACGCCCAAAAAGCAGGGATCGACATAATCGTAGGATCTTTTATTGTTGGAGCGCCAGACGAGACTCGCAAAGAAATCCATAACACTTTGAGTTTCGCTCAAAAAATCAACATCAACGTTCCCTCGTTTAATATTCTTGGTGCGCCTGTTGGGTCTCCGCTATGGAATGAGCTTGTTGCGCGAGGATTTATTGATGAGGATAAGCATTGGGAAGAAGGTGTTTTTGTTTCTCAAGTTGTTCCCACTGCCGTTCCTTTTGACGAGATAAGTTCGATGATTTTTGAATATTTCAAAGCATTTTATTTAGATCCAAAACGACTGTTTTCAGAAGTTGCGAAGATGTTTACTAGCTCTTTCAGATTGGGCTTGCTCTTCAGTAACCTAGCTCAACTGAGTAGAACTATTGAGACTGTGAAAAAAGGGGTGCGGTTTAAGCAGAATAATGCTTCGACTTGATGATATGAGCGAACCAGTAATCAAAAATCTATAAAAGTATATTCTCATAAGAGTTACAAATATTAATTCTCATTTGAAAAAACTTTTAAAACTATGATATTTTTGTTAAAAATCCTTATAGAGTTCTCCTTCTTACTAAATCATAGTTTCAAACTGTTCAAACGGCTTAATGAGGCAAAAAGCTAATGTGTGGTATATTCGGTTGCATTCTAAAAAAAGGTAGTGCAGCACCGCTAATTCACGATGCTCTGAAACGCCTTGAATATCGTGGTTACGATTCGGTGGGTGAAGCAACAATAGAAGACGAGAGGCTTTTCATAAAGAAAGACGCAGGGAAAATTGATGACGTTCATGCAATGCGGAACCTTGACGATTTGCCTGGAAGAATTGGCGTGGGACATACTCGTTGGGCTACCCATGGAGCGCCCTTGCAAGTTAACGCTCACCCCCAATTTGGCTGTACAGACCCACCCAGAATTGCGGTTGTTCATAATGGTATAATCGAAAATTTTGCCGAACTTAAAAGAGAATTAGAAGACAAGAGACATGTTTTCAGGTCGAAAACCGACACTGAGGTAATAGCCCATCTTATAGAGGAGAACCTTAAAACGAAAAAACTCATGTCTAAAGAAGTTGCTGCCTCTTCAGGCCTTGCGCAGGCAGTGATGGGTGCTGTTGGTCGTCTCCAAGGTTCCTATGCAATCGCAGTAGTTTCAACTCAAGAACCTGACAAAATCATTTGTGTCCGTAACGAAAGCCCCCTTGTTTTAGGCATCGCTGACGATGCTTACTATTTCGCTTCGGATATTCCCGCGTTTCTGCCTTTAACTAACAAAGTTATCTACATAGAAAATGGGGAGCTAGTGATACTGAGCGAAAAAAGCCTCGAAATAAAGAAACTTGTTGATGGTCGCACTGTGTTCCGCAAACCGAAGCTTGTTGACTGGACGCCTGAAATGGCCGAAAAACAAGGGTATCCGCATTTCATGTTGAAGGAAATCCATGAACAACCACGTTGTCTTCGCGACACATTGCGACTGCAAGAAAAATATCTGGAATTGTTGACCACATTTTTGGACAGAGCTCGTGAAGTAATTATGGTAGCCTGCGGTACCTCCTATCATGCTTGTCTAGCAGCATCCTATATGTTCTCAAAACTCTCATTCTTAGCAACGCACCCAGTAATAGCTTCAGAGTTTACTGAGCAACATGGTAAATCCGTTAACATTGACAGCACCATTCTGGCAGTCAGTCAGTCAGGCGAAACAGCTGATACGCTAGCTGCGGTGGAAACCGCGAGACAAAGAGCCGCTACAATCCTGGGATTGACAAATATAGTAGGTTCAACTTTGACTCGCATCTCCAGAGTTTACATAGGTCAACAATCAGGCCCTGAAATCGGCGTAGCAGCAACAAAAACCTTTACTTCGCAACTTTCAGTGCTTTCACAATTAGCCATACGATTAGCCAAGAAACGAGGAAAAATATCCCAAGAAGAAATTGACCTTTTGGATGAAAAGATAGAAGAAATTCCAGAAATTGTGGAGAGGATAGTGGAGACGCAGGCAGAGAAGGTTCAGGCGTTAGCTAAAAAATACAAAAATAGAGAATGCTTTTTCTTTTTGGGAAGGGGAATAAGCTACGCAACCGCTTTGGAAGGACGTTTGAAACTCATG
>Ga0209427_10006528_pt1 | contig 13292 bp, 12 predicted proteins | sample DeeMarSWOR136_30_FD_187465 | JGI IMG/M metagenome (GOLD analysis project Ga0209427, IMG submission 187465) | Marine sediment microbial communities from White Oak River estuary, North Carolina - WOR-1-36_30 (SPAdes) (version 2) | ecosystem: Environmental > Aquatic > Marine > Intertidal zone >... | reverse complement strand
ATTAACCAAAAGAAATGACCAGTTCCCTATTGGATATATTGGTGGAGCTGAGGGGATTCGAACCCCTGACCTCCTGCTTGCAAAGCAGGCGCTCTCCCAGCTAAGCTACAGCCCCAATGTCAATTATTTTATCAAATACTGTATGGTAGCAAAAGCCTCATGCTATTGAGCTTATAGCATAATTGCTATACTATACTAAACAAAGAGGATATACAGATGTCGAGCATAACCTTCTTAACGGCTCTCGGCGCTGGGGTTCTATCATTCTTATCCCCTTGTATTTTACCGCTAGTCCCTGTATATCTAGCCAACCTGGCAGGGGCATCCATTCTTGCTCCAGATTTGACCGATCGAAGACATATCTTCCTCCATACGGTCAGTTTCATAGTTGGTTTCTCTCTTGTCTTCACTGCTTTAGGAGCTTCTCTTGGCTTACTAGGAGCCGCAGCACCACAGGGATTGTTGGAGAAAGTGGGCGGTGCGCTATTAATCACTTTCGGCATATTTCTGATAGCTGCTACCAAGGTACCCTGGCTCAATTATGAAAGACGCCTTGGCTTTGGCCATGCCAAAGGTACAGGCTATCTCAGGTCTCTGTTAATAGGGGTAATATTCTCTCTAGGCTGGATTCCCTGTGTTGGCCCGATTCTAGGCGGCATATTAACCCTAGCTGCGAGTTCACAAACAGCATTGCAAGGAGTTTATCTTTTACTGGCCTATTGTTTAGGGTTGGGGCTGCCCTTTATCGCCGTAGGCCTAGCATTGGGGGCAGCATCACGATACATCAGATGGCTCAGCCGCCATTCTTTCGTCACCTCCATGGTAGCCGCAGTATTACTCATCAGTATAGGAATTCTGATGTTGACCGGTTACCTGGAGTATCTCATGGCGCTTATGTCAGGAGGTTATCAATATGGCGAGTAGAATGCCGAAAAGGGCCTGGATAATACTGGCAATCGTGATTATCGCAGTTGCTGTTATAGTTGGAATTGCTCTGAGCCGTAGTTCCCCCAATCCGTCAGACCTAACGTTGCCTATTATTACATTTGATGAAACAACCCTCTCTGAGCTAGAAGGGACCCCATTAGTGCTTAATTTCTGGTCTATTTCATGTGGTTGGTGCAGGTACCAGTTGCCTTTCCTCGAGGATATAGCCCAACAAAGTGAGCAAGAGGTAAAAGTCATAGCCATTAATATGGTTGATAATGCTGCAAGAATACAAACCTTCTTCAGCGACTATGAACCAGCTATGATAATAGCGCTGGATAAGAATGCGAAAGCTTTCGTGGAATATTGCCTGGCCTACAACAACACACGAGGATCTATTCCATTTACATTATTCGTCGATAGCGAAGGTATAGTTCAGTATGTAAAAATTGGCGCATTTACAAGTGAGTCACAGTTGTGGGATACCCTGAACAGTGTTTTTAGAACTACAGTTCCTCAAACTTCTTAAAGACAAGTGTAGCATTAATGCCACCAAAGCCAAAAGAATTAGAAAGAGCTATATTTACTTGTGCCTTTCTGGCCATATTAGGGACATAATCTAAATCGCACTCGGGGTCTGGAGTATCATAATTTATAGTCGGCGGTATAATAGCATCCCTTATAGTAAGAACGGTGAAAATAGCTTCCACTGCACCTGCTGCTCCCAATAAATGACCGAACATAGATTTATTGGAGCTTACGGGCACCTTTTTGCTATGTTCTCCTAAGGCTACCTTTATAGCCTTAGTCTCACATATATCATTCATAACGGTAGATGTTCCATGGGCGTTAATGTAGTCAACATCGCCAGGTGAGATACCAGCGTCATCCAAAGCCAGTTTAAGACACAGTGCTTGGTTTTTCCAGTCAGGCTCGGTTATATGAAAGCTATCGATGTTGTAGCCGTAGCCGTCAACCTCGGCATAGATTTTAGCCCCTCTTCGCACAGCTGACTCCATTTCCTCCAGGATAACAACCCCGGCGCCCTCCCCAATTACAAAACCATCACGGTCTTTCTCAAAGGGACGGCTCGCCATCTCGGGTTCACTATTCCTTCGGGATAGGGCTCTCATTTTGTCGAATCCCGCAACGGCAATGGAGATAACGTATGCATCACTCCCTCCAGCGATCATAGCATCTGCTTCGTCATACTGAATAAGCCTGAAAGCATCACCAATACAATTGCCTCCGGTAGCACAGGCAGTAACGACGCATTTGCTCGGTCCACGGGCACCAAAATCCATGGAGACCTCCCCTACCGCCATGTTGGCTATAAATCCAGGAATGAAGAAAGGGGAAACCTTTTCTGGCCCCTCATCGCGAAGGGCAAAAAGGTTATTCTCATACATGGTCATTCCGCCAGCACATGAGCCTAGCACTACTCCTACTCTGCTGGCATTATTCACATTTATAGTCAATCCGGCATCATCTATTGCCATACGAGCAGCTACTAGTGCATACTGTATGAACGGGTCTGTCCTTCTAATCTTCTTCCTATCCAGAAAATCCTCAGGATGGAAGTCCTTGAGCTCGGCAGCGATTCGCACGTTAAAACCAGAAGTGTCAAACTTGGTGATTCTGGCTACCCCTGATTTGCCCTGGCATAGCTTTCTCCAGGATTCCTCAACACCTGTAGCTAAGGGAGTAACAGCACCCAATCCAGTGATTACTACTCTTCTTCTAAGCGCCTTGTTCACTCTTATTCAACACTTGTTGTCTAGTCTAGAAGGCTTTTGAAGCTGACTTTCCAGCCCTGTCAACCCGCCAAGTAACAAAAAGGAGGTGAGTGCTTATTCCAACAATGGCTACTTTCTAGATTTTAGCTTCGACGTAGTCAATCGCCTCTTGAACAGTTTGCAGATTTTCCGCATCCTCATCGGGGATTTCGATTTTAAAGGTATCTTCAACCGCAGTAATCAATTCAATAAAGTCCAGGCTGTCAGCATTAAAATCATCAACAAATGACGCTTCTGGGACCACTTTGGATTCATCAACCTCTAACAGCTCCACGATCAACTTTCTTAACTGTTCAAAGGTTTCGTTTTCACTCATTTTGTCGCCCCCTTTCTGGCGTTAATTTTTTAATCCTTGCTTTTTAATCATATTTCCTGAGGTAGTCCTGCTTGATTTACCATTTATGATAAATCATTCATTGCCCAACATTTCTACTACAAAATGTGATAGTTTGGTTTTTTGAACTACCAATTTGTATTATATCATCCCCACACCGTTAAAATAAATTCCAAGCTCCCCGGGCAGGACTCGAACCTGCAACCAAGCGGTTAACAGCCGCCCACTCTACCATTGAGCTACCGGGGAACAAATGCCTTAGCGCGATGTATCAGATTCGTCAGATTGATTTTGGCATTTTTTAGGATTTTTCTCAAGATGCCTTTCCCTAAGTATCTTTGATGTAACCTTCATCACCAGGCAAATTCGGTCGCTGCGCAGCTTGTATGGCTAGCTCATCACAGCGTATATTTTCAGGGGTTCCGGCGTGCCCCTTAATCCAGCTAAACTGTACTTCATGATACTCGCATAATTGCAGGAGTCTCTCCCAGAGGTCGGTATTCAAGGCTTTTTCCCGTTTATTACGCTTCCATCCGTTTGCTCGCCATCTGTGAACCCACCCTCGCGATATCGCCTTAACTAAGTACTCCGAATCACTATATAACGTCACCTTGCATTTCTTTTTTAGAGCCTCTAATCCAACAATCGCAGCCATTATTTCCATTCGATTATTGGTGGTTTTGCGATAGCCCCCTGATATCTCTTTTCTGTGCCCCTGATAGAAGAGTATTACTCCATACCCACCAGGCCCAGGATTTCCAAGGCACGCGCCATCAGTATATATAGTCACGTGCTTAACTTTTTCCATTGTGGTTTTTACTATGATATCAAAACGTTACGTCTTTCACTTCCATCTTGATTTTAATTGGCTGCCGGGCCAGGATTCGAACCTGGGCTAAAGGATCCAAAGTCCTCTGTGCTACCGCTACACAACCCGGCACTAACACTTACTTAAATGTTTAACCCTTGGTGCCGAAGGTCGGACTCGAACCGACACGGGGGTTGCCCCCCAACAGTTTTTGAGACTGTCGCGTCTACCTTTCCGCCACTTCGGCGTATCTACCACAGAAGCCTTACTCCCTTCCAAGCATTCTTAGTGACTTCCCCTTTATTATGAGACGTTCTACTAATAATGTGGTGCCCCTTTATAATTTCATGGCTGGTGCCGAGGAGCGGAGTCGAACCGCTGACACGCGGATTTTCAGTCCGCTGCTCTACCACCTGAGCTACCTCGGCTTGAGGGATATTGTAGGTTTTCCCTATCCTAGTGTCAAGCAATTGTGCTCGTGATTCTTCAACCTCCGTCTTTAGCAAGGGGGATGCTAAACGGGCTACTAGCTTGGGGCACCAGGCTTGACCAAGGGGATGTGAGCAGCACAAAGAGGGCATTCTTGAGGTGGATAAACTGTGGTAGGAGCACGAAGACAGCTGAAGAAGGGAAGATTAAATGCTAAAATCTCCTCACTACGGTCGACAAGCACCCCAATACCAATTACAATCCCCCCCAATTTATCTACAGCACTTATCGTCTCTCTAACCGAGTTTCCTGTAGTTAGAATGTCATCAACAACAAGGACGCGTTCGCCAGGCTCAATTTCAAAACCGCGTCGGAATACCCTTACCTCCCTCTCTTTTTCAGCGAAAATGTCCCTCACTCCTAATTGGCGGGCGGTTTCGAAGGCCAGGATAATACCGCCAGTGGTTGGTCCAGCAACTACGTCTATCTTTTGCTTTTTAAAATGCTGGGCAATAATGCGACACAGTTTTTCAGTAAGATGCGGATGCTGTAAGATGCGAAACTTCTCCCAATAAACAGGTGAATGCAATCCTGAGGCAAGCAGGAAATGGCCTTCTTTTATTGCCCCAACCGTCTTAAACATATCCAACACCTTGCCGTTCAAGTTGCACCTCCAAGCGATTGGTAGAGTGCTATCTCTTGTCCATCAGTTCCAATCAACTCTGGGTAGCTGTAATGCTTGACTACCCCCCATCTGCTTGGTGGCCAGTAGGTAAACCAGGCCTTGCCGATGATATTATCCCCGGGCACCATCCAGCCACTATGTGAATCGTTACTGTTATTGCGATTGTCACCTAAGACGAAGTATTCGTCTTCGGGAACTCCTTTGGCTGGCATTGTGTAGCTGGGTGGCGCCATGATATATTCCTCCTCCAAGGGGACGCCGTCGATAAAAACTTTTTCATCCTTAATCTCCACGGTCTCGCCAGGCAAGCCAATAACTCGTTTGATGAAAGGGTGTGGGGAATCAAACGGTGGGTCAAATATTATTACCTCTCCTCGCTGTGGGCCAGAAGACCGGTAACTTACCTTGCTAACCATAATACACTCACCGTCATGGAAATTGGGCTCCATACTGGACATTACCACAGTATAGCTCCGTAGGGTGAGTTGAAGGATGGCAAAAACAGCTACGGCAATGAGAATAGTTATGCCGACTTCACGAAGAATTTTCATTGACCAAACTTGATTCTAACATAAACCATAGATTTAGTTCATTCTTTATAATTCTACTTATCTGCATTGTTCCTCAATACCAACATTATTACTTCGGCTGCTAGTTCAACTTGCAGAGTAGTTGCTTATTAATACCAGGATAGATGTTCCAAAAGGTGCTTTTGCCTATAAACTAGAACGCTTGCGTCATTCACCCAAACCCTGTTTTGTTCTTAAAGTCCTGTTTCTTCCCAGACCACCTCAAAGATTCTAACGCCAGAATTCTATTGTTTATACGTGGCAAAAACGAAATAAGGGCATAATTATAAACACCATAGTAATAAAAACAACAACGGGGATAACAAGCCAAGCTATTATAGCCTAAGTTGAAGCCCGTGCCGATATGCTAGCTCCCCGGCCCACTGATTCCACTGGACAAAAAGCAGGAACATGTCGTCTCCTACAGAATCCACCACCAAAACATCCATACAGAAACCGCAATAGCTGCTATAATAATCATAGCCAAACCCACACAAACTCCTATGCACATGCCACACCCCGTCTTATTAAGTATATTCCACGATGGCCATATCTCCTACTCCCCCCCTTAAATCAATTATACCCCTAACCAAGTTTAAATAGAAGATTATATAGATATTAGACAAGGGGGCTAACAATAGTATCATAGCAATAGAAACAACGACGGTCATAACAACGATAATATCTAAATAGACATGATATGGAAATCTGTTCATTTTGGTGAAGCATAATTCATACCTTGACAGACTGGTGGTGAAAGTTTACATTATGGCAATACACAACGCACGGAACTTTAATCTCAATATGATGGTATAAGAGAGGAGGAATACAATGCCTGATGATACAGAGATAAGAGAGGGATATATGTATGGGGGATGGAGGCGAGCTGTAAACGCATTTGCCACTGGCACGGGCTCAATCCACGACGATGAAACAGCAAGAAACTTAGGAATGCGGGGTGGGGCCGTGGTGGGTATTGTTCACCTTAATCTTTTCCCACCGCTGATACTAAAAATTTTCGGACAACGCTGGTTTGAGAAAGGCTCCCTGAGCATATACTATACATATGCCATGCTCGATGGTGAACAGGTAAGGGGAGTAATGGGCATCCCGCCGGACAAGAAACAGGACGTACAGGTAGAGGCACGGGCTGAGTCGCAGGACGGCCATACGGTCGCAACGGGAACGATTGCGGTAGGTGAACCCGAGGAACTCTCGTATATACAGGCGATTGAACTAAAGAATGCGGAACCGGGCGAACTACGTATCCTGGCCGGACTCAAAGCAGGGGACGCACTACCATCACGGGACTTCATCATCACCCGACAAATGGTAGACAGGTCACTGGAGACAATCACCGATACCCTGGACTGGTACAAAGGTGATTCCCCCTGGGGCGGGGCGATAGCACCACCAAGCTTGATGCACCGTGCCATGAACATCAATCCTCCGCGAGCCGAAGAAGCGGTAGGCTTCTTCGGTGCCACCGAACTACGTAATTTGAATGGACCGGTCAAGGTTGATGTACCCTACCGGTCAGGTGGCAAATTGGTATGCTTGGGCACTAGCTCGAAGACTGAGTTCTACTGGATTGATACCTACCTGGACGAGGCGGAAACCGGGAAGCGGGTTGCTGAGATGAGACACATGACTCGTCTCATGAAAGCCTCCTCGCCGCTGTATAAATAGAGTTAGAACACTATTTGAGTCAATCATTATCGTGACCAGATTACTCTATAGTGTACTGGAATATTCTTCGGGCAGGTTGTATAATACGTCGCCCGGCAGTGCAAGACGAAAAGAGGCATCATCGATTATTATTTTCAGATTTGCCGGAGAGATGCATCCGGTATTCGCTAGAAGGAGGTAGTTGAAATGGAATTTGGATTTTCCGAAGAGCAGAAAAAGCTGATGGCAGAGATGCGCGAGTTCTGCATAAATGAGCTACCAGAAGATTATGACCCGGAGTACACGGGCCGTTTCCAGGAAGCCGAGACACAGGCATTCTGGAAGCAGTTCCACCTGAAGGGGGTGGAGAAGGGGTGGCCGACCGCAGGCTGGCCTAAGAAATATGGCGGTATGGGCTTCAGTGCTATGGAACAGGCAGCAATATCTTCAGAGATGTCGTATTGGGGGGCACGCTGGGGAGGTATAATGGCTATGACACTGGTAGCACCAACAGTCCTTACCTCAGGCACAGATGAGCAGAAAGAGAAGTGGATTCCACCAATAGCCCGTGGAGAGATAACCGCCTTTGAGTGTTTTACGGAGCCTGATGCCGGTTCTGACGAGGCCAATGTCCAGCTTCGGGCAGTACCTGACGGCGATGAATATGTCCTAAACGGACAGAAGACCTTCATATCCGGTGGTACGAAACCGGACTGGCTCTATACACTCTGTAAAACAGCGGATGTAACCCCAAAACACCGCGGCCTGAGCATATTCATGGTACCCGGTGATGCCCCAGGAATATCATACCGGCCACTGCCGACCATGGGTGGCACGCAGCAGAACGAGATTTTCTATGACAATGTCAGGGTACCCAAGGAAAACCTGCTTGGTGAACTGAACCGGGGGTTCTATCTGGCCATGACTACCTTTGAGTTCGAAAGGGCGGCCGGTGGTGGACTGGGTGCCAGACGCAGCATGGAAAAAATTATGGAATACGCCGGGCAGGAAAAGCGAAACGGCAAACCGCTTCATAAAGACCCGAAGGCACGTGAGATGCTGGCTAGAATGGCCATCCAGAAACACCTGGAATTCCTCTTTGGCTGGTATACTGCCTGGCACAGGAGCCAGAGGGAAAAGCTGGGGCCTCAGCGTTATAACTCGGGTACCCTCTGGCATAGACTCTGGCAGGTCTCCGATGGCGAGAGGATGGGACGTGTTTTCGGAATGTATACTCAGCTCAAACAGAAGTCTAAATATGCGAAATACAACGGGAGACCGGGGCGCACCTGGGAATATATGCACGCCATCCATGCCGCGGGCAGCCCAGAGATACGCAGAGTCGTCATTGCTGATAGGGGTCTTGGCTTACCCAGGATACCAAGACAGTTCAACGTCCAGATAAACGAGGCCCTTAAACAAGGATGATGACGTGAGATGAGAAACAGAAAGAACGAAGGAGGAGAAGGCTATGGACTTTGCACTTAGTGAAGACCAGGAAATGCTGAAGACAATGGCCCGTGATTTCATGGAAAAGGAATGCCCTGAATCAGTAGTCAGGGAGATAGAGACGGACGAGAGGGGCTACTCTCCGGAACTCTGGCGTAAGATAGCGGAACTGGGCTTACTGGGAATCAGTATTCCTGAAGAATATGGTGGCACCGGCGGCGACGCGATAGACCTGATGGTTATTCACGAAGAAATGGGGCGGGCGTTATTCCCCAGCCCTCACCTTTCCACCGTAGTACTTTGTGGACACACCATCCTGGAGGCGGGAAGCGAGGAGCAGAAAAAGGAATTCCTCCCCAATATAGTCAAAGGGGAACTGATTCTAGCCATGGCCCTGACTGAGCCCGAATCCAGCTGGGATGGCAAACCCTGGGACCCCGAAGGGGTGACCGTCAGGGCAGTCCCTGATGGTGATGAATATGTCATCGATGGCGTCAAGTTATTCGTCCATGATGCCCATATTGCCAATTACCTGCTATGTGCAACCAGGACCAGAGAAGACGGTCCACCCGAGGAAGGGATAACCTTGTTCCTAGTAGATGCCAAGAGTCCCGGGATTAGCTATGAGCTGCTGGACACCCTGGCCAACAAGAACACGCAGTCCGAGGTAGTTTTCGATAAGGTTAGAGTCCCCAAGAAGAATATTGTCGGGGAATTGAACGGCGGTTGGGCGCCCTTATTCAAGTCTATTAAGACAGGGGCAGTATTATTGTGTGCCCAAATGGTTGGTGCTGGTCAGCGAATCCAGGAGATCACGGTCGATTACGCCAAGACCAGAATACAGTTTGACATGCCTATCGGTATTAACCAGCACGTCCAGGAACACTGTGTCCAACTCGTCATCCGCCAGGATGCCTGCCGCTATGCTACCCAGTATGCGGCCTGGGCACTCGGACAACCGGGACAAGATATGGAAGTAGCCATGGCCAAAGCCTGGTGCGGTGAAGCCTTTGAGCACATTTGCTGGCGTGCCCACCAGGTACTTGCTGGCGTCGGTACCATGGCTGTGCTCCACATCATGCCTCTTTACACCAGAAGAGGCATTATCATGGAACACTATCTGGGCGATACTCCATTCTGGCTGGAAAAAGTAGCACTAGAACTGGAGAAGTTGCCTCCTCATGCGAAAACCAAAGGAAAACCGCTGGGCATTTGGGACCCTCAGAGAAAACAGGTACCGGTGTGGGACATCTGGCGAGAGTATGCTGAGTCGTTATAGAATATAGTTAATAAAAACTAGCATTCAGCCTCGCGGGCCGCTAGCTCAATCGGTAGAGCAGCTGACTCTTAATCAGCCGGTTCTGGGTTCGAGTCCCAGGCGGCTCACGTTCAACCCCACTATCCTTTGCTAACATTTTTGCTAACGAATTTTTTACCACCATAAATGACCAGGTGGCACTAAACAGTACCACTTGAAGCTAAATCCCCAATAAAAAGGTATCAGGAATTACTTCTTTTTACATTCAGGGGTAAATCTTTTGTATCTCTTAAGCAGTGGGTCGTGAGTTCTAATCCCTCCAGGGACGCCACTTTTTGAAGCTAAAACAAGGCATAAAGCGAGTCGGGGCATAGAGCTCAATTGTGAAATGGCACTGATTTGGTATTAATTGAGTTCTGGAATAGAAAAGGTATGTCCTGGACTCTGAAGCTACTCGGTTTCTTGAACACGAGTGTAGTTGAATCCGCATCATAGGGTATTTACCTTCTCACGAGCCTGACGTTTAGTTTCGGGAATGGCGAGCCATAGCTATTAGAGCATCTGTTTGATTAATCTTATCAAACGGTCATGTACCTCGGAATCATTTTTGAGAATTCCCTCTATATCCGCTCCGGGATTGAGATATTCAAGTAGCTTGTAGTTTATCGTTCTGAACAGACTGACAAAGGTACGCCCGTCCTCAAGTGACAGCGGTGACATGATTTCCAGGTAAAACTCCAAGGCTGCTAGATTTGCTGGTTTAAGAGCCTCCTCTCCCTTGCTGGTGATATACACATTTAGTAGCCTGCGGTCAGTTCTGTCTCTTACTCTCTTGAGCAGACCAGCTTTGACCATGCGGTCGACTAGCATACTAACACTGTTTCTCTTACGTTCTCCCCACCGAGCTATGTCAACTATTCTCGCAGGTGGGTCATGGTTTTTTATAGCCAAAAGCAGCAAATAGCGCTCCGTAGTTAGACCATGCGCCTTAAATATTCCGTCCAAACAGTTCTCAAACCGGGTATAGGTTTGGTATATCATACGCGCAACTCTGAAATTTTGATTTTCAAGTTCAGAATTTACTTCCATATTTAGGTTCTCCTTTATCTTTAGAGTCCTCTTTAAGACGTAGAAGAAAAGCGCGTTGTATAACTCTTAATCACCCTGACGTTTGACTTTGCGAGTGGAGCTCAAAGCATACTGGACCAGACGTTCCATTAAATTGGCATGACTCTCGTCATCATTTCTTACCATTTCGTCTAAATTCGCTCCGGGGTAGAGAAACCTGAATATCTCGTATCTTAGCGTATCGTGCTGCTTAATAAAGGCACGCTTTTCCTCATTTGATAGTGGCGACGTGATTTTCTGGATAAACTCCCAGCCTGCCCTAATTGCCGGTTTAAGGGAATTCTCCGCCTTTCTGGTGATAGATATGTTTTCTGCTCTACGGTCTCTTCTGTCTCTTACCCTTTTAAGCAGACCATCTTTGACCATACGGTCGACCATCATGCTGACACTGTTCGGGCGACGTCCTATCCACCGAGCTATGTCAGATGGTCTTGCAAAACGACCGATGTATTTTATAGCCATAAGCACTGTATACTGCTCCGTAGTAAGATTGTATTCACCATATATCTGATCCTCACACATCTTAAGCAGGGCGCGGTTACGGTGCGACACGTACCATAACCTTAACATTAGATTTTCGTCTTCGTACTTTCTTGTCATACTTACCCTCCCCAGATTATTTCATGGTAACCTTGCTCGCTTGGAAAAGCCACCACGATAACGTGTTTTGTTATTTACGACAAGTCAATATGAATTAATCATAATATAATTTAATCATAACACGACCTAATAATATTTATCCAATCCATGCAGTTCTGCATTTTCTCGACCACGATTCATTAAAAATATGGTAAATCTAATCTTAGGTAAATTTAGTTCCTGCCCCAAACATTTCCTCTTCTCTTTATCATTGATAATAGTTCCATGTTATTCATTTTTATTATATGCCTGCTTGTTTTATTATCGATATTCGTTTTGCTAATATTTGTTCTAACAAAGTTTTCACCACCATAAATGACAAGATGGTACTAAACAGCCCCATCTGAAGCTAAATCTCCAATAAAAAGGTTGGGAATCACCACTTTATACGCTCACGGACATACCTTTTGTATCTCTTAATCAGCCGGTTCTGGGTTCGAGTCCCAGGCGGCTCACCAACCAGCCTATTTAGCTTCAAAATTCAGTTTGGAGGCGCCTGAAAGGGCGCTTTTTTGGTTAATCCACCCCCCTGACTGTCGGGATTTCAGGTAACTTTCCCGCCTACTTTTGAAGCTCAAAAGGCTGTGGGAGAGGCTGTGAACACTATATAGACTCTTAAAAAATTTTCCCAAAATGGACGAGGAGTTCGGGGGGTCATCTTATCAAAACATTATTTATACAAATATTCGGAATTTCGTGTTCCTTGCCCCTATGACCTATGTCGTCATAGGGATGAATTTACCGCAACCAGCTACCGGACACATTCGATCTGAAATCAAGCGATATATAGGCGGCGTCAACAAGGCTTTGTCCTCTGGGATTGAGCATCACACCCAGGCCCATTTTGTTCATGGTGTAGCCGAAGGACATCCTCTCCCCTGGGTCAGCGAACCCGATATGTCCCCCAGCTCCCGGCCACCCGAAAGCATCTTCACCTAAGATCATGCTGTCCTGCATGCCCGGAGGTTGTCTCCGGTTATCGATGGATCTCCCAAAACCTAGTGTGAACCTCATGGGAGCTAGTAGCGTCATATCTTGGCCAGTGGCAGATGACACCGCCGACATCCGTGCCAGCGTGTCACGATCCACCAGATCGACACCCTTGAGGCTTCCTCCGCACGCTAGTGGAGCATACATGCCGGCAAGTCCACGAGCATTCGTTATACCGCCAGCGCCGGGGATCTCAGCTGCGTGGTAAGCGCGCGAGTCAGCGCCGTCCACCATCAAGGCGCCTCCGTCGTTAGTAAAGCAAAGGCTCTGGATAGAGTTCGGATCTAGCATGGACCGCCCAAACGGTGTGTCCATCATTTGCTGAGGATCGACCAGAATGATCTTTGAGACTCGCGGTTCGATCTCCTCTGGCAGACCGATCCAGAAGTCAAGCCCGAGAGGTTTTACCACTTCTTCCTGAAAGAAACGACCAAGCGATTTGCCCGATACACGCCTCACCACCTCACCGACCAACCATCCGAACACAAACATCTGATACCCGTGCCGTGTACCAGGCTCCCAGAATGGTTCTTGCTCCTCAAGCGCGTGGATCATTATGTCCCAGTCGTAGAACGCTCCTTGGGGTAACGGCTTGCGAACATGTGGTAGACC
>Ga0209427_10006526_pt1 | contig 13294 bp, 7 predicted proteins | sample DeeMarSWOR136_30_FD_187465 | JGI IMG/M metagenome (GOLD analysis project Ga0209427, IMG submission 187465) | Marine sediment microbial communities from White Oak River estuary, North Carolina - WOR-1-36_30 (SPAdes) (version 2) | ecosystem: Environmental > Aquatic > Marine > Intertidal zone >... | reverse complement strand
AAGGCAATAGAACAGGCCATAAAGCTGGAACCCGACAATTCGAGATATAAGAAAATATATGAGTATATTAAGAAAAAGAATTAAAGCAATGAATCCTGCCGGAAGTAGAGATTGTTGGAGGAACCTCGGATATTATTATATGGCGGCGTCCGTATTATTATGTGTCTTAGCAGATGTGTGTGCCAAGGATACCATTATACTTAACGATGTTACAAAAGAAACGGGAATAACTTTTGTGCATACTGATGGTGGGTGTGGCCAACGCTACATAATGGAGACAGTGAGTGCGGGATTGGCACTTTTTGACTATGATGGTGATGGTTATACTGATATCTATTTCCTCAATGGTGCGCCGCTCAAAGGAACGAAGAGGAACGACGTGCCAAGGAATAAGCTTTATCGCAATGAGGGTGGCTGGCGTTTTACGGATGTTACAGAAAAAGCCGGTGTGGGTGATAACGGGTATGGCCTTGGTGTTGCAGTCGGCGATTACGATAATGATGGGGATCAGGATATTTACCTAAATAATTATGGCCCAAATGTCCTGTACTGCAATAATGGCGATGGTACCTTTACCGACCTGACAAAAGAAGCAGGCGTGGACAATGGGTTTCAAGTGGGAGCGGGGGCCTGTTTTCTCGACATGGACAAGGATGGCGATTTGGACCTTTACGTTTCCAACTACCTTGAATTTTCTTATGAGAAACATGTTTCGACAGCAACCAGAGGATTTCCCGTGTATGCAAATCCCCGTTTTTATCCGCCTTTGCCCGATACTCTGTACCGTAACAACGGCGACGGCATCTTTACCGATGTCAGCAAGGCCTCCGGCGTTGGTGAGCATGCTGGATGGGGCATGGGGATCGTATGCGGTGACTATGATAATGATGGTGATACGGATGTCTTTATTGGAAACGATGTGGGAGAGAATTTTCTTTTTGAGAATGACGGAACGGGAAAATTTGAAGAAGTCGGGCTTATGGCCGGAGCTGCCTACGACCTGCACGGCGATGAACAGGGAAGCATGGGGGTTGACTGCGGCGATTACAACAATGATGGGTTGTTGGATTTTTATGTGACTTCTTACGAGGGACAGTTGGCCACACTCTACAGGAATTTGGGCGGTAGTATGTTCGAAGACGTAACACTAATGACCGGCGCGGGAGCGGGAACCCTCCCCCATGTAACTTGGGGCAATAGCTTCGTCGATTTTGATAACGATGGGCTTCGTGACATCTTTATCGCATGTGGTCACCTGCAGGATAATGTTGAAAGTTATGACGATACCACTACATATTTTGCACAAAACATACTCCTAATGAACACCGGTAACGGAAAATTCATCAATGTATCGGATAATAGTGGTGATGGCATGAAGATAAAGTTAAGCAGCCGGGGCGCGGGCTTTGACGATTTAGATAATGACGGTGATATCGATGTAGTGATTCTGAACTCCCGCCGGGAACCTACTATCTTGAGAAATGACTCGCCTTCTAAAGGGCATTGGCTGCAGGTTAGTCTAAGGGGAGTTAAAACCAACCGGGACGGGATAGGAGCACACGTTAAAGTAGTAGCGGGTGACTTGACTCTTGTTGATGAAGTTCACAGCGGTCGTGGGTATCAGAGCCATTACGGAATGCGTCTTCACTTCGGATTGGGCGGTCGTGAACGGGTTGACCGTATCGAGGTGCGTTGGATTGGTGGCGGGATCGATGTTTTTGAGGATATTGCAGTGGATCAATTCTTAACGCTTACCGAGGGAGGTTCGAAAACTGAGCATAGGTAAGCAGAGCAGATTTTGTTTTCGAAAGCGGTTTCACACGGCCGTCTCTTACAGTACCCAGACCAATCAACCGCGAATTGTTTCCGAGCGAATCCCAATGTATGCTTCCTGTAACGCCTTGCCAGCAGGAAAGTCTCCTGACCTCATCGCATATACGCGCACGGTTAAGACCAGCTTGATGGATAGCAGCAATCAAAAGGTTGACGGCATCATAGGTGTGTGCGGCAAGATAGTCAGGACGGTGTCCAAAGCGGGAAGCGAATTTATCTTCGAAACCTTTTGAACTTTCACCGGGGGTATAAAGCAACGGGAAGACCACATCATTCGCTGCCCGGCTGGCTTGTTCCAAAAAACTTCGTTGTCCCAAAGAAGGCCCCCCGAAAATAAGCCCTGTAAAGTTTTTTTCTCGAACAGCGCTGATTATGCTCGCGCTTGCGCGTGCGCCAGCGATTAAAACTAAGGTATGCGCGTTTATGTGTACAATTCTTTCCACAAGCTCGTCGATTTTTCTTTCGTTGGGATTAAATTCAAGGTGGCAAAATGGTACCAATTGGCGCCGAGTAAGAGACTTGGAAAGTTCAACCGTGAAGAGATGGGAGTCGTGATCTACGGCTGATACCAGGAGAAAGGACTTTCCCCCAATGTGCGAGGCAATAGCATGGGCCAGAACCGGTGCTTGAAGATGATCTCCCGGTAGGCACGAAAACATCCATGGAACATTTGCAAGATTCACTGTCTTATCTGTGCTTCCGGGACTGAGCACAGGAAGACGAGCCTTTGCAGCGACTTGTTCCGCCAGATGCGTTGAAGGCCCGTCAATCCCACCGATGACGGCCCAGACTCTGTCCACATAAACCATACGGACTACTCGTGTTATGCCCGTTCCCCAGGGATTGTCTGACCAGCCTGCAACAAGACGAAATGGAAGGCCTTTGTACCCACCCGCCTGATTGGCTTGTTCGACGGCCAGGTACGCAGCAGACCACATATCGCCGTATTCTGGAGCAGACGCTGTACCGGGGCCAAAGTATCCTATTAAAACTTCCTTGATATTAGCAGGAGAATGTTCCTCGCGTCCGGGGCCCACATATTTCGTCTGGTGTTTTCTCGCATCAAAAAAGACTTTGCGAGGAGGATGCTTACTGGGTTGTTCATATTCAGCCCATGCCACTAACGAAAGTGCCGACAGTATGCAGATAGTCATGAAATTTCTGCTCATAATTATTTATTCTTCTTTCCAAGGCTCAACGAAGCCATACTGCTTACTGGTAATCCGCCAGCCCTATCTCGCTGGGAAATATAGCCACGAGGTATCTTTAGGTCTTCTCTGGAGTAGAAGTTCCATTTACCATTTTCTCGTTTTGCGAGGTACACATCGCCGACGTCGTCGAGGCACGAGCTGAGCATAATATCTCCCGTTACACCTTTCCAGGGCCAGACTCTGTATGCCAGCACATCGCGGATTTTTGCTCTGTTCAGCCCCGCCACCTGCACAGCCCAAATAAGCATATTCATGCCATCATAGGCGTGAGCAGCGAATGTTTCCGGTTCTTCCCCAAAACGGTCCCAGAAGGCATTGCGAAACTCTGTGAGTCTGTTGCTTTTGCTCTTGGGATTCCATGGAGAGGTACAGATGACACCTTCGGCATTTGTTCCGGCGATTTCTATGAATTCATCCGATAGACAGCGGTCGCAGGCAAAGTAAGGCTGCTTCATACCCATAGCACGCATTTGGTTTAAAATATGTGCGCCTTCGACAGCATCGCCCCAGTGAATGATTGCATCGAGATTTTCTTCTTTAAGACGTTCCAGTTGTAAAGAGAAATCCTGTATCCCCAAATCATAGGCCATTTCCAAAACAATTGGATTGCCGATGCGCCGGCTTCCATCACGAATTTCGCGTACGCCGAAGCGGCCGTAACGGTTACTGCTCCGAATTACTCCGACCCTTTTCAGATCGAGCTTTTTATAAATGTAATCAATAAGAAGGTATCCTTGTTGCCGGTCGTCGCTAATGCAGCGAAATACCCAGGGAATGTTCGTTTCGATAAATGTGGGGTCGGTGTCGCCGGAGTTCATCATAACAACCTCGGCCTTAAGTGCGACGCGGATAGCAATGTGGCTGTTGGCTCCATCAATGGTGCCGAGGATGGCCCAGACATCGTCTTTATAGGCCATCTTGATTATTTCATTGCCGGAGGCACCCCAAAGCCCGTTATCGTTACTAATGACCAGTTCAAAGGGGATGTTCCGCTTAAGATAGCCCCCCTTGTCGTTGGCTTCTTCAATGGCGAGACGCGCACCTTGCAGCATCTTAATACCCAACGGTTCCTCATGGCTTTTGCCGCCGGTCGCGACTGAAACAGTGGACATAATCGGACCGATGAAACCGAGCTTTACAGTATTTACGTCAATCGGCTCGGGTTTTGCTCGGCCCGGGCCTGTATATTCCATTTGAAGTAGAAAGTGCTCCTTGAATGGCTTCACGTGACGGAACGGCTCGATGTCCTTTGTGGTTTTTGCGTATTTCTCATCTTCTCGCAACCCCAGGTCGGGAACTTCGTAGGCGTTAACCGCATTTATTTTCCTCAGTACTTCAAGCGTCTCAGGGTCAACTTCAATAGGGGGTTCCTGGCTTTCCGTTTTTATTTCTTCAGGTCCGGTGCAAGACAAAGCACCTAAGATAAGAACTGCGGAAAGTAGAAATATATATCGCTTCATATTGTTAGCCTCCTCACCATTTTAAGCATCATTTTAAATAAATATCACTAAAAAGTAAATGCTCTTATTATTATTTTACTGCCTTTGCGTCCAATCTTCCCACTTTCGTTCTTACGTTTCTGGCCTTATGCACCGGCCTATCTTTTAATCCACTGTAATATCCGGAACCAGTTGCCCAAGCAACTCCCTTTGAGGTCCCCACCCAGACGTCATTATTGTCAAATTCTACCCAGAGAGTGTAGTTATGCGGGACGCACTTAGGCATTTCGACAATTTCGAGTACCTTTTGATTCTGACTAACGACGGCCTTACCGTTGTGCGTGTTGGGATCCATGGTGTATGTAACCCAGGTATCTGAAGGAAAATCTGCAAGCACGCCCAGACCTTTATCGGTCGCAAACCATCCCTCGTTGGCGCTGCGACCTTTGACCGCGTTACCAAAGTCACTGGGTAATCCCGTCTGGTGGGAATACAAACCCTGCCAGTACCGGCCATCGTAACGGTTCATGCCGAAATAGGTAGACACCCATAAAGTGCCTTCGATGTAGCTGGTACCGGTAGTGATTACATGAACTATACCATCGTCACGATAGAGGTCGATTTCCATTTCACCGTCGGGGTCGAGATAATCTTTCCACCTTTCTGTGGCCACGTCGAACTCCAGGACGCCGCTGCCCCAGATACCAAGATAAACCTTTCCATCATTATAGGAAACGCCATAGTTCCAGATCTCCTCCATCGGTGCGTTTTTTTCTGTGTATATCGTCCATTCGCCAGTGATAGTGTTGTACCTGTTCGCACCGGCAGTTGTAGCCACCCAGACATTATCGTTTTCAACCGCAACTCCATAGACGACATCGTTAACCAGTCCGCTGTTGAGCTGGTGCCAATGGTCAAATCGGCCGCCGCTAAAGCGTGCAAGACCGCCGCCAAAGAGTCCAATCCAAAGCTCACCGGTTTTAGTGTTGATATCGAGAGCAGAAACCACACGCCAGGGAAGACCATCCTTTTCCTGCCAACTCTTAATCTTCCCCGTCTGCTTGTCAATGCGAACCAACCCATCCTCAGTGCCCACCCAGACCTTTTCACTATCTGCCTTAATGGCGAAAATATGGTCATTGGGAAGACCATCTTTAGTAGTAAAATGCTTCCATTTTGTATAAACGTAAGGCAGCTTTTGAATATCCTCGGAAGCGGAAATGGTAGGAGGGACAGATGGATTATCAGCTAAGTCTCTGGTTTTGCAGAGTGTTGTTTTCCCAAACCCCAATACCATTAAGATTTGCAGGACAGTTATGAGATATTTCATAATAATTCCTTTTGCGCAAGCAGCTACAATGTCTTGAGAAATTCGATTAGGTCGTTTAGCTGGTCCTTGGTCATATCGTTGGTAACGCCATGCTCATCGTCAGGATTATACCTTGTCCAAATTTCTTCAAGGGTTTCTGCAATGCCATTATGCAGGTATGGAGCGGAGTCGTAGATGTTGCTAAGGTGTGGTGTGTCAAATTCTGATTCCCGGTCAAGCCAAAGCTTTGTCCCGATATCGTGGCGTTGCCGGTCGGAATAAAGTGGCGGAAAGTGACAGGTAACGCACCTGTTTTCTTTCGGGATGATGCGACCATCATTTGTCATTGTCCTTTCAAACATTTTTTTCCCGCGACGTTGTGCTTCGGTAAGCTCAGCTCCCAAAGGACGATACCGATTCGGCGGCCGCGGAATGGTGCAAATGTAGTTATCCAGCGCAGAAAGCTCTTCAGGTGTAAACGGTTGAATTCGGGTAAAGAAAACCGCAAGACGCGGTCCGCATTGTCTCTGAAGGCTTGGATTGGTACCTTCCCATTTAAATGGGGCCGTATCGAGAATCCCCCTAAGTGTGCGGTTATCAACAGGACTGATTCCGATTCCATCAGGTTCAATATCGTACGTAAGTCCATCAATGTGTCCGTCAGGATGGCACGAGTGGCATGAAAACTGGCGATGAAAGGTGATATTAGCGCTGTGGAAAAGGCGTTCACCGTAGCGTACTTTAGTAATAACTTTTGGACCTCCGAGGTCAACTCTATCAACTGCTTCGAGTCTATTAATATCGATTACAGTCAGCGAGTCATCCAGTGCGTTTGCCGCGAAGGCGGTTTTCCCATCCGGCGTAATGATTATTCCCCGTGGGCTGTCTTTGGTAGGTATATGGGCGATGACAAATTCCGTAGGTTTTCCTAAGTGATTAGGAAACACATGTTCGCGTTCATAATCGGAGGCGGTTTCGAGCATGGAGACAAGCTTGGAAACATCTACAACGGCGACGCGGTTTGAACCGGAACTTGTTACCAGGGCCAGACGACCATCGGGTGTGATTGCAACATCAGCCGGGTCAGAAAAACACATACCCGGTTCATCAAGGAGCACTTGGTCAACATGTCCGTTCTTCCACACGATTCCCAGCCCGTTGGTGATTGTCCATCCCTGAAGCAAACGGGTCATTGGAACAAGATTTTTTGTGCGGTTGAGGGTAATCAGAGCAAACTCACCACTTGGATGCCAGTCAATACCCTGCATGAGGTTGGCGGCAGGAACCACGATACGGTCTTCTGCGACCGCCTGGGATGTATTAATGACCGTAACTTCAGACACCGAGGGCGTGCGAAACTCGACAAACCGAGAGAGGTTGTTGGTAATATAGATGGCAGAACCATCGGGAGAGCGTGACAATGACCAGGGACTGCGACTTGCGCTAAGACGTTTGAGCTCCTTTAATGTAGTCGTGTCAATAACGGAAATACTGTCTGCAGACGTATTAAGGACATATAAATGCTTTCCGGAAGCATCAGTCAGCACACCATGCGGTTCATCACCCACGGGAATCATGGCGATAACCTCACGAGAAGACACGTCGATAACGGACACAGTATCATCAAGACGATTACTCACATACGCTCTTGCTCCATCGGGGCTGAAGGTTACGTCTGTAGGATGATGACCAACCTCTATTTCCACAATCTTTTGCAGCGTTTGAACGCCTATAACAATAATTGTATGAGAGGCTTCACAGGCGACATAGATTTCTTCACCGTCAGGGCTCAGGGCCATATTGAGTGGTGTCTTATAGTGAGGCGCTTGCGAGACCCTTGGCAGCTCTGTTGGATGGGCGATTTTTTTGACGGCCTCGTCATAATCAAAGGGATTGTCATTCGTATTTTCATGACATCCAAGACAGGTCTGGCGCGTTACTTCCTTAAGTCCGGCCGCCTTAGCCGCACGTTCGTCTCTCATTATTGCTTCTGGATAATAATTGCTGCCCGCTCCGTGACAGGCTTCACACCCAACACCTTGATACAATGAGTAAAATTCTATTGCACCTTTTGAAGGCTGACGATAAGCCGTACTATGGCACCTCAGGCACTTCGGGCTGGATTGGGGGTCATCTTTCAAGCCCTGTTCTTTTGCAATTTCATACGCTCTGCCAGTCGCCAGCACAACGTATGCATGGGCATGGGCGCTCATACGCCATTTACTGAACTGATAACCCATCTCAGGTCCCTTATGGCATTTTGCACAGGTGTGAACTCCTATGTTTTTATTTTGGCCTTTTTCAGAACCCGCTATATCAGGGAGCTGCGGCATAGGTCCATATTTGAAGTTTTCGGGAGTCGGATGGGCTATATCCGCCATTGCCTGCATCATGTCAAGTTTGGGTAGATTATGAACAGCAACGTGAGAGCCCTTTACCTGGTGACAGCCCATGCAATCCTGTACGGTCGGCATCGTTAGCCCTGCCTTTGAAGCTGCTTCGCGATCCATCATAATAGCTGCGTCCATGTATTCGCTTCCGGGCCCATGACACTTTTCACATTGAATACCATCTTCAATATGGAAGGTCTCGTCTTTTTCCCATTCTTCAACATGAGCACCGGTTGCGTGGCATCCCAGACACATTGGTGATTCCTGTGGTTCCTGGGGAATACCACTAAGCTCAGCGATTTTTTTCGCTTCCGGTTTGGCCAGGATCGAATAAGCTCGTGCGTGTTTCGAAATCAGCCATCGGCTGAACTGGTGACCCATACCTTTTCCCTGATGGCAGTATGCGCACACTTTTACTCCAACATATACCGGATGTTTTTGGCTGCCTTCCTGGGCCAAAAGAACAAAAGAACATGCCATTATGATTATTATAATTGTAAACAGATAACCACGCATTTTATTGTTGCTGCTCATTAAGAGATTCCTGGATAACAGTAAGAATTTGGTTTGCTTTTATATCTTTAAGTTTAGTGGTCTGCCCGTTAGGCCAGCGAATTTCAACGGTATCTGCTTGGGTGGCATTATCGAGACCGAAATGACATCTCAGGTCCGCCTGCGAAAGGTAGCCTGTTACCGGAATCAAATCCCGCAGTTGTGTGAGTGAGCCGGCCGTGATCCTAACGCGCGCGCCAATAGCATCGCTTTTGCCACCTGGTAATCTCGCCTGGATGATAAGCCAGTTGTTTTTGTTACCGCCATCATTTCGCAAAAGCCTCGGAGTGTCGTTAAGGTTGATAACCAGAAGGTCAAGGTCTCCGTCATTATCGTAATCGCCGTAAGTGGCACCGCGTCCAACGTATTTTTCTCTGAAATAGGCACCTGATTTATCCGCCACATCCACAAAACTTCCCGTGCCATCATTTCGCATGAGTACATCCTCTTCCGTATATTCGTGGTGGGCATTTCCATTGGCAACGAATACGTCCAGATAACCATCACAATCGTAATCAAATAGAATCCCACCCCAACCTGTATACTGTCCACAGACAACGGCAAGGTTGGTCGGTGTAGTACGATCTTCAAAATAGTCCTTACGATTGATTAGAAGACAACCGTATCCCATGTCTGGGATGTAAATATCAAGCCAGCTGTCACGGTCAATATCACCAATCGCTGGTCCCATTGAGGATACTCCCTGACCCCCTTCACCAAAAGCTAAGCCCATCACCAGACCATCGTCTTCAAATGTGCCATTGCCTGTGTTTTTAAAGTAGTAATTCTCCATTGCGTCATTGGGAACGTAGATATCCAAGAATCCGTCGTTATTCAAGTCGGCAACTGTTGCACTCATCGCTCGTCCGTTTGGTTTAAATATACCTGCTTCTTTGGTAACATCAGTAAAAGTCCCATCACCATTGTTACGGTACAAAGTATCCGGCTGACCTCTATAACTAAGGGGGCCCGGGTAACCCGCAGCCGCATAGTAAGAACGAAACTTGCCGCTGTCGTACTCGAGATAATTTGCAACATAGACGTCAAGGTCCCCATCGCCATCATAGTCAAACCAAGGTGCTGAAAGGCTCCATTTGGGATTTGCAAGCCCCGACGCCTGGGATATGTCAGTAAAAGTCCCATTCCCGTTATTGCAGTAAAATACGTTTGACCCGTAATTTAGCACATAAAGGTCAAGGTCTCCATCATTGTCAAAGTCCGCAGCGGAGCAGCCAACTCCATAACCCTTGTCGCCGACACGAGCTTCTTTAGTAACGTCTTTGAACGTTCCATCTCCATTATTTCGGTATAATGAGTTGATCAGTTTGTCTCTAAGACTTCGGCCCCGATTGTCGTTGACATTTTTCAGCCAACACCCATTGACAAAATAGATATCAAGCCACCCGTCACCATCATAATCAAAGAACATTGCTCCGGCGCCGGTACCCTCGACGATGTTTGTTAGGTCAAAATCCCCAAAGCTATGCTTGATATTAATACCGGCCTCTTTGGTGACATCATTAAAAACCGGTAATGTCTGGCTTGAACTATAAGCTGTTGCAATCTGAAACACCAGCGCAAATATCAGAAACCTATACAAGTTCACTTACCACCTCCTTCACTATTCTGTTTGTATCCTGGAAGGTCATCCTGCCCCGGAATGCCGTCCCACAAAGCTCCCATATCAATCCATTCCACGAAGGTCCGTTTTTCATCTTTGGTCAAAGCCTGCTGCTCATCCAGTGGCATCTGAGATACCTTTTGTTGCGAAAACGTATTATCCCACGGTCTTGAAGTGTTTCGCCCGAAGATATGCCATATAAGTGGACTTGTCCGCGCCCTTCCTGGATGAACATATTTTCCATAGCCTGATTGTTTCTCCGCTGCAAGAAGACTCTCATAGCTGTAATGAAGATAGGCCTTTCCATCGGTACTTGTAACCGAAGATGTGTTGTTCGGAAGGGTAAGAGAAAAGTTGGCCTGATTGTGGCAACGGACACATTTTTTTTCGATGATTGGTATAACGTCACGCCGGAAATCGACCGTTCGCCTTCGCTTCGCTGGTAATGTAAGCTTGATTGAGGGACGAGTTACAGCTGTGACTAAGACATTCTCCGGAGTAAGTTCACCGTCTTCGTGACAACCTATACATCCCCTCGGTTCATGATTCCTGGCCCAAATCCAGTCACAGCTTCGCAGAGCCATACCATCAGCGTCAAGAGTCTGAAGTTTAATAGGGGTATTGGCCGGTATCTCAATGTTGAAAGATCCGTCCTCTGCAATATCTATTTCGCCGAGAATACGCTTTTGTACCGATGAAGGGACTCTATTACAAGATGACTCAAAAACTTCTGTGCCGCTTGAGGTGTGTGAGCCGGGAATATTGTCTGACGAAGAGATTCCTTCAAGGACACGAAGTCTCTTTACTGTTCCAGGGGGCATCCATTCCGGCATATCGAAGTCAGAAACATAAACATTCAAACAGTAAAGTTTACCGTTGGGGTCCTTTTCCGTAACCACACTTGATCGACCATCTGGTTCAGGACGCGGATACACCATTTTCGCCTGTATATCATGATAGCTTGGGCTATCAAAAACCAGTTCAAGCTTTCCAGTGGAAGGCTCGAGGCTGTAAACACCATGAGTATCCATACCGTCTGGTGACCTCTTAGATATAAGAATCTTACCATCAGGCAATGGTGACGGCGAATGGAACAGACCGTCGGATTCCCGGGTTATCTGTCGATAAGAATGAAGCGGCCTTCGGATGCGTACACACCCAACGCTACCGGCACCGTCCCATTGAAGCCTATCGGCTTCAATAAATACAGCGAGGCCTTTTGTTGTAATGCAAGGCATATGTTTTATTCGCTTACCCTCGTCGTTAGAAAAGGCCGCATAATCCGTACCATCAATGCTGATCCCGAACAAGGAAATACATCCAAGTAGCTCCCTGTAGGGCGAGGAGCGCTGCCAGCTTGCAAATAGCAGGCGACCATCGGGCATGAGGAATGGATCCATATTGCTGGATAAGTTGAAGGTCAGGCGGCGTACCTCTGAGCCGTCGAGTTTACAGGAATAAAGATTCAGGGCCCCATTTTCTGAACCGACAAAAGTTAACTGTTGCCAGGGCTTCGGAGACACAATTGTATAAAGTGTTGACTGGTAGCCCGGGCTTCGGCAGGGGATTTCCCCGTTAGTAACTTGTCTTAGATTTGAGCCATCTATCCCCATCTCAAATACGGTCCAATTGTCCCTGTGAATTCTTTTTCCCGCAAAAAGAATGTGTGAGGCGTCGAATGAAATCTCTGGATTGCATATGCTGTGAAAACCGTGGCTCAGGACTTCTGTGGAGAAATCCGGATTTACCTTAACAAGGCGCGCTCCCTCACCTAAGTTTACCCGCAAAGGCCAATTAGCTACGGATTCTTGTTGCTCAATTGCCGTCCCGGTTGGTTGATACGGAATCGGATAAGTAACAGGAAGTTGTGTAACAATAATGGCATTTTCAATATGACCGCGCGAAGACGATGGTGATTTTGTGTTTTCTCCTGAAGCCTGTGAAACAATTGTGCTCAATCCAAGGACAAAACAGAAGACCCGGAGATTTGTAAAGCACCTTCGGTCGTATCTATTATGTTCAAAAAGGGCCTTATTCACTCAAAATCCTTTTGCTCAACAGCTGGAAAAGTACATATCTCGGGAGTTTTTCACCATTTTTTTATTTATGAGATATGAAATTTATAACGACCGGTGCTACAATAATCTCCTGAGAAAAACTTAAAGTACCTTAATTGAATTATATTTAGAAACAGCAAATCCGGCAAGTAAAATGCAACTGCCGGAAATGCTTCCGTATAGGTAAATTAACACCTCACCATTTTGACCTTACTCTGAGCATACAAATCCGCTTACAGTCTGTGAATAGCATCGTTTTATTCTGTCAAAAACACATGTTTCCGCTTTTTTGTGACAATTCTTTATTCTGTCTTAATAGCATCCATCTCGATTTCGAATAGCAGTTCATCTCTGCAAATATCATTTTCTACCATCACTAGTGGTAACGGTGGAATATTGTTTAGCGTACAACACTTTTCGAATGCCGGCGTGTCCTCGGCATGTTTGAAATAGGCCAACGCTCTGGTAACATCGATCCAGCTCATGCCTCGTGACTCCAGAATCGCATGTACTACTTTCATCGTTAGTGTCACTTGGGCCTCCGGATCCCCTATGTGTGCCGTTGTTCCATCCGGGTCTATACTGGCCGTGCCGGAAATATACAATCGTTGATGATCTGGCAGATCGAGTTCTACCGCCCGGCTGAATGAGCTGCCGTATTTGACAGCAGGAAACTGCAGCGGAGACTGCACTACAGAGGCTCTTACCCGTTCACTTTTAGCCTTCACTGCCAGCATACCACTTACAATCGCTGTTCCGGCCGCATTACTCCCACCAACTCCTGTACTGGCTGGAACAAGTCTTTCATAAACCAGCTTCTTTTGAAAGAAACTGTCACGAACCTTGTTGAAATCGCCGTACCAGTCCAGAATATCATCATTA
>Ga0209427_10006525_pt1 | contig 13295 bp, 13 predicted proteins | sample DeeMarSWOR136_30_FD_187465 | JGI IMG/M metagenome (GOLD analysis project Ga0209427, IMG submission 187465) | Marine sediment microbial communities from White Oak River estuary, North Carolina - WOR-1-36_30 (SPAdes) (version 2) | ecosystem: Environmental > Aquatic > Marine > Intertidal zone >... | reverse complement strand
TTTTGGCGTGTTTATTTTTATTCATTCTGAAAAGTTTTGTCGCTGTTTTATAAATTTAACAACTTTTTCTACCTTTTCAACGGCCAGTCTTGCAGCTTCTTTTGTCCTTCTCATCATCTCTTCTTTATCTTTTGGAGCTGTTTCACCAACAACTTTTTTAATTTTAGTATAAGCAGCTTCTCGGAACTTTGGATGAAGGTCTTTTTCTTCACCGGTTTTATCTATTAAAATACCTTTTTTCGGGGTGTTTATAACTTCGCCTATAACATCAATCTTTACGCCTATTCTTTTGATACAGTCAAGAACCGGGTCTACTACATTTTCTGGGCAAAATATTAAGAGGGCATCCATTGAAACCCCTAAATAATCGATGGAAAGTTCTTTTAACATCCTTAATACCTTTTCATTAAGAAGGGCTTCAATTTTCCTCTCATCGACCTTTATGCCTACTTTGGCTGTTTTACAGATCTCGCTTATGTCGCCACGAATACCGCCATTAGTCCAGTCTGCGAGAGCATGGATATGGCGGAAGAGTTTTTCTTTGTGTAAAGCTTCACAGGCTCGTATAAACTGGACGTTTAAAGTCTCAATAATCGCATCGTAATAGTCGTTATATATGGCAGTAGTTGTTATAGTTCCCCCGCCAGCGCCTTCTGTCATCAAAACCTTATCCCCTGGTCTGATATTTTTCCTAGAAGCTAGGGCGGAATATTTCGGTATCACGCCTACAGTACCCACGCATGAAACCAGCCTATTACCGATAACCATGTCACCTCCAACTCGCAGGGTAGAACCTGCAACAAGGGGTACTTTTGAAAGTTCTGATACTGCTCTTATACCTGCAGAAAAATCGAAAAGTTTTCCCACATCACCATCGTCAGCAAGATGAACATCAGTCAACATGGCTACAGGGATAGCACCTTTAACGTAAACATCCCGTAAAGATGCCCTTGCTACATGAAAGCCTGCGATGAAAGGAAAATCGCTTAAACGTGAATGGGTGCCATCAACAGCGATGACTATTATATCGTTCTCGCCATGAACAGCTCCGGCATCATCCTGATCTAAGGGACCCATAAGGATTTTACTTATTCCTCCGCTTACACTGCTTACTTCGTCATCTTCTAATGAGGTTATTTTTGCTAGAAGTGTGTGGACGAAAAAGTCACCTTCTCCCCTGCAACCTACACCTAAATCATGCATTGTTGCACCGGATTCATGAACTGATAAAATTTCTCCTAAAAATCCTTCAGGACGCTTGTTAGAAATGCAAACTTCGTTAAAAACAGCTTTTGCCATCTCTAAAGCTTGTTCCTTCTTTATATTTTTATATACTAAAAACTCGTTGCAAAGTCTTTGGATTATAGAATCTTTTTGTTCATTCTTTTTTAGTAAGGCTTTTACTAAACCTTCAATATCAGACACGTGTAAAACCACGCAAAATTGTTAGTTCTTAAAAAAATGAGATTTAATCACTCTTTTAATGTTTGCTGATCTTTATTATTGGATTGTTTTTAAGGGTTCAAATATATAGTTTCTATCCATTCCGAGCTCTTTTATCGAATAACCTAAAGCGTAACCTATCAACTGGGTAAAAAAGAGTACAGGTAACTTTTTCGGGGGATCTATCACTTTCTGATAAACATCAAACATGGAAGCACAATTTCCACACCCAATCACCAAAAGGTTAGCTCCTGTTTTCAAAGCCTCTTCAATCCTCCTCATTCCAAGCTCCAAAGCAAGGGATTTATTTACAGGAAGAAGAGTAGATCCGCAACATCTCATACCTCCCTCATAATCCATAACTTCTACTCCGCAAGCTTCTATCAATTTAACAAAATCATATGTTTCCATTTCTAAAGCCTTTGAAGGAGGTCTTATGATCTGACAAGGGGTTTGAACAGCTACTTTTAAAGAGGAAAGATCATGGACAATATTCTCCTTAATCTTCTCCAGTCCTATATCGTTGAGGAGAAAGTCTGAGATATGTTTAACCTTTGAAATGCCTGAAAAATTCCTCCCAATAAGGGCAAGAATTTCGTTTATTTTCTCATTTTTTTCAGGATCGTTTAATAAGAGGTTGCGGACACTGTTTAAAGTCCCTGTGCAAGAACCGCAAAGCGTCAAGATGGGTATATTTAACTCGTCAGCTACTGCTAAATTTCTACCAGCTATGGTTAAAAATAATTCTTCGCTTGCTGATTCTGCCATGAGAGATCCACAGCATGTAAAGCCTTCAACATCAACAATCTTTACTCCAAAATGGTTTAAAACAACCCTTGCAGACTTCTCATACTGATTAAAACGATAAGGTATAATACATCCTCTAAAAAGACCTACTTCCAACGATTCCGTCAAAAAGGAAAACTCCTAAAATAATAAAAAATATTCTTTAACGATATGGTTAAATCTTAGTCTTATCTTTAATAAAAAGAATTTCTTTTAATTTTAATGGGGGTAAAATGATGGAAGAAGAGACCCTTGATCCAGTTGATTGGAAACAAATGAAGAATTTAGGTTTTCAGATGGTAGAAGATATGATGAATTATCTAGAAAGCGTTCGTGATCGTTCTGTCTGGCAACCAATTCCAAAAAGTATTAAAGATTTCTTTAAAAAACCGTTACCGCAAGATCCAGAAGGACCAAATAAAACATATCAAGATTTTTTAGAAAATATCCTTCCCTATCCAATTGGTAATATTCATCCCAGATTCTGGGCTTGGGTGATCGGTACTGGAACTCCTCTCGGAATGCTAGCAGAGATGTTAGCGGCAGGAATGAATCCAAATGTGGGAGGAGGAGACCATGTGGCATATTATGTTGAAATGCAAGTGATTGATTGGTTTAAGGAAATAATGGGTTTTCCGACCACGGCTAGCGGGTTATTAGTTAGTGGAGGATCAATGGCAAATCTTGTTGGTTTAACTGTTGCTCGCAATTCGAAGGCAGGATTCGACATCCGAAAACATGGTTTACAAGCTGCCTCCAAAAACATGACTATTTATGGTTCAGTAGAAACGCATAGTTCCATTCAAAAAGCGGTTGAACTTTTAGGACTTGGTAGTGATGCTTTTCGTGAAATACCTGTGAATGGGGAATTTCAAATTGATGTTGAGAGCTTAAAGTCAAATATTTCAAAGGATCGAGAAAATGGCTATCATCCCATTTGTGTTAATGGTAATGCAGGAACTGTGAATACAGGAGCGTTTGATGACCTAAATTCCTTGGCAAATATCTGCGAGCAAGAAGATATGTGGTTTCACGTTGATGGAGCGTTTGGAGCGTGGGCAATATTGTCTCCCAAGCTAAAATCGTTAGTTTCTGGTATGAATAGAGCTGATTCTTTGGCTTTTGATCTCCACAAATGGATGTATATGCCTTACGAAGTAGGATGTGCTTTAGTAAAGAAAAAAAAAGAACACCGAAGAACCTTTTCGTTGACCCCAGATTACCTTACTCATACTGCAAGAGGAATAGGGGGCGGTGAAAGATGGTTTAGTGAATATGGTGTTCAACTTTCTCGTGGATTTAGGGCTTTGAAAGTCTGGATAGGGATTAAAGAACATGGTATTCGAAAATATGGAAGGCTCATTCAACAAAATGTTGAACAGGCACAATATTTGGTTAAATTAATCCAGTTGTCTTCTGAGCTAGAACTATTAGCGCCTGTACCATTAAACATTGTGTGTTTTAGATTTGTAGCAGATGGACTGGATGATTCAGCGTTGAATGACCTAAACAAGGAGTTATTATTCAGATTGCACGAAAGCGGGATTGCTGCTCCATCTTATACGATGATTGGTGATAAATATGCCCTTCGTGTAGCAATTACAAATCATAGAAGCAGAAGAGAAGATTTTGATATTTTAATAAAAACAGTATTAAAATTTGGAAAAGATTTGATGTAAATAATTATTCTTTTATTCTTTTTATAAAAAAATAACAGTGGGCGGAAAAGATGGAGATGAGTGATTGGCTATCATATTGGTATCCCTACATTTGTGACTATCTGGGAATTGGTCCTGAGGAAGATTTAGAATCAGCAAAACTGCTGAACAATATTATTACCAATTCTAAAGTAGATGTTCAAATAAACAAAGAAGAGCTTCAAAAAATGATCTTTGGAAAACCAGTGATAGTTTTTGGAGCAGGCCCTTCCCTAAACGCTGACATTCTAAACATTCTTCATGAAAATTTCCATGATAAATGCGTAATCATTGCAGCAGATGGAGCTACAGAAGCCCTTTTAGACGTGCAAATCATCCCAACAGCTATTGCTACTGATCTTGACGGAGAGCTACAAAGTTTGATGCATGCATGTCGCTTAGGTTCAATAATGGTGATACTTGCCCATGGAGACAACAAAGAAAAAATTTCAGGCATTGTTCCAAAGCTTATAAAAGAAGGGTGTAAAATCGTTGGAACTACCCAAACAGAACCTTTTGGTTTACTGGAAAACTTTGGAGGATTTACCGACGGAGATAGAGGCGCTTATATGGCTATGGAAATGGGCGCGGAAAAGATAATACTTGCAGGCTTTGATTTAGGAGAAAAGATCGGAAAATATTCAAAAAAAGAAAGTCAAATAGGCGGTATAGGACACGAAATGAAGCTAAAAAAACTCAAGCTTGCAAAAGAACTTCTAACAAATCTAGGGAAAAAAGAAACAATTCCCGTACTAAACATTACAAGCGGAGGAGAAGAGATCCCAAATGTCCCAAAAATAACAGTAGAACAATTAAAAAAGATGTTAGACTAAAATGTTCATTTTTTTGTTAAAAAAATTAGCGCATTTTTATGCTGCAAGATGCTCTTTGAGTTTTCATTTCATAAACGATACACATGATTTCATGAATGTTTTCTTTATCTTGTAATTCTTCTACAAGTTTTTCACACAACAATCGAGAAAATTCTTCAACAGTAGTGTTAGCAATAGGAAGCAACACCACCTCATTTTCAGGGATCTCGTAAATTTTTCCGTCCCTTAAAACCATCTTCACAAATCCATCTTCATTCGTTATTTTAAGATCTTTACAATGAACAGCAAGAAGAGTTTTATGATCCCACTCCTCGAGTATACTTCTAAGTAAAGGCTTAATATCTAGGAAATCAATGACCATAAAATCCTCGTCTTGATCACCTTTAATGATGACCTCTAGTTCATAGTTATGACCATGTAATCGCTCACAATAACGCGTCCCAATAACAAAGTGAGCGCAAGCAAACTTAAACCCTTCAGGTCCCAAACGAACAGCAAAAGTTTTATCCACAGGGCTTTTCAAACATTAATCCTCCATTTAAATATCTATACCAGCACTTTTTACAGTGTTCTCTACTATGCTTTTAACAGCAGAGTAGGCAAGAGAATCTTCAGGAATATTAAGCAAGTTTTCCCCGTCAAGACTGAACTCCATAACCTTTGGATCATAAGGCAAAGAACCAGCATAAGATAGCTTATTCTCTTCAGAATATTTTCTCAGAGAGGCTTCAATTTTCTCCGAAACCTTATTTCCCACAATATAGACGTTTTTGAAATTTACTTTCACTTTCTTAGCAATTTCCAGTATTCGTTTTATTGTTTTTAACCCAGGTTTTGTACCATCAGTAACGAGGTATAGTATATCGATGTCTCGCTGAGTTCTTCGATTTACATGTTCAAGTCCTGCAGGCATATCAGCCAAACTAATATCATAATTTTCAGATAAGGTATCGAGGATTCTTGTTAAAAGAGTATTTAACGAACAATAGCAACCACCTCTTTCAACGCTACCCATCTCTATCAAGTCAAAATCATGTTCTTCAGACAATATTTGAAAAATCAATCCTTCAAGATACCTGTCCTTTGACACTCCTAGGGGTATACGGTGCATCTCTTCTTTCATCTTCATTGATATGTCTCCCACAGAAGCAGGAACGCTAACACCTAAGACATCTGCCATATTCGCGTCTGGATCGGCATCAGCTACTAAAATATTATATTTTTTATTCGCATTTTTTTTACCAGTGTCTATTAAAGTTTTTAAAACAAGGGCTAAAAACGTGGTTTTACCAACACCGCCTTTACCAGACACTGCTAAAACTTTACCCTTTTTTTTCCCACTCAATACCTTTTCACCTGCTCTTTTAAAATATTAAAAAAAGAAAAACTCCCATTTTAATTAAGAATTAAAGTATTTTATAGCCCTTTCTTTTTCGACTAAAAAAGGGATTGAAAGTTTATAAACCTATAACTTATTCATTTTTCTTTTTCTAGGCATTCTATTAGAACCCAAAAAAAAGAGAGAAACTTTTAACGTAAGACTATTGCACGTAGAACATCGATTTTTGAAATGATGCCTAAACTATCTTTTCCGCGAACAAGAACGGCAGGATAACCCTCCTCAACAATCAAGTTATAAACCTCTTCAAAGGAAGCTTCAGAATCTACAATGGGGAAAGGTTCGTCCATACATTCCCTGATCTGCATGGAAAGTTTCTCCTCTGTTTTATCTTCTTTTCCAAGATGCTGTAACAATATTCTTTCAGTTATAGAGCCTACTATTTGCCCTTTCTTTTCAATGACAGGAATCTGCGAAAAAGAATACATTTGCATAACATCCAAAGCGCGGGAAACAGAATCATCAGGAGAAACTGCTACTAAGGGAAATTGAGCTAAATCACCTGCCTTAATATCTTTCAAAAAACATCACCTAAATAAAAAAAAATCCTTTATCACTAAAAAAATTTAACCCCTAAAAAATCCTTTTAATCCTTATTTATCTTTCTTCCATAAATTTTGTTTTCATGTGAGAGTTTTTCGCGCTAACTTTTACATGATTTCTGGCGGGGTTATTGTTTTCGCTAGTTTGCGCTTTTTCATAGCTTCTTTGTCTACACTCTTGAGTGATGCTACCACCACCACTCCTATGGAGTATATAGAGGACATAATTAAAAGGGAAGGTGCGAAAGAGTTTTGCCTTTCGATTATTACACCGCTTATGAAGGGACTTGGGGTGTTTCCCGATGAAAAGGCTAGGGCTAAGGTTGATGATGCTGTTGCCCGGTAGTTTTCTCCTACAAGATCCATCATTAAGCTTTGAGCTAACGGGTTTGCCACATTCATAAGGGAACCACGAGCGATAAAAGCAATTATTGCTAGGGTTAAATTTTGGCTAAAAGCAAGGTAAATAGCGCAAATAATTGCAGCAATTTCTGTTATCACCATGGTAGGTATTCGACGTATAATTCGCGAAATGAGGGGGGCAGAAAAGTTTCCTAAAGCCATAAATACTTGCTGAACAGCGAAAATTAATCCTATAGTTCCAATTTCAAGGCCAAATCGATCTTCGAAAAACAGCATAAAGAAAGGTACCATAAAACCTGCTCCAAACCCGAGAATGAGGTTTATAAGAACAAGTTTCCAAGCTGTATTTCTGCGCAAAAACCCAAAAATTCCTCCGTTAGTATCGTCTTTAATATTATCGCTACTTCCAGAATTTGTTTCTCCGCAAAAAACGTCTTCATCCGATGAATCTTTTATTTTATTTCTATTAGGAATGTATTTGTGCTTTATAGTGAAAGCTATAATACCTGCTATCAGATTTAAAAGTGCAAAAATCAGGATAGTAAATCTGAGTCCTTCCAAATCGAAATCGATATTCATAATTTGGAAAGCATAAAGCAGAAGATTTCCCACAGCAATAAATGCCAAATTAATTCCATAAATTATAGAGTAAGCTAGATCTTTTCCGTATCCTGTAGTCCTGTCAGCAACTATAGCAGCAAGGCTTGGAGAAAACAATGGATAACTTGAATAAATCAATAAAGTAGCTACTAACAATCCCTGCCAACTACCAGCAAAAACTAGTAGAAAGCCTCCGATAGAAGAAGTAATCGCCCCGACCCTTATCAAAAGAACACGACTAAATCTATCAGCAAAAACTCCTGAGGGAACTATTAAAAAAACACCCAAAATAAATGAAAAACTGATAAGAATCCCGTAGAAAGAATAATCATCTCTACCAATTACAGCGAAAACATAAAATGGAAGTATTATAAAGAGCACTCCATACCCTGCAGAACTGAATACTGTAGAGAAAAAGATTTTAGTCAGAGAAGAGTCTCTGAAAAAATTTCTCACACCGTATTCTGGTTCACCTTCTTCCAAAAGAAACACCCAAAATATCATTCGAAAAAAACTTTTGAAAAAATAACAGAAAATTATGAAAAAATCATAATCTCAGAAATAATTGATAAATTAATAAGGGTTTTCTTAAACATTTTTGAAACTTTTGATCGAACATCAACAGCGTCTAGTCTTAATCCTTTAATTCCTCATTAAACCTAGAACAAATTAAATAAGGGAGAATAACTAAATTAAAAATGAGGCGTTATCGTTTGAAAGGAGAAAATAGAAGACAAACAGAGAAAAAAAATGTAAATATTGATGAAGATCTCTTAGAATATATGATGGAAAGGGACGACGTTCTCGAAACAAAAAACATAGAAGATTTAAGAACAGCACTTAAAACAGCTCAAAAATCCCTAGAAAGAGCTAAAGAACTCAATACAGATCCAAGCGTTATAGGAAACTTATCTATGCTCGTAAAAAGACTTGAACGTCTCATAAAAACCTATAGCGAAACCAGCATATAACAAACCAAAATATCCTGTAACAAATCCAGTTTCTAATTTTTCGCTTCTTTTTTTCACAATTTTTCACTAGGAGAGGACAAGATTCTCCTACCGTCAAAAGACATCTTCTTACCCATAACCTCAAATCCTAACCTATCATAAATCTTCTTAGCTGGAATATTAGACCCTTCAACCCATAAAAACACGCAAGGCTTCTCCATAACATCAAAAGCAAAACTAACAACAGCGGAACTCACAATAGTTCCGTAACCCTTACCTCTAAACTCCTCCAAAGTAGAAACATAACGAACAACAGCAAAATCCTCTAAAAAATCCCATCCAAAAGCCCAACTAACTAAACAATCAGCTTCAAAAACTCCAAATCCCCAACCATACTCTAAAAATATTTCACAATCTTTAAGCATATCATACTTCTCAATATCTTGCAAAGAAAGACGAACAGCTTCCTTCCCCCTCAAACCTCGATTAAAACGATTCTTAGAAACATTCATAATAAGAAAACAAGCCATATCATCAGCATCAGGAAAAAAAAGCGATCCCCGAGGCTCAAAAAATCGAGTAACCATGGGTAAATGTTCAGGATCAACGCTAAAATACAAAGACTCCTTTTCACCAACAGCTTTCAAAAATAGATCCTCAGAAACCAGACCATGCATAGTAAAAAAAACCCTCTCCCAGCGTTCAGAAAAATGCTTCTGGATATACCCAACAACCCTTTCATCCTCTTTTAATTGAAGCCAAGTCTCTGTGGTGGATGGTTCATGCAAAAAATTCCACAAAACAAAAACATTCGGGCCAAAATCCCTCCTAATAAAATCCAAAAAACCATCCCTATACTTACTGCTTTCCTCTTCGTCTTCAAGCTTTAAAAACGAAGATAAACCCAAACCAATAAAACCTCCTTAAAACTACTAACCAATAAATAATAGAAAACTTTGAACTAAGTCTGTTTAATCTTCTTCTTAACTCACCATCTTTAAGAAATCTTGGTAACAAGTCTTATGGGCTGTTGCAGGAGTAGAACATGACACCGTGCACAAAAAGATTTTCTCCATATTGGATCATCAACTACCTCTTTTTTACCCCAAAAGCAATCATATTTCTTCATCAACGACAACGTAGAAAAACAAAAATATATGACCCATTTTTAATTTTTTAAATAATTTCCTATTTTATCCTTTTTGAATAAGGTTGGAGATGCATAATAAATTGTGTTCAAAGGTTGTAGTAGTTAAAGGTGAAGATCTATATCAAATGATAAAGGGAGGTTTAAGCTATTTTGAGAATCCTTCTAAAAGAATCGTAATTTTAAAGCCAAATCTAATAAACTCCGAAGACCCACCTACAACCACTCCCTCCGAACCCATTGAAACTTTAATAAAATACTATAACAAAGCTGGCTATGAAGTGATTATTGCCGAAGGATCTGGTTGGTCTGAAACAGAGGATGCGTATGAAATTTTAGGTTACAGAAAAATTGCTGAAAAATATGAAGTAAAACTTGTCGACTTGAACAAGGATGATTACGAAATAAGGGAGAGCTTGAAAGCTTTTGTGCTTAAGAGTTTTGAGTTTCCCCTAACTTTAAAAGATTCTTACATAGTATCTGTCCCTGTTCTTAAAGAACATTCAATAACAACTGTAACGCTGTCCCTTAAAAACATGCTTGGAGCAACTTTAGGCGCGAAAGCTAGGTTCGCAAAGAAAGGAAGATTTCATAAACTTGGGGTGGATAAAAGTATAGTAGACATAAACTTTTACGTGAAACCAAACCTTTCAATAATAGACGGTAGAACAGTTGGCGTTGGAGGAGAACTTAAAGCAGAACCAAAAGAGTTCGGTATAATGATATTTTCAGAAGATCCTGTTGCAGCAGACACCATAGGAGCAAAATATCTCGGCTACGACCCTCTTTTAATAAAACACATAAAACTTGCTCAAGAAAAGGGGCTTGGTATAGCAAACCCTAAAAAGATAGATTTGGTAGAGGTCAAAGTATGAAAGAATATCAACGGTTTTTAACACCAAACTTCGAACCTTTCGACCCCTTAGAATTGGCCAAAGAGACTGAAAAAATCATAACCAGGCCTGGATCAAAAGGTTTAGAAAGAAAATACACAGGAATCTACGCTGCCCCAGTATACCGAGGAATAGCAACAGCTTACGCTGTTGGCTGTCCCTTACGATGTGTCTACTGTTGGACTAATTGGTCGAGAGATTTTCCTGAGATGTTTGGCGAGTTTTTGAATCCAAGACAGGTTTCAGAAAGACTCTCCAGAGCCGCTGAAAAGGGCATTAGCAATCCTCGCTGGAAAGCTTTCAAGAACATTAAAGTTAATAAGCTCAGGATTTCAGGCGCCGAACCTACATTAGGAAAAGAGCATTTACTCGCAGTTTTAGAGCTTATATCAGCTTTGAAATATCCTCTTTTCATTTTAGAAACTAACGGGGTAATTCTTGGATCTGATAAAGACTACGTAGAAAGGCTGAGTGCGTTTAAGGAAAAACTCTATGTTCGCGTTTCATTTAAAGCAGCGACACCAGAAGGCTTTACAGAAAGAACAGGCGCTATTGGAGAATTTTACGAACTGCCGTTTAAAGCTTTAAAATATCTACTGGATGAAGGTATTTACGCAAGAGCAGCAGCAATGACCGATCAAAAAACCATGCCAGCAGAGGAAAGAAAACTGTTGATAGAGATGCTTAGCGAAATAGACCCAGAAATAAGAAAAAACCCTTATGAACTAGAGGAGGAACAAATAGACGCCTATGAAACCACAATCGACCGAATAAAAGCATACACAGACGAAAAATACGCAGAAGAACTCCTAAAAAGATTCATAAAAGGAGAACAACTTCTTTAAGGTTAAAAAGGAGGTTTTTGCTTCCTCTTAGCTAATTCCATAAATCTGGTCGAATTTTTCCTTGATGTACTCCATCCAATATTGGGAATTTGGAACTTCTCCTGTAACTTCTCTAAGAAGATCGGGTGCTTCACGAACCAAGCCAAAGGGATGAACCTTTTCTCTTAGCCATGCTAGAAGTGGTTTGAGGTTACCTTTAGTTATCTCTTCTTCTAAATCTCTAATTTCTCGTTTAACTGCGTCGAAGAGTTGTGCAGCGTATAGATTCCCTAACATGTAACTTGGGAAGTATCCAAAATATCCTAAAGACCAATGGACATCTTGTAGTACACCTTTGGCGTCGTTTTCGGGCAAAATACCCAAATACTCCTGCATCTTGCTATTCCAAATTTCAGGGAGATCTTTAACCTCTATCTCACCTTTGATTAAAGCTTCTTCTATTTCAAACCGAAACATGATGTGGAGGTTGTATGTAACTTCATCTGCATAGATTCTAATCGGGGAAGTTTTCACAACATTAATTGCCCGATAGAAGTCTTCTAATGGAACACTTTCATAATAGGAGAAAATATTTTGAAGTTTTGGATAGAAAAACTTCCAATAAGAGAGGCTCTTTCCTACCATATTTTCAAACATACGTGACTGTGACTCGTGGATACCCATTGAATACCCCCTATCAAAATACACCCACTTTATCAGAGAATCTCTTCCCTGATCATAGAGAGCATGACCGCCTTCATGTAGTGTAGATAATAAGGCTGAATCCAGCTCTCCAGGTAGAAAGTTTGTTGTAACGCGGGTGTCATCTGCTCCGATCGTTATAGTAAAGGGATGAACAGTGGTATCCAATCTTCCTTGATTAAAATTAAAACCAATTAACCTAAGAGATTCTAATGATAGTTGCCTCTGAAGGTCTTCTGGAAAGTGTCCTCGAAGAAGAGATTCGTTTGGTTTATTGGATTTTTCTATGAGTAAACTAACAAAAGGAACAAGTTTTTCTTTGAGAGATTGGATAATTCTTTTAAGATCTTCGCTAGTTATTCCCGGCTCAAAGTCAGGAAGAAGCGCATCATAAGGATTTTTTTCATAGCCATAGAGTTCGGCGAACTTGTTTTTAAATCCAATCATTTCTTCTAAAGCAGGTTGAAAATGTTTGAAATCTGATTTTTCTTTTGCTTCAACCCAAACAGTATAAGCCCTTAAACTAGCCTCGCTGAAAGCCTTAAAAAGGTCGGGTGGAATAGCTTTCGCTCTCTCATATATGTTTCCTATCCGCCTAACCAGAGCTTGCCCTCCTGGGTCAAGTTCCGTTTCCTTACCAACTAGTTTTTTAAGAGTTTCACCAACTTCATTGGAAGTTAAAAGCTTGAACCATTCTGCTTTAACTGTTGCATAAATTTCTGCTCTCCCCTTAGCTTCGTCAATTGGCATTTTAGTTTGCTGATCCCAATACAAAAGATTAGATGCATAACCAAACATACTAGCCCTCTTCAACAACTCAGACAGGTTCTCGAGAAGACTTCTTGCTTCACTCATCTTATAAACTCCTTTTCATCTTAGTGTAATACAAATCGATTTATTGCCATCTTACTAATAATCTAAGTATAAAAATTATGTCATCTTTAAGCAAGTGTGATGATATGTAAAATGTCGTGAAAGTTTAGTTTCACGACAAAAGAAAACTAACTAAAATACAAAACGACTAATAAGAAAGCCTAAGCGACTGATTGGCATATTATTTAAGGTTCCTATTCTTCTTTTTCTTCTTCTTCCTTACTTTGAACTTGTTTTTTCTTG
>Ga0209427_10006524_pt1 | contig 13295 bp, 18 predicted proteins | sample DeeMarSWOR136_30_FD_187465 | JGI IMG/M metagenome (GOLD analysis project Ga0209427, IMG submission 187465) | Marine sediment microbial communities from White Oak River estuary, North Carolina - WOR-1-36_30 (SPAdes) (version 2) | ecosystem: Environmental > Aquatic > Marine > Intertidal zone >... | reverse complement strand
AATTATACGGGGTTATTATGATAGTAATGGACAATCTATTGTTTCTACACCATCGGATGTAACAGGTAAATTTTCACTGAAATTAGATCACCATGAAGTTCAAAATGCCTCAGATATACTCGTAGATGATAAGAAGTATAACTTTACTGGTACATTGCAAGAAACTAATGTAGGTGATCCAGGTAATATTGTTATATTTAAAGCGATTAAAATTGAAATAGTTTAAATTAATTTTTAATTTTTATTTTTAACCAATATACTTTAGCTCTTCTGATTTTTCTTTAGAAGGGCCTTCCATTTCCCTTAATTGTTGTGCTATATATTCAATTTCCTTTGCTTTTTGTTCTAAGGCTGACAAGTTCAACTGAATTTTTGTTATTTTTGTTAAAATATTTAAAACAGCTTTTGCGCTTTTAGGATCAACTAAATATCCTGGAGTTTCGCCCATAAGACAAACACCTTTAAAACCTCTCATTTCACCAAGACCAAGTAAAAGTCCACTTGCACCAACTATACCACCACCTGGCTCATTTTTCTTAAAAATTGCACCATATTTTTTCATTAGCTTAACAAGTTTTTTATCAGTTGTTGCACATAAAACTTTAGGCTCTTTTATTTCATGACCTAAACCATATCCTCCTAATGTGTATATTTCTTTAACATTAAAATCTTCAATAGTATCTAATATTTTCTCAGTTAACTCATATTGACCATTTGAAGAAAGAGCTTGATAATCACCTGTTAAAAGTATTAGATCTTTTTGCCCTATCTTTTTTGCTTTCCAATAATAAAACTCATTGTTAACTAGTTTAACAGTTCCATCTAAATTAATAAAAACTTGAGGTGGAAAATCTTTACTATATATCTCTGCAAATTTAACAGCATTTATACTATCAATTAGATGTTCAACAGCTAATTTACCAACATTTCCTATACCGGGTAATCCTTCAATAAAAATAGGATTTTTAAGCTTAGGCTTTTCTACAATATATCTTACTGTTACAAGATCCATATTATCCACTTTTTTCTAATTTTTTTAATTTTCGTCTATATACACCATAATGATCTTGTGGTGAAAATCTAGGCGGATTTTTACAAATAGTTATTTTTTTACATATTTTACATATACTATATAATGTATAAACTTTACAATTTTCACAATAAAGTAGATTTGTCATTTACTCCTCTAACTTACGATGAAATTCACAATTTCCATAATACTTTTTTATTGAATTTTGTATTTTCTCAACAGATTTTTTCATTTCCAATTCTGCAATCTTATAATCAGGTGCTCTAACTGATATAATATAATGAGGCGCTGCAATATATTTAATTTCAATTTTTACATCTTCAAATTGACTTTCTTCGGCTGCTTCTAATACATAACGAATATGTTTAATACCATCTGGTAACCAGGATGTAACATTAATATAACCTTTAATATTTACAAATGGGATAGTAATATTAGTTTTTGCTATTATATCAAAATCCTTAAGCCATTCTCCTTTAAAACCATCCTTTTTAAGAGTTTCAATATCATATGCAGCTTCCTCAAATGCTGCATAAAGCGAACCATATTTTTTTATTAAATCATTACAAAAACCATCATAACATCTATCAATACTTTCATTTAATCGTTTAGATAGCATTTCTAAAAGTTTTTCAGATTTTTGGGAATTTTTCCATTCCTGAATTTTCTCTCTTTTTTGATGCTCATTTACTCTTTTTAATGATAGATCAACATGATTCTTTATCTTATCCACATGCATTACTTTGCAAACGACTTTTTGTTTCTCCCTTATATGATTACGAATGCGTTTAACCCAACCTGTAGCAATTTCAGCTATGTGTATAAAACCCTCTTTTCCAGGATATTCATCTAGTGTTACAAAGGCTCCAAAATTCTGAACTTTAATAACAGTACCAACAATAAGATCTCCTACTTTTGGGTAATCTTTTTTTATCATGATATTAAACCTTTTTTTTATTCAATTACCTCTAACAGCTCACCTTTTATTTTTGCTTTTCCACCTGTAGGAATAGCTAGTTTACTACCACAAATATGGCATGATACTATAGTACTAGCTTTATTAAACAACACCTGTTCATTTTCGCAATCCTTACATCTAATTTTAACAAACTTACTATCAGGCTTCTTCATAAATTACTCACCTATCTCAAACTTTTTTGCCCTTAAAGTTGGTACTTGATGACTTTTTTTACATTCAGTACAAGTATATTTCAATGCAATACGCCTTGTTGTTTTCTCCCGACCTTCTGGTTTTGGTCTAGGAAATCCTCCATATCCACTAGTAGCACGACGAAATCTTCTCTGACCACGTTTAAGTTCACTAGCTTTTCTTTTTTTTACTTTTTCAACAGCATGTAATGTATGTTTTTTACATTTTGGGCAATATCTTTTGATTTTTCGTGGTATTTCCATAGTATATTCCTTCAATTTAAATTCAAAGTGAATTGGTAATAAGGAGGTAATATAAAAATTTAAGCTACCGATTTATTTTTTTTGCAGCTTTTCTTTTTATAAGCATATCACTCATATTATCCTGTAAAGAAATAATGTCATTCTTTCTTAGATTATATTTTTTTCCATCGGTTCCAATAAACTCTGGGATATCCTGATTTATTCTTAAAATAGGATTTGTATTTTCTTTTTTTTCCTTAGTATTATTCTTATCAATTGAAATATCTTTTAAATTAACCGCTTTTGTTTCTTTTTCTTCATTTAATTCGTCAATTTCTAATGCATTTTTACGAGATTTTAATATAAGCTCATAAATTGAATCAAAAAGAATTTTTTCCTGTTCAATTATATTTTTTAAATCTGGATTTCCACCTCGTGCTTTAGAAATTGCTGCTAACAAAATTTTTTTCTCTCGATGTTCATATATGCTAATTCCAATTTTTTTTATATTTTCTAATTCATCACTTATTAATATCTTTTTTTGAGATGATTTTTCTAAACTAAGTCTTTTATTCAAATTTTTTAAATATTCAATAAAAGCATTATAAAATCCGGATTTAATTTCTGATAATGTTGGATAGTTCTTTTCTATTTCCTGAATTTTTCTAAGAGTTCTATAGTTTATTTCTTCATCCATATATTTCTTATATTTTGAATAGAAACTTATATTATAAAATATTTGCAAGTTTTTTTCCAATTAAAAAAACAGATAAAAAAGTTGGGACTTCATTTTCCCCTTTTTTAAGATTAAACTCTTGATTTTTGATTTTAATATTAAAAGATTGTTTTAATTCAATCTTAACTAGATCATCTGATAAAACAACTGCGTCTTGTAAAGGATCAAATTTGTTTAACGTATCTAATGATATTTTTTCAACTTTAAAACCTGTTTTTCCATGTAAAGATCCTGGTAGTCTAATAAGACGTTTAACATCACAAGTTACAGGTTCATCTGTTTCTCCTGCACACATGGAAACAGCTGTTTTTCTTAATGCACTGTTAAGAAAAAATTTACGAATTGTTTTAGATTGATCTAATCTACCTTCTTTTATCCTCTCAACCCTTTCTTCTGAAAGATCTTTAAGTAGTTTTTCAGCATCAAATTGTTTTACCCCATATTCTTTAAGTTTTTCTATCGGATTATCGGATTTTTTTATTTCGTTTATTATATCGATTATTCCACGACTTATTCTTCCTTTCCAACCTGGTTCATTTGGTGTTGGCATTTTAAGTGTTTTTCCAATTGGATAACTCCTTCCACCATATCTTTTACTTCCAGTTATTTGTTCATGAAAGATTAATGAATCCTTAATATCTAACCCAATTATATAATCAACAATTTCTCTTCTTTCACTACTATCTAAACCAAAAATTTTCGGATCTTTTACATGGCAATGATATCCTCTTCCTCCACTGAAATACAATTCAATATATTTTTCATCAAAACCAAAATCATTTAATAAAAAATCATTAACAAGTTTATAAAACTCTTTTTTTACTACTTCTAATTGTTGATCATAATTTAATTTTCCAACATTTGGAAGATGATCAGAATCTAAATCAAATATAAGTTCAGCCCCCATCCAATTTTTCTCTTGCATAGTTGGTGCATCTGCTTTTTGATAATAAGCTGATGAATAATATATATCACTTGGAGCTTTTTCTACTAAAAAATTAGAAAACTGTTTTTTCTTTTCAAATCCGATATGTCGTAACATCCCTTTACCGCCAAAAAATAAAAATGCAAATTCTCTTCTTCCAAACCGATCTGGCAAATCAATTTTATTTTTTTCATAGTATTTTTTATATTCGCCTTTTAAAAATTCTAATGATCTTTTAATATTTGAGAAATCATCCATGTAAAAATCATATAGCTTATTACTCTATAATATTTATTCTAATGAAGAGGATAAAGATTTATCATATACTATTGCATATTGGCATCTATGATTAATCCTATTGAAGATGAACTAATGTCATCATCTGTAATAAAGAATCCTAATGCTTTAGATTTTGATTATATTCCTGAACAACTTATTCATAGAGAGGAACAGTTACGCTTTCTTGCTCAGATGTTTAAACCGTTGCTTTCTGGTGTTTCTCAAAATGTTGTAATAAAAGGACCAGTTGGTACTGGAAAAACAGTTATTACAAAAAAATTTTGTAATTCTATAGTAAATTTAGCTAGAAAACAAGGTAAGATAATTGAGTACATTCATATAAACTGTAGAAAAAGATCAACTGATGCAATGGTTTTACTAGGTATTTTAAATCATTTTGATTCCCGTTTCCCTGATCGAGGTTTTTCTGTTCAAGAAATGTTAGAAGTTTTACGTAAACAACTTCAAAGAAGAAATGCGCAACTATTAGTTGTCCTTGATGAAGTTGATGCTCTTATTAATAAAAGCGGCTCAGGTTTGATATATAGTTTAACACGTTTTTCTGATGAATCTTTTATAGAAAAAATTCCTGTTTCAGTTCTTTTAGTTTCACAAAAAGATGTTATTCAAATGTTTGATTCTTCTTCACTTAGTACTTTTAAACGTAGCAACGTCTTGTTACTTAATAAATATACTCGTAATGAACTCCATGACATTGTTGACCAACGAGTAAATTTAGCATTTCATCTTGGAACCGTTAATAAAGATTGTATAGAATTAATTGCAGATATATCTTCTGAATGGGGTGATGCACGTTTTGCTATTGAATTGTTATGGAAAGCGGGTATTGCTGCAGATCACCAACATGTTGATTTTGTTACACCCGAACACGTCCGAGCTGCTAAAGCAGAAACTTATTCTATTGTGACTGAATCTAAACTGAAAAATTTAGATCATCATCAGTTATTAACATTATTTGCTATTGCTAAAAGATTAAAAAAAGATGGCACCGCTTATGTAAATACAGGTGATGCTGAAAAAACATATAAAATAACATGTGAGGAGTACAATGAAAAACCCAGAACCCATACGATGTTTTGGACATATTTAAAAGAAATTGAAAGTGCGGGTTTTATAAATATTAAATTATCCGGAAAAGGGCATCTTGGTTATACTCAGTTTATCTCTTTACCTGATATTCCAGCAGAGGTTGTTAGTGACAAAATAAAGGATTTATTGGGATAATTGTTTTGCATGCATACAGTTTTTATTAAGAAAACAATCGATGCAATTTGGTTTTTTCTTACAATATTTTTTTGCTAAATTTACTATAAGTGCATGTAACTCATTATATATTTTTACAACTTCATTTTTATTATATATTTTTAACAATTCATTTTGAAAATAATTTTGTATATCCATATAATTTAGATTTGTGTAAAGAGGTAATCTTTCGCAGATGCGTTTTGAATATGCATCAACAACAAAAATAGGTAGATTACCAGCATATAATAAAATCGAATCCGCTGTTTCTGGACCTATACCATTTAGTGATAGTAATTCCTTCCGAATCATTTGTAATTCCTTGTTAAAAAAATAATCAAGATCACAATTATAGTTGTTTTTTAAATATAATGAAAGGTTTTTCAGACGTTTTGCTTTTTGATTAAAAAAACCTGAGGGTTTTATTATTTTTTTTAAATGTGCTAAATTTATTTCTGAAATTTTTTTAATATCCAGTTTTTTTTCTGATTTAAGGTTCTCCAATGCTTTTTCTACATTTGGCCAATTAGTATTTTGTGTTAATATCGTTCCGACTATTATTTCATATCTGGGATCAGTTAAGTTTTTTTCATGGTATTTTTTATCTACTGGCCACCAGTTTGGATTTCCGAATTTTTTTAAAAGTTTCTCGTAAAGTTTTTGTGGAGTAATTTTCATTAAACACCAGATATTATATTTTTTTCTTTTATTTAGAAAAACTATAGTAAAAACTACTATTAAAAATTTTTAGATAACAAAAAAGAACATTAAGATATATTTAATAGATAAAACCTACTTTTAAAAAACTAAAAAGAAAGAGAGATAATTATCTCTCTTCTAATATTAAATTATTTCTTTTTATTTTAGTGTTGATTTTTTTGTTGCCAATATTCTTTTAGCTCGTTTAATGCTTGGTCCAAGGTAATTGTATTTTTTACATAGGTTATGTGTGTTGGTTCTATTGGAAATGTTGTATTATATGGCAGATGCCATGTATCACAAATATATGGATCAAGCAGTACACCAAGGTTATTGATTTGACCGTTGCTTTCTACCCATGTAGTGAATGTTCCAACCCTTGAGTGATACTTGTCAAATACTGGCATTTCAATTATTTCCTCAATTGGGAGGGTAGTTGTTGGGCCGCAAGGAATTGTTTTATTCCAATATTTGCAAAGATCATCCATTGTTTTGTTTAATGTTACTGTATTACTTACGTTTCGTATGTAATCATTGTATACGGGTACTAATTTATTTGCTCCTCTAAAATATGTATTTCTGGCATAATCATTTATTTTTATCCCAAAGAAATACCCTGGATAGTCAGTGTTCCAGCTGTTCCAGGTTTTATCTACCCATCCTACTGGATTGCCATTTGCGTCAAAAACTTCTTTTCCAATTAACTCATTTGGGTTCCAAATTTTCATATTATATCCCACATCTCCTCTTAGTTTGATTAGCTATATAAATAACTAATTTAAAAACTTTACTTATAATTTTTATACAAATTTTGTTGCATAAAAATCTTAAAAAAACCAATATTAACTTATTTTATCACTGGTTTTTTCACAAACTTTTTATTATCGTCTGCTCAATTTTTTTAGAAAATCGTTTAAAACTAAATCTATAATTATTGGAGTAACAGAAATTATTCCTACACTTTATGTTTAAAAATCAGTTTCTTCTTTTAAATTTTTAAATTGTACTCTAGGATTTTTATAAAAAATTGAATCATTTTCTTAATATGAAAAAAACTACAATCAAATTTGATAAGTTTTTAATTAATGAAATCGACCTTAAAACATTTAAAATCGGAATTGATGTCCTTTTGCCACAAAAATAAAAAGATAATGATATTGGCTACATTTAAGCCAGTGATCACACATCAAGCCAGTGGTAATATTACTTGGGCCAGTGGTCTAGTGGTTATGACGTCGCGCTTACAACGCGGAGATCGCATGTTCAATTCCTGCCTGGCCCATTCGTTTTCTTCAAGAGTTTCTAGTTGAAATCAATATTTTTTGATTTATTATTAAATTTACTCTATAATTATTTGTTATTAACATATATAATCTTATTATTCTAATGTTAAATAATAAGAAAAAAGAAAGATTTTAGTAATAAGGTTTTAATTACTCAACTATAAATAAAAGTGGGTAAAATTAGGATTTCTCATATATTAAATTCGAATATAAAACAAAATAAATTCATTAATAGCCCATTTTATATAATAATATTGGAGCAATATAAATGGATAAAACAATATTATTCTCATTAGAAAATTGTGAAAAATGTCTACAGATAAAAGAGTTAGTTCAAAATATTAATGAAATTAGAATAATTACATATCCTCACGAAATTAATGGCTGGACTAAAGAACAAATTAATGAAGCAAAAAACCATGATGTGTTTAACGATTTACAAATAACCGCCCCTATTTTATGGATTGATGGAAAAAAATTTATTGGTTATTTGAGGATCAGAAAATATTTACAAGATAACAAATATATATGATATAATATACGGTTAAATAATGGATAGCGAACTTAATGAAATTAGGAAAAGAAAAATAGAGTATTATAAAAAATATACAAAAGGAGAAAAAAATATGGAAAAAAAATCACAAGATATACCATTGGATATAAAAGATGCAAATTTTGATGAAACTATCAAGAAATATGAAAAACTTGTTGTTGATTGTTGGGCTCCATGGTGTGGTCCATGTAGGATGATGGCACCAATTATTAATGATTTAGCAAAGGAAATGCAAGGTAAGATCGTGTTTGGTAAGGTTAATGTTGATGAAAATCCAATAACTTCTATTAAATATAAAATTATGAGTATTCCTACTCTTCTTGTGTTTAAAAATGGTAATTTAGTAGATAGAATTATTGGTGCTTATCCAAAAGAAGAATTAAAAAGTAAACTAAGTTTATATTAATAAAAAGTTGTTATATATAAAATAGATTGGAAATAACAAATATGAAAAAATATGTAGTATCTTATTTATTTTTAATCATTATTTTGTTTAATTTGATGACTGGTTGTTTAGATAGCTCAGATGATGACGAAGGTGATAATTTTATTTTTAATACTTTAGAAGGTGATACAAAACAATTAATTGATTATAGAGGTAAGATTGTTATTCTTGATTTGTGGGCAACCTGGTGTAGCCCTTGTCAGTTTCAAATGACTGAGTTAAAAAAGATTTATGAAAATTACAGTAGAAATGATTTGGAGATTATTTCTGTGGATATTGATCCTAGGGAAGATGTTGAATTAATTCAGAGTTTCAGGTATTGGTTTAACGAAACAATCGGTATTGAATTGGATTGGATATTTGGTATGGATAATGGTAGTATTTCAGAAAAATATATGAAGGAAGGTGCTATTCCAACTCTCTGTATATTTGATAAAAAGGGGAAACTTAGTTTCAGAGAAGCAGGAGTTTCTGTTTATCTAGAAATTCCTCCTGGTCTTCCAGCAAATACAACAATACTTGCTCCTATAATAAATAGATTAATAGATTAATTGGTAAGGTGGAGAGATATGAAAAAAATAAAAATTATAATGATGATAATCTTAGGTCTATGTTTGTTAAGTATTAATGTTACAGCAGAAACTATAATAGATGTTGATATTGAACCAGATGAGCCTACACCAGCTTCACAAATCACAATTACTGCGAGTATTTCAACTGAAAATGAAATAGATAAAGTTTATGTAGAAATCCAGGAATGTAAAGATGATTTATGCTTTCAAAAAGAAAATTTTACTATGGCCAAAGTTAATAATAATTATCAAAAACAGTATCAGTTATTAAGAGATGAGGCTACATATTTTAAATACAGCATAGCTATTTTATTTGATGATGGAACATGGTATAACCAAACTCAAAAAACCGATGTAACATTAAAATTAGATTCTAATAATGGTGAAACAAATGGCGGAGATAATGAAGATAACAAAACCCCAGGTTTCGAATTATTTTTATTAATAACAGCAATATCATTAATCACATTATTATTTAGAAAAAAGAGATTAAGATGAAATTTCAGCTAAAACGGCTTTGGTTCCAAATTGTAATAACAATTTCAGCTAATTTAGGACCTTTAGGCTTAAAAACTGGTTTTTGTTATCCATTTTTTTATTGTAACGCTTGCCCTGCTTCAACTTCAGCTTGTCCTTTAAGATCCATTGAAAAAAGTGTTTATAAAGGTAATTTTGCTTGGGAATTACTTTTATATCCATTATTAATTCTTGGTTTTTTTGGTTCAATTACAGGTAGAGCAATATGTGCTTGGGCTTGTCCCATTGGTTTATTACAAAGAGGAACTGGTAATGTAGCAAGGAAACTAAAAAAATATCCAAGAATTAAAAAAATCGGTCAACACAAAGCTGAACAATATTTTAGATATACAAAATATTTTGTTCTTATTGGTTTAGTTGTTTTAACAACATGGCTAATAGGATTTATGTTTACTGATATTTGTCCTGTTGGTTTTTTAACAGGAACAATACCAACTCTTATATTAAATCCGGGAAAATTTGTCTTTGGTTTTTATTTCTGGCCAGCATTTGTAATTCTTATATTATTTTTTATATTAATTTTCACAATTGAAAGAGGTTGGTGTAGATATTTTTGTCCAGTTGGTGCTATACTTGCACCGTTTAATAAAATAAGTTTATTACATATTGAGATTGATAAAAAAAATTGCATTAGTTGCAATGTATGTTCAGTAAATTGTCCTATGGCAATAGATGTACCTAATATGAATAGAGATCCAGAATGTATTTTATGTGGAAAATGTATAAATGTTTGTCCAAAAAAAATAATATCATATAAGAGGATGTAAATGAAAGAAAAATATCTTGCTACATTTGGAATAACTATTATGATTTGTATATCAGTTGGACTGGGTGGTATGTTTGTTTTTACTGATATATACAATGAGACAAAATCAAGTATTGTTGAAATAATATGCCTGAGTTGTTTAAAGTTAAATCCAAAAACATCTATGGATTTTACCTTTGAAACAGCAAATGGGCAGATGCATCCAGATTTTGTTTTTGAAAATTTAACAAAAGGACCTATTTTTTTACATTATAGTGAGGATGATTGCGCTGCATGCGATATTATGTTTCCAGTTATAAAACAGTTTTTAAATATTGATCTTCAAAAACAAAAATCATATCATACAATTACATCATTTAAAAACCAAAGTATACCTTATTTCTATATATATCTAGATGATAAAGGTACATCTTTGGATTGGTTAAACACTTTTGATATATATGATAAAGATCATATACAAGGTTTACCGATGTTTACTGTTGTTACATTAGGTTATGAGCATAGTGGTATTATTAAACCTTACTATACAACTATATATAGTGCCTTTAAAGATAATGACGAACAAAGAATTCAGTTATTAACTGAATTAATGGATGAGGCTTTTGGGTTATATAATGAATTTAAAGTAGGATTTGAAAATCATCACTAAAAGTAAAATATAAAAAATATAGAAGGAATTTTTTCCTTCAGTTTATAACTCACCACGTAATATTTTTTCTCTTAAAATATTAAATTGTTCTTTTGTTAATGTACAAACATTTTTTTTCTCACCAATTATGACTTTATCTTCCTGTACATCAACAATAGGACATTTTTGTGGAATGCATACATCTCCGATACACAGAGTAACTTTCATTATATTACCTCCAAATTTAACAATTGTTAAACTAAAACAGTTTAATTTATATATATTTTTCGGTGTTTTTTTTTAAACAGTGTTAACCATAATCAATTATTTTGATTTTAGATGGATCTACTTTGGAAATAATTCTTGGCTTATTTTTATCTATATTTTTTACTTCTTTTGTAATAAATTCAACATCACTACCAATTTTTTCTTTAAAACCAGCTTTAATAACAGAAAAAATTTGCTCAATAGAAGGACCCTTTTCTCTAAGATTTTCATCTATTACTACTTGAATCTCAATTTTTGATAAACTATGTTGAATAATTCTAACATTTTTCAACTTATTAGTTTTTAACTCATATAAGATTTTTCCAAAAATATCTCCAAATGAAGATGGAAGAAGTATTCTACCATCAGAAGTATAAATAGAGATATCATCACGACCATAGATTTTTTTTAAAAGATTACCCGATAAACCACAATCACATGTATCAAAAAGTGGTGCTACTATGTCATTAATTGCATTATATCTTATGATGGGAGTTCCTTTACCATATAATTTTGTTACAACAAGATTTCCTGCTTCTTCAGATTCAACAGATTTTCCATTTTTTAGAAATTCTAGATAAACAAAATCAGACATAACATGTAACTTATCCTTTTTACAGGTAAAAGCAATAGGACCAGATTCTGTAGATCCATAAGATTCAAAAATTTCTGCATTAAAAGATTTCTTAATAAGATTTTTTAAAGGTAGATTAAGAGGAGCACCAGTTGCAGCAATTACTCTTGGTGAAATATTTTTACCAAAACCATTTTCCTTCAAAAGAGCCAGATGTCCTAGCATTCCAACATAACCACCAATAAAATCAGGTTTAAAATAATCAATTTTTTTAATTACCTCTTCAGGTGGATCATTTGTATTAAGCCATTGAATATTTTTAAAAAACATATTTGAGCTCAGGTGAGGCTGTAAACCTCTATTTATATAACCTGTTTCGACAGTATATGGTGCAAAATCTGCAATTATTGTAAGTTTATCTTTTCTCCAACTAATACCATGCTCATTAATAGATCTTATATATCCAAAAAGACCAAAAACAATATCAAACATGTCAACATAAATAGAAAGAGTTTTACCGGTTGTACCCGAAGTGGAAACTTGAATTAATTTATTTTTATTAACTTTTGATGAGACAATACCATTAGGATAATAATTTTTAAAATCATCTTTAGAAATTGTAGGAAATTTGTTAAGATCTTTTATTGTTTTAATATCCTCCGGATGAACACCTAATTTCTTATATTTATCATGATAAAGAGGTACAGTATATGCAAATTTTATCATATTTTTAATTTGTTTGTTCTGATAGTTTCTTAGCTCTTTATTATTTATCTTTCTTAATCTATTAATTTCAAATAAATAACTTTTAAGAACTTTAGACAAGAAAATTGGATTGTAGAATGAACTCATATTTTACCCTATTACTTTATGATAATTAAGAGTACTTATTTATATGTGTTTATTATAACAGTCGAAAAAAATGAAGATATTAATAATTGAAAACTTTTGGTTAGGTGGAAGGAAGCTTAAGTTATTTGAAAAACTTTTACTTAATACATTTTCTATTCTTCCAACTCTATTTGCTCGCCAACTTGCAGCAATTACCCCTAAAAAACATTATGTTGAGATTGTTGATGAAAGATATTCAAATATAAATTTTAATGAAAAATATAACATCGTTTTGATTAATTTTAATTTATCAAGTATTCCTCGTGCCTATGAACTTGCGGATATATTTATAGCGAAAGGAATTACAGTTGTACTCAGTGGTTGGTATCCTTCAATAAATCCAAAAGATGCAATTAAACATGCAAATAGTGTGATTATTGGTAAAAATGAATTAAACTGGCTTGAGCTACTTGAAGATTTTGAAAATGGTAAAATAAAACAGTTTTATGGACCAA
>Ga0209427_10006522_pt1 | contig 13296 bp, 6 predicted proteins | sample DeeMarSWOR136_30_FD_187465 | JGI IMG/M metagenome (GOLD analysis project Ga0209427, IMG submission 187465) | Marine sediment microbial communities from White Oak River estuary, North Carolina - WOR-1-36_30 (SPAdes) (version 2) | ecosystem: Environmental > Aquatic > Marine > Intertidal zone >... | reverse complement strand
ACAGTCATGCCTTTGCCCTGCAGGCAATTATCGCCATGGTGCAAAACAGGAAGGACCAGTCGCTGGAACTGGCGGAGAAAGCGGTGGCAATGGACCCAAAATCATCCGTGGCCAGGGTTGCCCTCTCTTATTCTAAACAGGCCCACTTTGATCTGGAAGGGGCACTGAAGAGTCTAATAGACGCCGTGAATCTGGATCCTGAAAATGCGCTTGCATTGGCGCGATTGTCGGAATTATGGCTGTCGTTAGGTTACATGGATAAGGCGTTGGAGGTTGCGCAGAAAGCAGCGGAGCTGAATCCCAACCAGGCGCGAACGCAAACGGTTCTGGGTTTTGCCTACCTCACCCAGATCAAAACAAAGGAATCAAAGAGTGCTTTTGAAAAGGCGATCACGCTGGATTCGGCCGCTCCGCTTCCGCGTTTGGGACTGGGCCTTGCAAAAATCCGGGATGGAGAATTGGAGGAAGGCCGTCAGGAGATTGAAATTGCTATGGCTCTTGATCCCAACAACTCGTTGATTCGTAGCTACTTGGGCAAGGCCTACTTCGAGGAAAAAAGGGATAAACTAGCTGCTGATGAGCTCTCAGTTGCCAAAGATCTTGATCCCAACGATCCCACCCCCTGGTTCTATGACGCAATCCGAAAACAGACCCTGAATCATCCGGTCGAGGCCCTTTACGACCTGCAGAAGGCCATTGAGCTTAATGATAATCGCGCGGTTTACCGTTCCGAGCTACAGCTTGATTCGGACCTGGCAGCAAGAAGCGCCAGCATTGCCCGCATTTATAAAGATCTGGGCTTCGAGGCGCGCGGCCTATTTGAAGGATGGATGTCGGTGAACACCGATCCAGGAAATTATTCTGCCCACCGCTTTCTTGCTGATACTTATGCCACACTGCCACGGCACGAGGTCGCCAGGGTGAGTGAGTTGCTACAATCCCAGCTGCTTCAGCCCATCAACATCACACCACTTCAGCCTGGCCTGGCGGAAAGTAACCTGTACCTCATCAGCGCTGGAGGCGCCGCGGATCTCTCCTTTAGGGAGTATAATCCCCTGTTCAATCGGAATAGGGTTACACTGCAGGCAACTGGCCTTTATGGTGAGAACGAAAATGGGTTGTCTGACAATGACACATTGGCTGGTGAAGTGATCGCCTCAGGGATCTACAAAAAGATTTCCTTTAGCGCTGGTTACTCGCACTTTGAGACAAATGGGTGGCGACCCAATGCTGACCAGGAGGATTACATCGGCAACATCTTTGCCCAGCTGGAACTCACCCACAAAACGAGCGTTCAGGCCGAATACAGATACAGGAAAAATAAGCGAGGTGAAACGCAAATGAGGTTCGAGCAGGACGACTTTCGTCCCAATTTCAGGAATGAAGACGAAACCGACACAATACGCGCCGGCTTCCGTCATGCCTTTTCGCCCCCTCATACCCTGATCGGCAATTTTACGTACCAGGATGCAAACCTTAAGCAGCAAGATAAACCTGATCCCATATTCAGACTGTTCGATCGCAAGTTAACCGAGGAATCTTATGGCGGTGAGATCCAATACCTGTATCGGTCGAATCGTATTAACATCATGGGAGGCGTTGGGTATTTTGACCAAGATAAGCTAGATACAGCCTTTACAGAGTTCTTTTTCCCTACCCCACCTTTTCCCCCTCCTCCTATTGGTCCCGGCCTGGTGCAAACTACCACGACTCTGGATAGAAGCGCTGATCACACTAATATTTATCTGTATTCGTATATAAATTACCCGGAACACGTTACATGGACTATTGGCGGGAGTGGGGACTTCTTTGCGGGAGAGGCTGCGGAGACACCTGACGTGGCTCAGTTCAACCCGAAATTGGGGATTATCTGGAATCCTATTCCAAATACCACGCTGCGTGGTGCTGTATTCAGAGTTATGAAGAGAACGCTGCTGACGGACCAGACCCTTGAGCCGACGCAGGTAGCCGGCTTCAATCAGTTTTTTGATGACCTTAATGCAACGGACGCATGGCGCTACGGGGTGGCTATTGACCAGAAATTCTCTCAAAGTATTTACGGTGGAGCTGAGTATGCCCGCAGGGATCTAAATAGCGTCTTTTATAATGATACCGCTGGCAAGCTCAGGGAAGTAAAGTGGGACGAAGATCTGTTCCGTGCTTACTTCTACTGGGCGCCGCATAAGTGGCTAGGGCTCAATGGAGAATATTTGTATGAGCGCTTTGAGAGGGATGAAAATTTTGCCTTGGGTGCCAAAGAGGTTAAGACTCATTATGTCCCCTTGGGCATCAATTTTTTCCATCCCTCTGGACTGAGTGCTGGGTTACGAGCCACATATGTGAATCAGAAAGGAAGCTTTTCGCGTGTGTTAACTTCTCAGACGTTTGATCCGGGTGAAGACAACTTCTGGGTGGTCGATGTATCCATCAATTACCGCATTTCGAAGCGGTACGGTTTTATCACGGTGGGGGTAACAAATTTATTCGACGAGGAATTCAAGCACTTTGATACGGATGTTGATAACCCACGGTTTCAACCAGACCGATTCTTGTTTGTCAAAGCCACACTTGTAATTCCATAAAGACCTGAAATCCGGATATATTGAGAGGATATATCTTAAAAAGAGGAATAACCGATGTTCTTAGTCAAAATGAAAGGAGGTGATGATAAGTAGGTGGTAGCGCATTAAACAGTGGAGAATTCTTTTCTTGAACTTTAGTGCAACTATTGAAAGGAGGGGGCATATGAAAAAATTGATCATTATTGGGGCGATTTTGGTAACTGCGGCGTTGATCGTTCTCTTCGCTCATGAGGGGGCGTTAACAGAGGCAAAAACCTCTGGTTCAAAACTAATGATAATTTCAGTGGTTACAGGAGCGAATAAAGTTTTCATAGAGGACGAACATGGCAGAAGGCCTGAACTTGTTGAAGAAGATGTAATAAAAGAAAAAGCAGAATTAATCGGCAAGATATACCAATATGGAGAATCTAGTTGTACGGTCTATTGCTCAGGTGGTTATTGTTGGCAGTTCTGTTGGTAGCGACACCTTTGGAATGAGAATGGTCTAATACATGGGCATGTTTTGGCATTGTCAGATTGCTGTCGTTAGCCGAAGGAGCTAATACCCCAATATTGTTTCTAAATTATTGGAACAGCAAAGAGGATCAGGCCAGAGTTTAACAATCCACGAATTTAATGGGGTAAACCTAAGTACCTGAATATTGCCATTCTAAAACTCATAGCATTAAACCAGAACATGAAAAAACAAAAAAGGCCTCACTCACTAAGAGGCCTTTTTTATGACTGGTTGGGGCGGAGGGATTTGAACTCCCGGAATTCTTAAAAAAGGGAACCTCCATGAAATTATATCTTATCATATTGGATCAGACCATAGCCTACAACAGAAATCCATGGTTGATGTTAATTTTAAATTTGTGTAATATCAATCTATATATAGAGATAAGGAAACAGCTTATTTATAACTTAAACTTGGAGGTAGCCATGTCCGAAAGTATTGTCTGTGTCGAAGCCAGAGAACCTGAAACCAGGACTGATCGATGTTTTTCTCTAGGGAATCAGTTTGCAGAGGGTGGCATGTCCTTACTCATGAACGCTGTCGAAACAAATCTGATGCGCAACGTCGCCATGAAGCTGCTCCGGGAAGATATGAAAAAGGACGAGCATGCGCTCAACCATATGGTGGTGGAGGCACAGATAACTGCCCAGCTCGATCACCCCAATATCGTACCCATATACCAGCTGGGGATATACAAAAAGAATCAGCTGTTTTTCACCATGAAGAAGGTTTATGGCAAGCCCCTGCATGAACTCATTGACGAGCAAGATATCTCCTCCCGGACTGAAAATGATCTGTTCCGTATGATCTTGATTATGATCAAGGTTTGCGATGCGGTCTCATATGCTCACAGCAAGGGCGTGCTTCACCGCGATCTCAAGCCGGCCAATATCATGGTGGGAAAATTTGGTCAGGTGTACCTCATGGACTGGGGCATCGCCAGAGTTAATGCGAATGCGGAATCATCGGCTGTTGGCCTGGAGATTCCAGAGTTAAAAAAGCGAAAAAAGTATATCGCTATAGAGGAGGAGCAAGGCGCTGTGGTAGGCACACCATGCTATATGGCACCCGAGCAGGCATCTGGAAATGTTGACGCCATTGACGAGCGCAGTGATGTATTCTCCCTCGGCGCCATTATCTATCAGATCTTAACCGGATCACCCCCGATCTGGGGCGATTCACTGGTAGATATGGTACTTAATGCGAGAAAATGTGAGATCCAGCTTCCCGACGAGAAGGTCAATTTTCCGCTTCCGGTTGGGCTTGTCAAGATTGCGATGAAAGCTATGAGCAAGGATCCGGCGGAACGATACCAGTTGGTAGAAGATCTTAAAAGCGCGTTGGAGGATTTCCTCGCTGGCGGCTGGCATTTTCCTGTAAGGACATATAGGCCCGGTGAAGAGATTGTGCATGAGGGCGACCATGGGGATGAGGCATATATTATCAGGAGCGGGAAATGCCGGGCTTTCAAGACTACCGATGGTAAAAAGATTGAAATGCGGATTATGGGAATCGGAGAAGTATTTGGAGAGACCTCCGTGTTTACAGATAAGCCGCGTTCAGCAAGCGTTGAAGCGATTGACGAGGTCGCGGTTGCTGTTGTTACAAAACGTCACTTCGAAGAGGACCTTGGTCTTGGGGCCTGGGTAGGGCTGTTTATGAGTACGCTGGCCGAGCGTTTTCGAGAGGCGGACGAGCGTGCAACGCGATTCGAGGAAATATTAAAGCAGAAATCGTTGATTGGGGATGGGGTCGACAAAGATAATCGATTATAATAATTAAAATCTTCAGAACTGAATCTTTTAAAAACAAGCATTAACTATGAGATGTCCTAAATACCGGTTTGATAATCCTGTGACTTTTTTAAGCCTTGGTTCCAAAGATGTCTTATCTATCAATAAAATACATGAAGCACCTATTTTTGACCCAATTTGGGCCATTGGAAGAGGGTATCGCGCAACTTCGTCGACAATATAATTGGACTTCATTATTTTATGTTGTCAGGCAACTGACCCGATTCAAAGAATTTGTATAAGAGATCGGCCTCATCGACTAATGGAACCAGTTCGGTTGGCCCAATCTTTATAGTCAACTCGATAACGGCGATTTTAAGTGCAAAGAATATATACAATATATTGTACAAGAAATCGCAAATCTTTCTCTGTTGATTTGTTGGGGTTTGTGCTATTAATTAAATCTTAACCGATTTCAGTATATGCTGTATTCCTATGCACATTAATCTGTATACAGGATGAGGTAATTTGAAAAGTTAATAAGGATAAAAGTTATGAAGCTTAAAATCAGTAAGTCATTTATATGGATCGGGATTGGCCTCGGCGGATTTTGGTGGATAATTGAATCAATTATCCGTGTTGTTATATTTAAGATGGGTAATTTTATGGAAGAATTATTAACAGACGATCCAAACGAGCTTTGGATGCGTTCAGTTGTTACGGCCTTATTTTTTAGTTTCGGTTTGCTTTTGCAATTCACAGTTAACAAACTCGAAAAAGCTCATAATGAAATTAAAACCCTGAGAGGCTTACTTCCCATTTGCGCAAACTGCAAAAAGATCCGCGATGATAAAGGGTATTGGAATACGATTGAAATTTATATTCAGAATCATTCTGAAGCTAAATTCAGCCATGGTATTTGTCCCCAATGCATGAAGAAATTGTATCCGGAATATAATGAAGAAAACTAGTTTAAATAGATCATCTCTCAACCTTCTGCTATTAACATAGACTTCATAAACATCCGTTGGTTGTTTAGATTATATAGTCACAACCAAATCATATGTCCCAAAATTATAGACCCCGATAAAAAGTGGAAAGTATATATATCTTACCAATATACAAAGATAACATTTAGTTCAAAATCCTGTGACATTTATGAAAAAGCCAAACTCAGGCTTTCATAATAGTCTGTGTTTGGCCAAAAGTTGCGCACTGTTTGAACTACTTCTTCTTAATATTACAGACGATCCCTTTTACATTTGGAGTCCCGAACTCCCTGCCGAGTTTCTCCGCGGATGTGAGAACGTTGAAATTTGATCTTTCCCAGTTATACTGTGTCTCGGCTGTTGCCTCAGGGAACCACCATCCAAATGAGCAGTAAATGACTCTGGGATGGATCTTGTCAGACAAATGGGCATACTGTCTTATCTCACCGGTTCTTGTCTTTATGATCACCTCATCGCCTTCGAGTACCCCGTATCTAGCAGCGGTCTCAGGATGGATATCCGTAGTAGGAAGAGGGGCATAACTCCTCAATCTCTCTATCCATCTGTAGGAAGAGTGGAGATAGAATCGGCTTTTTCTGCTTGTGAGTACAAGGGGGTAATTCGGATCATCATCCTCTGGAAGTGCTGTAAAACTGGGAAACCGTGGAAGGCCTAACTCACCAGCCTTGCTCAGGCACAGCTCCACCTTAGCGGTAGGTGTCTTAAATCCATTTTTTTCATATTTTTTATATTGTTCAGCCCCCTTAAGGTATCCTTGCTCTGCGAATTGTTTGAAATTCATTCCAGTAGGTCTTAGAATATCTTCAATAAAATCATTATAATCCCTATACCAGTATTCCGAGGGCGTGAGTCTTTTGCCGAGCTCATTGATTATCTTTATCTCCGGCCAGCATTCTTTCGGAGGGTCAACCAATTTGGGCCTGGCCAGGATATAACCATGGCCGAGGCCGATATGCCCTATATCATTAAATTCAAAGGATGTGGCCGTGGGAAGCACTATATCGGCAAAATATGCGGTAGGGGTCATAAATATATCAGAGACAGCAAGAAAGTCCAGTTTCATTAAGGCCCTTAAGGTCATCCTGCTGTCCGCGTAGGTAAGCAACGGATTGGTCCCTTGCATATAGGCGCCTCTGACTGGGTAGGGGCTATCATCTAGCACCGCTTTCCGGAAAAGGGCAGGGGGGACGGTCATCATTCTGGGTATGGCATTATTATAGGCATGTATCATTTCTTTTTTCTTAGAAGGCAATAGATCAGCCCTGACCAGTTCTCCAAGGTGCAGGATATCCGGTTCAGTCGCGTGAATATTGCCACCTGGGACATCAAGGTTTCCACATATAGCCATGAGGCAGGTGATTGCCCTTGTCGTATCAAATGTGTTGATGTTCTGCTCGATGGCGTTTCCCCACTGAATGGCAGCAGGATGCGCCCCTGAATAATATCTTGCGGCCTTTCTTATAAGGGATGCAGGAACCCAGGTTACATCCGACATCCTTTCAGGCGTATATTGCGTGACATGGTTGGAGAAAGCGGCAAAACCATGACACCATTTTTCTACAAAGTCCCTGTCGTAAAGCCCCTCTTCTACAATAACATTGAGAAAGGCCAATGCCAGGGCATTATCGGCACCGGGCCTTATTTGCAGCCAGTATTTCGCATTTTTATCAAGATCTATCTTTCTCGGGTCTATAATAATAAGTTCAGTCCCGTTTTTAATCTGGTTAATAAGAAGGCTGCATATCTGTCCTTCCTCATTGGTGCTGGTGATATTGCTCCCCCACAGCAGCACCAGTTTGGTTTTGTGGTGTAAATCGGCCACAGGATAAAAGCCGCATGTGTGAACCCCGGTTATCTCTCTGGGAGCGTGACAGACATCCTGTGTCATAACCACATTAGGCGATCCGAAAACATTTGAAAGGCGTATCAAGCCGAAATGCTCAATGCCCTTGGGCATGCCCTGACAAAAGGCAATGCCTTTTGCGCTGTAATTATCTTTTATTTTAAGGAAATTTTCGCAAATGGTTTCGATTGCCTCTGGCCATGTAATCCTCTCCCATTTTCCTTCACCCCTCTTACTGACACGTTTAACGGGGTATTTTAAACGTCGAGGATGTGTAAGCCTGTCAGGTGAAATTATACCTTTTGGACATATATAGCCGTTATTTAAATAACCTTCGCGGTTCCCTTTAACCTTTAATATGCGATTGCCCCTTACCCCCACTATCAGTCCGCAACCACCGTGATCCATCCTAGAGCAGTGTGTCTTGACCCATTTAATTCTATCTGACATGTCATAAACCTATCATGAGCGGTTCTTTGTTATTCTGCCTTATTTTGGAGATGTGGAGATATACCTGGGGCAAACCGGTATTTTTTGTGAATATGAAACTTCCGTTATATGGAAATCAGGTAATCTTATTGATCCTTACTGCGCACACCTTGTATCCTGGAATTTTAGCGATGGGATCAAGAGCATCATGGGTCAGGAGGTTTACTGCTGATTCCTTGAAATGGAAGGTCATAAATACCACTCCAAGTGGAATATTTTCGGACGCCCTCGCTTTAACCTTTATAGATCCTCGTCTGGATGTTACCTCAACAAGATTCTCAGCACCGCCAATATTGAGACGGGAAGCATCATCAGGATTCATCTCCATGACCCCATCAGGGTAGATTTCGGAAAGCATCTTTGATTTTCTGGAAATAAGGGTATGGTAATGGTAAAGGACCCGTCCGGTTGTGAGGAGGAAGGGGTATTCTTTGTCAGGCAACTCAGGAGGTGGTGCATATGGTGTTATGTAAAATTTTCCCTTTCCACGGGTGAATTGGTCTTTATGTAGATAAGGCGTACCGGTATGCTGGGTTGTCGGACAAGGCCACTGGATACCCAGTCCTTCGAGGCGCTTATAACTGATGCCGGCGTATGATGGCGTCAGGGAAGCGATCTCTTCCATGATCTCTTTTGGAGAAGTGTAGTTCATCGTGTAACCCATGCGGGAGCTAAGATCACATATAATGTTCCAATCAGGCCTGGCATTGTTAAGAGGTATGATCGCCTGTCGGATTCTCTGCACCCTCCGTTCTGTATTGGTAAAAGTGCCGTTCTTTTCGACAAAACTAACTCCCGGGAGAACAACGTGGGCAAGCTCAGCTGTCTCGGAAAGAAAGATGTCCTGGACAATGAGGAGTTCAAGCCTTCCGAGTTCTTCTTTCACTTCCCCGGCATTTGGGTCAGTAAGCAGAGGATTCTCACCCAGAATAAAAAGAGCCTTTATTTTCCCTTCACCTATGCTCTTCATCATTTCCATCAGGGTGAGTCCAGGTTTGTTTGAAAGTGAAACACCCCATGCCTTCTGAAATTTTTGCTGAACTGTTTCATCATCGACCCTTTGATAGCCTGTATAGACGTTTGGAAGCCCCCCCACGTCACAGGCCCCCTGAACGTTGTTTTGCCCTCGAAGAGGATTAACACCTGACGAAGGCTTGCCTATCTGCCCTGTTGCCATTGCCAGATTTGCAAGCGCGAGGACATTGTTTGTGCCTGATGTGTGTTGGGTGATACCCATAGCGTAGAGGATGGACGAGTTAGGGGATAACGCGTAAAGGCGGGCTGCTTCTATAAGATCATCCGCCGCTACGCCGGTTATCTTTGATGCTGATTCAGGTGTATACTCTTCTACTGATTTGGCCAGTGCTTCAAACCCCTCAGAACGGCTTTCAATAAATGCTTGGTTTATCCATTTTCTCGAAATGATTACCTGGAGCATCCCATTTAGAAGGGCTAAATCTGTTCCAGGACGGTGCTGAAGCCAGATATGGGCAAAGTCAACAAGCTCTATTCTTCTCGGATCAGCTACAATAAGCTTTGCCCCCTTTTCGCGGACCGCCTTTTTCACTTGAAGAGAAATTACAGGATGGTTCTCCGTTGTGTTCGATCCTATTATAAAAATACAGTTTGCATCCTCAATCTCCTGAATGGAATTGGTCATTGCACCACTTCCAAACGCAGCCGCCAGACCGGCGACTGTAGAGCTGTGTCAGAGACGTGCACAGTGATCTACATTGTTTGTGCCAATAACTGCCCGGGCTAACTTCTGGAGCAAATAATTCTCCTCATTAGTACACTTAGCTGAAACAAGAACGCCTATGGAATCGGGACCATACTTGTCTTTGATACTGTTCAATCCTTTGGCTGTGGCAGAAAGGGCTTTGTCCCAGTTTGTCGGACGGAGCACTCCTTTTTCCCTTATCAACGGTTCCTGAAGACGATCCTCACTGTGGACATAGTCAAAACCGAATCTTCCCTTCACGCATGTCCACCCCTTGTTGATGCCCAGATCCTTGTCAGATGTTACTTTTATGACTTTATTATCCTTGACATTCATGATGAGCGTGCAACCTACGCCACAATATGAGCATATGGTCGGAATTTTTGTCATCTCCCACTGTCGTGCCTGGAAGCGACCTGATTTTTCGCTAAGTGCGCCAGTAGGGCAGACATTTACACAGTTGCCACAGAAGACACACTGTGTCTCTTTCATGTCAGAGTCGAAGGCAGCAGTAATCTTTGTTGCAAAGCCACGCTTTGAGAAATCAACAGCCTGGCAATACTGTATTTCATGGCAAACCTTTACACACCTTGAACAAAGAATACACTTATTGTAATCCCTTTCGAAAAACGGATTAGCAGATCGAATGGGATAACTATGTTTTTCCCCTTCAAAACGTGATTTCATGATACCAAATTCATAAGCATATTTCTCCAGCTCGCACGAACCGCTCTTCTCGCAGGTCATGCAGTCGTAAGGATGATCCGAAAGGAGGAATTCCAGAATCATGCGCCTAGCAGCGATAACCCTGGGTGTATCTGTCTTGACTACCATATTGTTCGAAACGGGAAGGGTGCATGAGGCGGCGAGGGTCTTGGCTCCCTCAACCTCAACGACGCAGAGACGACAGGCACTAGCCGGTGAAAGATCTTCTCTATAACAGAGATGGGGGATATGGATTCCTATTTTTTTTGCCGCCCCAAAGACCGTCATCCCGGATTCCGCTTTAACGATCAGTCCGTCTATTGTAAAGGTAACTTCAGACATTTTCTATTCGCTCCTCCTTTGAAGATCGCATCTCAGACAACGTTTTGCTTCTTTCACGGCTGTTTCTTCGTCGAAACCTAAATTGACTTCCGAAAAACTTGAGATCCGGCTTTCGATTGTCAGAGAGGGCATATGATTGCGAGGTTCGCCTGACCCGGCTGCCTCTGCTTCTTCCTTTGTGAACATCATGGGGGCCCTTCTAAGAGGTTCATACAAACGGTCTTTATGCAGATCCCGCCCCTTAAGATGCTTTTCAATCGATATCGCTGCACGGTATCCGCTACCCATTGCTTCAACAATGGTTGAAGGGCCCGTGACTAAGTCTCCGCCGGCAAAGACCCCAGGCATGTTTGTTGCCATAGTAAGAGGATCAACAACAAGTGTTCCGTCTCTGTTCCTGACAAGTTTATCATCCTCCGGCAACCAGCTAAGGTCAGGCGTGTAACCGATTGCAGAAACGACATTATCGACCTCTAAAACAAATTCAGAACCCTGAATTGGGACAGGTCTTGCCCTTCCGCTCGCGTCATAATCGCCTAGTTTCATCCGCTGACACTCGATTCCCTTAATCCTCCCTTTCTCGACAATTATCTTAGTTGGCGATAAAAGATACAGAATCTTGATCTTCTCATCCTCGGCCTCTTCGATCTCGTCTATATTTGCGGGCATTTCCTCTCGTGTTCTACGGTACACAATAGTTACCTCCTTTGCCCCGAGACGCATGATAGTACGAGCAGTGTCAATCGCTACGTTTCCCCCTCCAATGATTGCCACTTTCTCACCAATATCAACTTTTTGTCCAAGATTGACCTGCCGGAGAAACTCTACTCCCTTGAGTACGCCATGTGCATCCTCACCTGAAATGCCCAATTTTTGATCGAGATGGGCGCCCAGGCCAAGAAATACTGCTTTATAGCCCTGCTTAAAAAGATCCTCTATGGTGAAATCTTTTCCCAATACCTTTCCCGTGTTGATTTCAACATTATGTTGACATATGAATCGTATATCGTGCTCGATCACGTTAATGGGGAGGCGGAAGCGAGGGATGCCTACAGCAAGCATGCCTCCGGGAACTGGAAGGGCTTCAAAAATCGTTACCCTGTAGCCCCGCCTGCCGAGATAATAAGCTACATTAAGTCCTGCTGGACCGCAGCCGACGACAGCTACCCGCTCATCTTTCGGTCTCTCCAGAAAAGTAGGTGAAGCAAGTGCACCTCGTTTTATCTCCCAATCGGCGGCAAAGCGCTTCAGTGAAGAAATTGCGACTGGATCATCAATATCACCTCGCTTGCATACCTTTTCGCAAGGATGATTACAGACCCTCCCACAAATACCCGCTAATGGCATATTCAGGCGAATGAGATCAAGGGCCTCATCGTATCTTCCGGCAGATATAAGTGAGGTATATCCAACGGCATCGCAGCGCACTGGGCAGGTGTTCTCACAGGGGGCAAAAACAAGTTCCTCGCATACACCAGCTGGGCAATGTTTATGCCGGATGTGAGACTCGTACTCTTCTCGAAAGTGACGGATAGTTGACAATACCGGGTTAGGACTGGTTTGACCGAGACCGCAGAGACTGGAATCCTTGATAGACTGACCCATCTCCTGCAATAGGTCGATGTCGCCTTCCATACCTTCTCCTCTGGTAATGCGTGTCACGATTTCGAGCATCCGTTTTGTACCCAATCTGCAGGGCACACACTTGCCGCAAGACTCGTCCTGTGTAAAACTGAGGAAAAAGCGTGCAACATCAACCATACATGTATTCTGATCCATCACTACCATTCCGCCAGATCCCATAATCGCCCCTATTGATTCCAGTGAGCCGTAATCAATAGGTAAATTCAAATGATTCATGGGCACACATCCACCGGAAGGCCCTCCCATCTGGACTGCTTTGAATCGCCTTCCCTTGGGGATGCCTCCGCCTACGTTAAAAATGATTTCATGCAAAGGAACACCTATAGGCACCTCTACAAGACCGGTATTGTTAATGCGGCCAGCAAGGGAAAATATTTTTGTTCCTTTGCTCGATTCCGTCCCCAGACTTGAATACCAACCAGCGCCTTTGAGAATAATAGGTGCAATATTTGCATAAGTTTCAACATTGTTGATATTGGTCGGCTTTCCCCAGAGGCCCGACTGGGCGGGGAAAGGTGGTCGGGGCCGAGGCGTGCCTCGTCTCCCTTCTATAGAGGCAATAAGGGCTGTCTCTTCACCGCATACGAACGCACCAGCCCCTTCCTTTATGTTTAGATCGAAATTAAAATTGGAGCCAAGGATATCCTTGCCAAGAAGTCCTGCAGTTCTTGCCTGAGCTACTGCAATTTTAAGGTGTTCCACAGCAATAGGATACTCTGCCCGGACATAGAC
>Ga0209427_10006521_pt1 | contig 13299 bp, 15 predicted proteins | sample DeeMarSWOR136_30_FD_187465 | JGI IMG/M metagenome (GOLD analysis project Ga0209427, IMG submission 187465) | Marine sediment microbial communities from White Oak River estuary, North Carolina - WOR-1-36_30 (SPAdes) (version 2) | ecosystem: Environmental > Aquatic > Marine > Intertidal zone >... | reverse complement strand
TTGTCGACGTGGATGGTAGCGGAAATCAGACACTCATCCAAGGAGATGCGAATAATGCTCGAGAATTGATCAAAGAACACTTCAATGATCATTTGCCATCGTTTGACTATGTCATTACATCTCCACCATATTGGAACATGTTAAGAAAGTCTCGTGGTGGTAACGAGTCAGTACATAAACAACGCCACGAAAATGGACTCAAGCAGTACTATAGCAATTCGGAAAATGATTTGGGAAATATTGAGAACTATGAGGAGTATATAGATAGAGTTGCTGAGATTCTAAATAGACTCAAAGATCTATTGTCAGAAAAGGCATACCTCACAGTGATTGTCCAGAATATGAGAGATGTCGATGGAATTCTGAAACCAATTGCATGGGACCTAGCTCGAGAACTTTCGAAGGTGTATGATCTCAGGCAGGAGATGATATGGTGTCAAGACAATAAGAAATTAGGTTGTTGGGGCTATCCTACAACATACGTGTCAAATGTTCACCACCACTACTGCATCATTCTCCAAAAGAGAGATGATGAATGATTTCGAAGTGCAAGAGTAGATATGCCTTCAATGCAGATTCTGCTCTGAGGGATACTGCATACTATGGAAATTGCAGAGATTATTGGAATCGATGAAGAAGACCTCCACGGATTCATGCGAGTTTTTCCGAATATGTGGGAACATGAAAAGCCATTGTTTAGTCCAGAAATCACACTTGTTGTAAACAAATATGGAGAAACTGAAGAATTTATTTTTGGAGTTTATATTTACACACTAGGTAGTTGTGTATTAGCAATGTTTCTTGAATATCAAAGAGAATTTGCTACAGCAATTTTTGAAATACATGGTATCTGCTTTGATAGTTATGGAATGAAAAGGGACTTTCAATTTGGGGAGAATAGGGTGAAGGACATTATTTTGAGAAATGCTGGTAAAGACTACAAATTATTCTCTACAATACCTCTTGGCGGCATTTTTACCTGTCCAAAGTGTAGAGCGCAATATACACTTCGTTCCCTGAGGGTATCACCTGAAGGAAAAGTATACTGCCAAAACTGTGGGCGTCTTGTGAAATTCAGCAAGGAGGAAGAGGAATCAGAGAATAGTGATTAAACAGATGAACAACATCGTTACTGCTATATCTTTTCAAGACAACATCTAATTAGAAGGAGGGAAACTCGTGACTAAAACTGTCGAACTCTTTGATATCGATGAAAGCGAGTTTAAAGCTATTCTAGATAATCTCTCAGATATTTTTGACAAACGGAAGGATTTCTTTAAGCAAGGCTTCACCCTTATCTTCAGGAATTATGGTGAAACAGACGAGTTACTTTTCGGAGTCCACCTCTTTAGCCAATGAACCGGATCAATTCTCCACATTGTTTTGTCTGAATACATCCGAGATGCAAGAACAGCCTCAGTAAATATCAATAGCTTTCATCTTGCTGGATGGTCAGGTCATTCCAGATACATAAGAGGAGAAGCTATGATTAGGGAATTTCTGGTAAGTCTAACCTATGCAGAACTGGAAGCTCATACAAGAAAAGGAATCTATGCAGATTCAAGAGAAGTATTCATTTGCCCAAAATGCGGCGCACAGTATCTATTGAGAGCACTTCAAGTCACAGACGATGGAAAAGTAACATGCCAGAATTGTGATGGACTGTTTAGTCCGATTAAACTTGAAAACTGAATGAGTAACGACGTACGATTCTTAAGTAGCGTTCTTTCGCAAAGATACTATGTCTAGTCGCATTCGTGATCTTTCTATCGATGATCTTGAACATATCCAAATTCTATGTGAAACCATTTGGGAGGGTAATGACTATGTGCCCGAAATTTTCCCACTCTGGATGCAAAACCCTCTTACAAAAACTATAGGGCTTTTTGAAGAAGACGAACTTTTGGCCTTCGGAAATCTAGAGAGAATCAAAAACACGGATATCGCTTGGATTCAAGGTCTCAGAGTGAAAGAGGGACATCGGGAAACAGGATATGCAACAACAATAACCAACATACTAGCAAATGTCGCAAGAAACCTTGGTATAAAGCATCTATGGTATGCAACCAGTTCCAGAAATGAATCATCTACGAGAGTTGCAGAAAAGTGCGGATTTCATATAGCAGACAAGACAGGATACTTCAGGTTATACAGACCTTATCCCGACCACCCAAAACCAAGTCCAAGTATAGTTCCATTAAATGTGAATCCTGAACGACTCCATGAGTTGTTAGTGCAAAATCCAGAATTAGTTGAAAGTCAAACTTTTCCTCTTGCGTGGCATTTCGATTTCAAAACACTTGAAGGCTTAACCAGACTTCTTGAGTCTGCAGTCATAAAAGTGATTATGGATGAGTTTGGAAAGTTACTGGGGCTCTATTGCTTTGTTGAGAGAAAAAGGAAAGAGGAAAGAACTGCTGCTTTTTCAGTATTTGCTATCGATAAGTCAGTATTTGTGGATATAATGTCACGAATGATAGACAAAGCTGAAACTTTAGGAGCTGACAAAGCTGTTTTCTTTCTGGGTCCAAGAGTGACTGAATGGGCGTTGGGTCTTGGGTATGTTGCGGATGAGTTCATCAGTCGCAGGTTCTTACTTTATGAACTGAAGCTTTTCGAATTATGATTTCTCACATATTTCTGGTTGAATCTCTTTAGAGAAAAATGGCTGGAAGATCCAGCCTTAACTAACTTGGTGGGAAGTGTATTCTTACACTTGGTTGAACCAAGTAGAAGAAACAAATGAGACTAAGTCCCACTCCGGGCCAGTTTTCACCTACTGCATAGAGGACGATTGCAAAGACATTGAATATCACCGCAATCAACCACCCTGTGTAGTCTTGCTTCAGAATCATGAAGTAAATCCCGAATCCAATCAAAGCGAGGACTGCACCTAAGAGAGATAACTCATTCTCCCAAATTGCATACTCCAAGCCGCCTACGATTAGTCCAGTAATTGATTCGAGTAGAACCAAGAAACCAGCAATACTTACTTCTCTAGGTCGTGCGCCTGCAGTTGCACCTGCATCAGCCATCGGAATTTCTGTCATAGTTTATCACCATAGATTTCAAACAATTCACGATGGGTAATATTACTCTTTCGAGAGGTCCTCAATCTCGAGGTCATCCTCATACTCATATAAGATTGACCAGTTTGGTGCATAGGAGATAGGCTCGAGGTCTCTTGCTTCCAGTTCGAGCGCCTCAACCTCTGCTACAATCTTCCGGAGCGTGTACGACTTGACACCCTCCCACTTAAGGAAGTCACTAAGGTTTCGAGAGAACTCACCCTGGTATCGTCCACACCTTCCACTACAGAACACCTTGGTTTCTTCTCGGATCTCTAGAACACCTTCGCACCATTTGCAGACAGCTTCCATTCCATGGGCATGCAATCGACCGTTGATTAGTTGAACAAAGAGGACTGTGTCATCGAAGTCGATGACTCCCCATTCCTCATCTTTGCTAGTTGTTTTTTGCCAGAGCTTCCTCACAGGTTTTTGCCGTTTCATCAATGGTTCAGATGAAGTGGTCATAACCCTCTGACTAGACTTGGTCTTTTTCTCTTTGACTTCACCGAAATCTGAGAGTCTAGTTTGAAAGCTTCGCTTCATGTCCTTCTGTATATGAGAGGTATAGATAAACTTCTATCACTTTGGCATAAAGCTCAAAGTCGTAAGAAAAAACTCCGATTAGACAGAAAGAATATCAAGAAGAAAATACTTCATCAAGCCATAGGAGGATCGTGATTGCAATTTCTAGATTCCTATTTCTTGATGATTATGGTACTGGTATTTATCATCTTCGTGCTGTTGTTCATATTATCTGGATTAGTGGTGCTTAAGGAGTGGGAACGTGTTGTGATCTTTCGCCTTGGAAAGTACCTTGGGATAAAAGGGCCCGGGATAATTTGGAAGACTCCAATTTTGGACTATGTTGTCTTGAAGGCGTCCCTACAAGATCAATCGACAGATGTAGACACTGGAAGATATATTTCATCAGAAGCTTCCACTCGGAGAGTGGAAGGCGTAGTTGCGTGGAGGATTGAGGATCTTAAGAAGTATGCACTCAGCATAGACAACCACCAGCAGTCTATAGCGATCGCCATTCACCATCATGTGCTAAAAGTTGCTGAGTCAATGATGAGTGATGCAGTCTATTTCGATGTTGATGAGTTGAACTCAGAAGTTGAAGCAGCACTTGAGCCTACCTTTTCTAAGTGGGGACTCCAAATAATCAAAATCAACCTTCATACAGCTCCTTATTTTGGATGACACGAAAGGTTAACAAGTTAACCCTACTTTTCCACCCTTCCTTAAACTTCATTCTAATCTTACCAGAGCGGTCATACCCAATTTCTGAGTCATTAGAAATTTAGAAAATCATGTACAAATAAACTGTTCAACATACCCATTTTTTGGGTATAGATTTCTCTCATTCTGAAATCCCAGCAAGGTATTTCGCTATCTTCTTCCTTAAATCTACATCATCCCCCTTGAGGATGGCAACATCCTCCATCTGAGGAGATCCACCCCCGTGTAGACCAGCTACTGCCACAACACCTCCGATTGATGAACATAGCATATCCGAAAGAGCTCGATACAGTTTGTAGACATCCTCAGAAGGTACATCCTCTTTTCGCTTGATATATTTCTGAAGTAAGGGTCCAATTTCTTTATCATAAAAGTCCGCTTCGTGAGGAAGTGTAGCTGGTAGTCCTCCTGATAAGTCTGCGAGGATCTCAAGCTCATGATAGTAATTTTTCCCTGCGTGTTTGCGACCAACATTGCAGAAGACAACATCAGGAATCATGGTTCCTGAGTCATCCTTTGTAGCTTTATGTGCGGCGGCAATTCCTGCCGCATAAACAAGCTCACATACACTAATCAAATCTGCAAGTTTCGACTGCACATGTTTTTTGTCCTCAATTCCGCTGTACTCACTCACTAATGCACTGAAGCCAAGGATAATCTCAGAACTCGCGGGCTTGCATCCAGTGTAGCTGTGTCGATGATATAAAGCGAACAACAATGCAACCCATCCTCCAAATGCATGTTCCCCTTCAAGTCCACCAAGAAAGACCCGCTCGTTTGGAATAAAGACATCATCAAAGATGATAAAGTTCTCAACATCTCCAACATCGCCGAGTGGACATGAGAAATGTTCTCGTTTATGACCGGACGCACGAGTCACTAGCTTAACTCCGTCCCAGTCCCCTGGAACTGCAAAAGCAACTGCATAGGCATCTTCCTCAGGTGTTAACATCCTAGTTGGGAGAACAATGATTTCCTCTGCAACAGCTGCTGCTGTTATGTGATTCTTTGCACCTCGAACAACTATGCCATCATCACGATGTTCAACGACACGCAAGTATAGATCAGGATCAGCCTGCTGGTGAGGTCTCAAAGCTCTATTACCCTTCACATCGGTCTGTGCGCAACTACCAACAATATCATTCTCCTGCCAATACTTCAGGTATTTCAAGAACCTCTGGTTATACGGTCGGCCAGTCATAGTTTCAGCTCTATGAGTAATAATCGACAATGCATTCATTGCATCGATACCCATACAACGAAAGACGCATCCCCCAGTCTGACGACAGAGCTTCCTTGTTAACTCCTGCTTTTTCAGAAGGTCATCAATACTCTGATGGATATTGGTGAAACGATTGATAGTTCCAAATTCCTGAGAATCTACTGTAATTAGATCCTTAAACTCTGGGTCGTTTACCTTGTCCAAGGTCAATGCCATTATCCCAGCAACTGCTTGCAGTCTTGAATCATCACGTTTGACATTTTCACCATTGATGATCACATTGGGTTTCATCTGATACAAATTCTGAAGAAATTCCTCACCAGTCTTCATTATAATCAACTGTATGACACTAGTCATTCTGATACTTAACTTCAACGGAACAGAATTATCCTCAAGCTATCCGTACAGATAATTCTATAAGTTATATAACTATTGTTAATTTTATTATGAGAAGCAATGCGGAAACAGTTGATGCATATGTGAAGGAATTGCAGAGCGAAAGAAAGAATTCGCTTTTGCAATTACGGTCTTTAATCAGAAAACATGCGCCTACCATAAAGGAAACTATGGAGTATGGAATGGCAACTTTTCGATACGGTGCTGGTAAATATGATTTCATCGCAGTGGCTTCTCAAAAGCACTATATGAGTCTCTATTTGGATCCCAACATATTGGATAGGTATCGATCTAGATTTGAAGATTTCAATATTGGAAAGAGTTGCATCAGATTCACTTCATTCAGTCAATTAGATATGGCTATAGTCGAAAAGATGTTGAGTGAGAGTCTTCAGAAATAGGACTTCGACATTTCGTGAACAACTTCTCGACAAAATAAGAAATGCTCTTAAGTAGGATTCAGAAAATGCGAATAGAGGAGAGATATCTTGACTGATTATCTGGAGAGTCTGAAAGAAGAGATTGTTACTGTCACAAAGACACTTGACAAGTTCTTCAGCAATAAGGTTGAACAAGTGACTAACCTTGGACCTTGGCATAAACAATACTATTCGAATATCAAGGAGTATATCATGCGAGGAGGAAAAAGACTACGCCCAGTCTTAGTGATTCTTGGCTACAAAGCCATCAAAGGTGACACTGTTCCTAAAAATCTCTATACAGCAGCTCTCTCAGTTGAGATATTACACAATGGTTCATTGTTACATGATGACCTCATCGATCATGATGAAACCCGGAGAGGAGGAAAAACATTCCATGCTACATATCGAGACCTTTACTTCGACAGAACAAAGAATGAGAAGGCATCTTTTGATCATGGCATGACAATGGCGATTCTCGGTGGCGACTCTCTCATTAATCTCGGTGCATCAGCGATCACTGCAGCCAATCTAGACTCTGATATTGCATCACTCTGTCATCATCTCTATGAGTTTGCATTTCAAAACCTAGTTGATGGTGTCTTGTTAGAGATGAACATGATAAGAGATGAAACTGCAACCTCTGAAACATATCTTAAGATGGTTCGGATGAAGACCGCAGTTTTGTTTGATAGGTCTCTAATGATGGGAGCAGCAGCAGCAAGAGCAACAGAGTTCCAGCTTAAGGCACTTGAGGAGTTTGGGATCAAGGTTGGTCAAGCATTTCAAGTGCAGGATGATATCCTTGGTTCATTCGGTGACGAAGAGAAGCTTGGGAAATCAGTGTCTGGAGATATAAGAGAGGGGAAGAAGACAATGCTTGTCTTTGAGGCATATGCAAAGGCAAATGTGAAGCAGCGAAAGGAACTTGATAGTCTCTTAGGTAAATCAGATATTACAGATACAGAGATTGAACGAGTACGTGAATTATTCCGTGAAACTGGAGCATTGGAGTCAACCCAAAGGAAAATGATCGAACTCCTCACAACAGGTCAGAAAGCACTTGATAAAGCAAAACCTTCTCTGGACAACAAGTACAAGGAATTTCTCATTGGTCTTTCTAACTTTTTGGTTCAAAGGGATTTCTAATCCTCAATATCACTTGTGATAAATGATTTTATGCCAGAAACCATCCGACTATTTGTTGGTTTACATGAAGTATAGAATTCGTGATTTTCATTTTGACGAGGATTTCAACCAGGCACGAGAATTCTTAGGCGAGGTTTTCCGACTGACAGGGAAGCACTACACTTGGGTTCCATCTAGTCTAGAAAATGAAAAGAGAGGACAATGCGGTACAGGATATACACCAAATGACGATGAATGGATTAAAATTTGGGAACTAGTTAATGGGAATGCTTCAACTATTGTTGCTCTGACGATCTTGAAATCCTATGGTTGGTTCTGGATAAACATTCATCCAGATCATGGAAACCTAATTCGAGAGATTATTCCAGCCATTGAAAGTCAAGCAAGAGAAATGCTTGAGAAGAAAGAGGATACATTGAAAATTGGTATTCCAGTCCCAGTAAGTTTTGAATCTCGCAGTCAGTATCTTAAGGAGTTTGGATATAAGGATAGAGGGATTAGAGAGCATAATAGAGTTAGACAACATAACGTCCCACCTCCAGATTTTCAACCACCGGAAGGATATATCACTAGAAATGTCAAGCTACCTGATGATTTTGAAGAGTATCGTGCAGTTCTAAGTTCTGTATTTCCTCACTGCTCAAATATGACCAAGGAACTAGCACAAATTTACTCTGAAGCTGAATTCTATAACGATGAGCTCGATTTAGTGGTTGAAACTCCTGACATGAGGTTTGCGGCATTTGTAACCGTGAGAATTGATCCAGTAACAAAGATGGCGGAACTAGAACCAGTTGGCACACATCCCCACTATAGAGGGCTTGGTCTAGGCAAAGCTGTGTGTGCAGAGGGAATCAGAAGGGTTCAGAAATACAATCCAAGTTGCATCGTTATTCTTGGAGCTGCTTCAACAGAGAGTGCCACTAAGCTCTATGATTCACTAGGATTCTCAAAGGAAGATGTTCATTTTTGGGAGAAGGTTATCTAGATTTCACAACTATAATCGAAGTCGATCAAGGTTTCTTTAGAGGAGTTCCACAAGCTTCACATTCATCACGAGTCGAATCATTTTCAAGTTGGCAATTCGGGCAGATCAAGTTGCCTTCAGATCCGCCACCATATTCATACCTTGCTGACAAGTTAGCTCTACCACTACCAGGTCGTGCTCCACTCATACCATCTCCAAAATGGATTCTTCCTTCGTCATTATCAATAGAGAACTTGAACATGACATCTCTTCCAGGTTTAGTAATTGAAGCATGTTTAATGAATGAATGTCCGCAATAGGGACATTCATCTTCACCATTATCTACACTAGCTCCACAACTCTCACATTCTCGCATATATCGTTCCTCGAATTATGCAACCCAGAACAACGTATTAAGGATACCGTGGAAAAAGTATGGAAGGGATGCATGACTCTTACCAACAAGAATTCATGACCTTTATCCCTGCCAATCGTGCTGATTCAATTGCACGAGTACTCTCACGGACTGATCCACGTCCATTAACACCAGGAGCAACCACAGTTTCAACATACTTCATCCCGAGATAATTGCAGATATCTTTGATCATACCGATGGTATGCCGGGCGTAGTGATCATTCCCACCGCCCATTGGTATCGCTGCGATTATCTGCTTGCCTTGAAACTTCCTTTGGTCAATACCGTACCATCTGTCAACAAAAAGCTTGAACTGAGCAGTGGGGCCCCACCAGTATATTGGTGTACCGAGAACCCATACATCTGATCTCTCCAAAAGAGGTAACAGTTTTTTCATGTCATCGTCATGGACACACGAACCAGTTTGTTGACAGCCATTACAAGCCTGACATGGTGCAATATCCAGTTCATTGAGAATGACTTTCTCTGATGTCGCTCCTTGTTCAACAGCTGAAGCGAGTATGGTGTCTACCAAGGTTTCAGTGTTTCCTCCTCTACGAGGACTACCAATGATTCCGAGAACATGCTTGTTTTCGTAGGGCACCATTTCGCACCTCCGGTCACTTCTTTCTCTTGACCATGATAGTTTCGAAATCATCAAGTTCAGGACAAATTTCTGCAAGTCCAACACTTGCAGGTCCACTTCCAGTAAAGTAGGTTTCAGCTTGTATTGGAATGTCCGTCCATTTTGTCTTCTTGCATTCTTTTGCCAACTCAACTAGAAGACGCAGCCATGCATAATTATAGCCAGGTTTCACTGCAGTGAATCTCATAATGATTCGCTCTTCATCACCTATAACTCGTACTTGGTTTGGTTGGAATCTGAGTGGAGCTGTTGCAGCGACAATTGTATCACCATCGAATAGCATGACTGCATGACCATCAGCCAGCACTCTATCTCTAAAATAGGACTTGATACCGTCCGCATCTGATATCTGATTCCGTAGACCCTCTTCAGCTAAAAATATTTCAACTAAATGATCCATATCAGCTTCAGTTGCTACCTTACTAGTTAGAGCAGCTGCCTTCTCTGATACTTTCATCTTGCTTGTTTCTACAACATCAAGTGCTAGTATGTATCTAAAGACATGTTCTTCCTCAACAAAACCTTGCTTTTTGAAGAACTCAATCTGAGTGTTCCTGAGTTTGGACCTTTGGATAACTGTAGTTCCAATCTCTTTGGTCTCATCTCTCTTATCAAGATAAGCCATCATCTCATCAAAAATCTTCTTTTGTGCTTCAGGTGGACAACCTGGCATTGTCCATGGATACCCTACGTAAGTTCTTCCTTCCTCAGATGATGAATCTCGAGCAGTGATATATGCCAATGGTTCTCCCTCACTCGTTAAGGCATAACGAGTCATCTCTGGAACTCTCTGCAGATTGCGCTCTCGAATAACTTCAGCCCTTTCAGGGAGTCCAGATGCATGAGAGAAAATCTTGGCTTGAATATCCTCAAGACCCTTGTCAGGCGCCCATATCGTATATTTGACATCCATAGTTTCATACCTCCGTATCTCGACTTACTCAACCTTGTAGGTCATGAAGAGTTCATACTCTTCCAAATCAGGTATTAGTCCAGCAACTCCTCGTGCTACAGCACCTTCAACATTAAAGCCAAATCCAACACGGATGGGAATATCTTTCCAACCTGCATTCTTGACAGGCTTGGCAATCTCAACAACGAGTTTTTTCCATGCATAGTCATATCCAGGTCGGATTGCAGTGAAACGCATCAACACACGTTCCTCATCACCAAATAGGAAGACTCCGTCTGGTTTGAGTTTAAGTGCGGCACTTGCTGCTACAACCTTGTCACCATCAAGAATTAAGACTGCATTTCCATCCTTCAAGACTCTGTTCTCAAAGTAGTTTCTAAACCCGTCTTCATCTGGAAATGCTCTATTCAATTGTGGGTCAGAGAGGGCAACTTCAATAAGAATGTCAACATCATCATTGGTTGCAGGACGGCTTTTCAGTTCAGCAGCCTTTCCCTCAAGCTTCTTTGTGGCCATTTTATCTACATCTAGATCCTTTGTGAATCGATAGGCTCGTTCATGTTCCTTGAAGCCTTTTTCTTCAAAGAACTTGATTTGGTCTTTTGCTATCTTTGATGAAAGGACAATTCCTGTTCGGATATCCTTGAGTTTCTTCTCTTTTTTCAGGTGTGTGAATAGCTCACTGAAGATCTTCTCCTTCGCCTCTAGGGGACATTCTGGAAAGGACCATGGATAGCCTATACCACCCTCTGTAGGATTCTCATCATTAATCCAAGAAGTAACATAGGCAAGAGGTTCACCTTCCTTAGAGAGAACATAATGAGTAGAGTCTTCACCACGCCGAATATTCCTAGGTTTAATCTCCTCAGGCCTTGCTGGAAGACCAGACACTCCTGTATAGATCTTTGCTTGCACTTCTTCTAATCCTTCATCAGGATTCCATTTCTTGTAAACAACATCCATCGCAATTTCTCCTCAAGTTGTTTTGCAAATGCAAATAGTATAAGGAATAATGGTTTAGGTAATAAACCTTTTTGCTAAAGATGCTTGAATAAACAAACTTATATTCATCATTGGTGTGGTATGGAAACTATCAGAAGAAGAGGCAACTTAGTGGGTTCTAGGTAACTCGATAATTTGAAAAAAGAGAGAGAGCGGTCTCATGCTACTGAAACCGCCTGTAACTGTGAATTTCGTTTATTGAGAAACCCATTTTGGGATAAGACGTGTGGATTCAAACTCCTGTCGAACTTCCTGAAGATCATGAGTAAGACGAGCATACTCATCATCATTCCGTAGTTCTTCGACTTTCTTTTTATAGTCATTCTCATCCTTGTACTTGGATATGTAATAGACCTCGCTCTCGTCCTCAGCGTTTACCCAGAAGCCAAGAATGTCTACTTTGTGGTTCTTGTAGATCTCCTGAAACTTCATCCGTAATTCATCTATATCTGTACTAGATTTTGATTTGGTCCGATATAACATATATATGGCCATAATTATCACTAATAATTCACAATAGTTAATTGCTTTTAATGGTTTTGATGGGTGTTTAGAAGATCGTCATATTTGATCGTACTCACTATCCAAAAGAAAAGCATGAGATGAATTAACAGGTAGAGGAGTCAGTAGCGGTCTTTCCCCAAACGAATATAATAATATTCGTGCATTAGCACAGTTTAACAAGTTTCAAATAGCTAGCAAATGCATAAAATAGTCTTGTTTTCGCAAGTCACTAATGGACACTGATTGCGGGACAATCAGTTGTTGGGCTGATGTCCCATAGTGACAAAGGAGGAGTGTGTAATGAAGCATTTATTATTAAAAAGAGGAACTTATTCCATTCTTACACTTGTTCTAACGTGCTTGATGGTGTCGGCGTCATTTATTGGAATTATGAATCCAACCAATGTAACTTCTACTGAGAATAATCAAACTCTAGGGATCGAGGAAGAGAAAGCAATTCTTGCACTTGATGATATGCCTCTGCGGCAATCAGCACCTCTGGCATATGACTCGGAGTCAGATAGGATCATATTATTCGGAGGATCAATTCAGAATGTAGAAGTTCAATTTTCTGACACATGGAGTTACGACTATAATACCAATACTTGGACCGATATGTCACCTGCAATCCACCCACCTGCTACTAGTCTTCCCCATATGGTCTACCATTCAGGTGCAGACAGGGTGGTTCTCTTTGGCGGCCATGTAAGTGGCACTGGTGAAGATTGGTTGAATCACAATGAAACCTGGACATACGATTATAACACTAACACCTGGACAAACATGGCTCCTGCTGTAGCGCCTCCAGCGATGTGTGGAACCATGGAGTATGACAGTGAGTCTGACCTCATTGTTCTCTTTGGAGGATGGCCTGATGGAGGTATATGGAGTCCACCTATAAGACAGACTTGGACATACAATCTGACATCAAACATCTGGACAAATGTCACATCAGGTTTAGAACCTTCAGCACGAACCTGGTGTCAGATGGCATACGATAGCGAGTCTGATCTCATTGTCTTTTTTGGAGGATTTGCACTTGGGGCAGATCTATGGAAGATATTGAACGACACATGGACCTATGACACCAACACCAACACCTGGACAGAGATATCCACTGTAGGCCCACAAGTAACTGGAGATATTGTGTATGACAGTGAGTCAGACAAGGTGGTCTTCCATGGTGGTTGTCTAGATATGTCTGAATTTCCTGAGGATCTTGTTTCTGAGACCTGGCAGTATGACACAAATACACAAACCTGGGAGAAGATGGTCAATAATGTCGAACCACCTAAGAGGTCTCGAGGAGAGATGGCTTATGACAGCGAGTCCGACAGGGTTGTCCTCTTTTCG
>Ga0209427_10006520_pt1 | contig 13300 bp, 17 predicted proteins | sample DeeMarSWOR136_30_FD_187465 | JGI IMG/M metagenome (GOLD analysis project Ga0209427, IMG submission 187465) | Marine sediment microbial communities from White Oak River estuary, North Carolina - WOR-1-36_30 (SPAdes) (version 2) | ecosystem: Environmental > Aquatic > Marine > Intertidal zone >... | reverse complement strand
GATAAATTCAAGAAAGCTAAATCGATTAAAGGTTGTAGATATATCCATATTCTCGCTCCGTGCCCTCCCGGGTGGGGAGTTGAAAGTTCAGAATCAATAGAAATATCTAAATTAGCTGTTAAAACAGGATCTTGGATTTTATACGAAGTAGAAAATGGAATTATGAAACTATCAAAAGCAAGTAGACCACTATTGGATCCTTCTAAGAGAACTCCACTGATTGACTATCTTTCTAAGCAGAAAAGATTCGCGAATATTTCAGAAAAAGATTTAATTGAACTCCAAGAATACTTAGATCATACTTGGAAACGTTTAGAAGCTGATTTGAGTTGCCAAGACCAATATCCAAAATAATCTTTATATTTTTCGTTATTCTATTTTTATTATTAGTTTTAAATTGGTAGAGTGTTCAGATGGGTTTTTTAGTAAAATTAGCTGGGAAAGACCTTAAAGACATTAATTTTTATCTAGAGATTGCAGTTGAAAATATAATTGAAGGGAAAGTTATTGCTTTTCCAACAGATTCTGTTTATGGAATTGGAGGAGATCCTAAGAATTTAGAAGTAATAAATAGAATATATGATATCAAATTTCGTGACAGAACAAAAGGATTAATATTATTAGTTTCGGACTATGAAGAAGCCAATAAAGTTGCTGAATTCAATGATATCGCAAAAAAGTTGGCAAGTCGATACTGGCCAGGTCAATTAACTTTAATATTGAAAAAAAAAGAACCAAGTATTATCCCACCAGAAGTTACAGCTTTTCAAAATACAATAGGTTTAAGAATTCCTGAAAATGAAATAATCTTAAGCATATTAAGGCTTTTAAAGGAAAGAGGCTACTTTGGAGGGATTATAGGTACTTCAGCTAATTATTCTGGAGAACATCCCTCTTTAAGTGGAGAAGAAGTAACTAAAAAAATTTTAAGTCCTATCGATTTAATCATTGATGGTGGAAAGTCCAAAACTAAATTACCAACCACAATTATTGATTGCACATTTGAAAAAATAAAATTTCTACGAATTGGAAAACTTAGTGAAGAGGAAGTATTAGATTTTTTATCAAAATAGAAAGAGTGAGATACACGAAGAATTTTAATCTTTTAGCATCGACTTCAAGATATAATGAAATAAATGCAAAATCAGAATTATGGTTTACTTTATTAATATGTAATGACTCTTACCCAATAATTTCAGGAATTCAATTTTCTGGTTTAATTACGGCTTATACTAATTTAACCCCTAAAAAAGTAATTCTAAAAATCAAGAAGATTCAGGAAAAAAATCCTAAATTTTTTCAATATATTTTAAAGATTATTCCTATAGATTTCATTTGTGAGACTGAAACTAATACTATAAAACAACTTATAAATAATACCTATAAAAAGTTTATTGATGAAAAAAATTCTTTTAAAATAGTTTTAAAGCGTAGAAATAACGAAAAAATAGAACGAGCTAAATTTATTGAAAAGATTGCAAATATCATAAATAATAAAGTTGATCTTGAGAATCCAGATAAAATTATTAGAATTGAAGTATTAGGAAATATAACTGGTATATCATTTTTGAAAAAAAATGAAATTGTTAGAATTGATAGATAATAACTGATGGTTATACATTTTTGGCACCCTCTACATACAATAGAGCCATCTTTTCACATATTAAATCGTATAATGCTAAAGTAACCGAATTTAAACTAAGATCTGAATTACTTGTATTAATTCCATAAGATTTAAGAACACAATTAACCTGATTATCAGAAATTTCAAAATACTCTTTAATTAAATTAATTTTTGTATTTGATTGATAATTTATTGTCAATTCATCATCTTCAGCACATAATACTTCCGATAAATTAATATAAATATTATTTAAATTATTTTTTAATGAGATAATACAATAAGTTAGTTTACCTTTACTTAAATCGGAATAATCAATCCCAAAATCTTCAATGCTTTTACTAATTTGTCGATTAGCAGCAAGGTACAACAATAGCTCAATATTTTTATTGTTGGAAATTTTTTTATTCTGTAGGAAAGCCTTCTGTAAGTAATAACATGCCGTGAAAATATGGTCCTCATTTAAGAGGTATTTATCTTTTATAAACTGTACTACTGAATTTTCATATTTATTTTGTATTCTTTTAATGATTTTAAAAAATTGGTTTAAAACCTCTAATTTACTATCAAATTTTTTTACATCAATAAATTTATCTAGGATTATTTTGATTTGATTTATTCCAATAAAATAATGCAAATTTGATTCTTGAATATTATATTCTTTTACTATCACACTGGCAAACTCCACATTAAAAAATCAGGCAATAAATTGAATTCAATTCTAATAAAAATTGCATAAGTTAAGAATAGTAATAAATATAATGTAAAAAGCCAATCTTTTAAAGTAAATTTAATGCTATAATAATAGGTACGTTTCTTTCTGCTACCAAATGCTCTTGATTCAAGAGCTTCCGCAACATTAAAAGCTCTCTTAATAGAACAAATTATTAATGGAATTAAAAGCGGAAAAAGATTTTTTACTTGGCTTATGAGACCTTTCTTTTGCAATTCATAGCCTCTACTCTGCTGAGCGTCTAAAATATTTTGAGCTTCATTTGCTATCGTGGGAACAAATCTAAAGGCTAATGAAAATGAAAACGCGAATTCATAAGGTAATTTCATTGAAATGATTGAAAGTGCTAAATCATTTGGGTCTACTGTTAAAAAGAAGAGTGAGAACGCAGAAATCATTATATAAATTCTTAAAATCATTGCAATAGCAAATGATAAGGAAATAAATAATGTATTAAGAATAATTATAAAAATAATTAAGAATGATAAGCCTCTAACACTTTTAATCCATTGTCTAAATAATTTACCAATTAGAACTAAAGGAACTAAGCTCAAAAAAATAAGAAGTAATGGAATTATTTCAGTAAATAATAATGCAGATATTGTATATACAATTGAAAAAACCAACTTTGCCCTTGGATCTAAATTATGTATAAATGATTTTTTTTTCATAAATTTAAAAGCATTTAGAAATTCTAAGGACATATTTATGCATCCCTCCTAAACTTTTAAAGTCTTATTTTTCAAAAAATTCCTTAAATAATTCATTAGAGCTTCTTTAGACAACAAATCATCGGTTTTCGGAAAACCACTCTCTTTCAATGCTACACAAAATTGCCAAATTTGTGGTTGAATTAATGAAGTTTGTTCTATTAATAATTCATTATTCAATATTTCTTTTGTTGGTCCATCAGCTATTATTTTGCCATCTGCCATTAATATAGTACGAGGTAAGTATTCATAGGCAAACTCAATATTATGAGTAATGATAATGATGGTTTTCCTATTTTTTCTCTCTCTATTAATTAAATTAATAAAAAATTCAATTTCCTTTGCATCTTGCCCTAATGTTGGTTCATCAAAAACTAAAATTTCAGGATCTCTACAAATTATTGATGCTATTGCAAGTTTTTTTGATTCCCCGCCAGATAAATTAAGAGGCGATCGCTTTCTGTATTTTTCAAGATTGAATTCATCTAAAATCTTGTCTATTTTAATTTTAATTTCTTCCTTCTCTAAAACACAGCTCTTCAAGGAAAAATTAATTTCTTCCTCCACAGAATTGGCGAATAGTTGATGGAAAGGATTTTGAAATATTATTCCAACCTTTTTAGATAAAGTTGCAATGCTTTTCGAACTGATAGATTCGCTTTCAATATAAATATTTCCTTGCGTTGGTCTAATTAATCCATTTAAAGTTCTAACAAGACTAGTCTTGCCGGCGCCATTTTTTCCCATAATAGCAACTAATTCACCTTTAAAGATGTTTAAATTCACATTTTTAAATGCTTGTGTTCCATTCGGATAAGAGTAAGCAATATCTCTAATCATAATAATTGGGATTTCTTTATTCATTTGTATCTCCTGTATAATTACTTATTGTTATTTCAAAGATCTTATTGCTTCAGGAATAGAGGCAGGAATATTTTTATCAAACAAAAGTTCTTTTTTTAATATACTAAAAATTGAATAAATAACTGGTTTATTTAACCTTAAAGTTTGAAAATTAAAACCATTAATAACTTGTTCACTCTGACCATGCTCAATTATACTTCCATTTTTCATTAAAATTATTTGTTGAGCGAAGGGTAAAATGAGATCAAGTCGATGTTCACTAATTATAATTGAGATATTTTTCTCATTTTTTATCTCATTTAATAAATTGATTACTTTTTTAGCCATATATGGGTCTAATAAAGCAGTAGGCTCATCTAAGATTAAAATTTTTGGTTCTAATACTAATATAGATGCGATTGCTACTCGTTGTTGCTCTCCACCACTTAATTCAAATGGAGCTTTATCTAATATATGTTCAATCTCCGTTATTGATGCACTTTCTTTAATTCTTTTTGAAATTTCTTTAGCAGGAACCCCTAAATTTTCTAAACCAAATGCTATTTCATGTTCTACATTCATAGCTATTAATTGATTTTCTGGATTCTGAAACACAATTCCGATCTCAGTGGATAAATCTGCTATTGGTGTATCAATTGTATTTTTTCCATTCCAAAATTCAACTTTCCCTTTATAAAAACCGGCATAGAATTGAGGAATTAGGCCATTCATACACCTAATGAGTGAAGTTTTTCCACTTCCAGTTTCCCCACATAATAAAATGAATTTATTATCTTCAATTTTTAAATTAATATTATTTAATGCATATTCCTCGTTTCCTTTATATCTATAATAAAAGCTTTCAAATTTTATTAAATGCATTTTAAGTCTTATTCGATTAAAGTTCTTGTACTTTGATAATTTTTAATTATTTAAAACTTAGATTATAAATATTCTTTAACTTTTTCAATAATTTCTTGAATAATAATATCAGAGTCTACGTTAATTGTTATAGATGCTGCTCCATCATGTCCACCACCGCTACTTTTATATCTTTCAGATATTTCCTCTAAAATTTTTCCTAAATTCAATCCAGTCTTTATACACACTGTTTTTTTAGCTCTGGTATTAATTATGCATTGATTTAATTCTTTTGAGACAACAATTCCAATATCAAATCCTATTTTTATTAACATAGAAGCTACACTTGCTCCAAAACTGCTAACATGCGTTTTTCCAATTAAATATTCTCCTTCTCGTATTAAATCAACTCGTTGTAAACCTTTTATATTAGCGATTTTTTCAGAGATATCGATTTCGCTTTTAAGAAGCAGAAAAATATCTTGGATTTTTATTTCTTCACATAATAAAATGCTTACGTTTTGAATAGATTTATTATTACCATGTTTAAAATAACCAGAATCAGTTAGTATAGCAGAAATATTGAGAATTTTTAAAGGTATAGTTAATGATCTTTTATAGAATTCAAATAATTCCAAAATTATTTCTGCTGTAGAAGAATAATTTTCATTTATTAAATCTAATGATCCATTATTACTGCTTTTGGAATCGAGTTTTCTATAATGATGATCTATAAAAATATATGGAATTTTTATCTGTGTTATATCTAAATTATTATTAATTTTAATTTGATTTAAATTATTTGTATCTAATATTATGAGGATATCAATATTAGTAAGATCAAAACTTTTCTTATAAGAAATATCAAATTCAGGAAATTTCTCATTGAAATGTTTAATAAAATTTTTAGTTGACTTAGAAAGTTCCGAAAAATAAATTGTTATATCTTGTTTTTTAAAATACAGATTTAAAAAAAATTTTAATGTTAAACAAGAAACTAATCCATCAATATCTACTAAATCATGAGTTGTAATTAAGATATTTTTATTTCTTATAAAAGCTAAAAAATTTTCAAGATTAAATTTCAACATAAAAACTTCTATGATTTTTATTTTTGAAAATCAGCTTGGAGAGATTTTCTCATTGTCTCTATTTGAGTTTTAACTCTTTCTTCTTTTTGTTTTAAAGTTTTTAGTCGCATCTCTAAGGTGACTTTTAGACTTTTTTTCTCATCTAATAACTTGCTTTTTTCGCTCTTTACTAATATTCCTCCAATCGCCTTATAAACAGTATCTTCTTGTTTTATTTTTTCTAATTCTTCAATAGCTAATTCTGTTTCTCTTAACGTACTTTCAATTTGTAATCTTTGAGAAGTAATGAATTCAAAAGATTGTTGTAGATTATTCAGATTTAAAAGCTTTTTCTTTTGTTCTTCAGTTAAGCTGTCAAGATTGATTTGTGACATTTATTATCTCCTTTTATTTTTTATAATTTACTTTATATACTATATAATTTATTTATTTTTTGGATTATCAACTATCTTTATTGATTCTTTAATTATTTTCCCAAAATTAATAATTTCATTAATTGTTGCTCGGAAAGCAGTTATATCTTTACTTTTTATTTTAAAAATTATACTTAAACTATTCTTTTTTTCTATGGCAATTTCAGATCGTTTAGTTTTTAGCCGTTTATACTCGGGTAAAAAAGAATTAAAAGAAATATCTCGTATTCGAGAATTATCAAAATGAAATTCTATCGTAGAGTTTATTGAGAAGCAGTTATCTTTACTCATTATTCTTCAGTGACTTCTAATTCTCTTTGTTTTCGCTTTGCAATACGGAAAGCCTCAGCACCTCTCGGTGTTTCTATGTAATAGGCTCCACCTGTAAATTTAGCATCACATTTCTTACAATGCCAGATGCCAGTTGAGATTCTATGAACTGAGCCTTTAGTTATACATCTGGGGCATTTTATATCTCCTTTCATTTTTTCTAATATTAGACGAGTCCTCTTCCTTAATGTACTTCCATATCTCGCACCGAACTTACCAGTAGCTCCTACTTTCTTTGTTTTACCCATTATAATCAAAACTAGAATTGAATAGTTGATATTATATTAAAAAATTGGATAAACTATAAATTTTTCTAAAATAGAATTTATTACATTTTATTCATCATGATCATATAATTTTTGATTTTGTCAACAATAAAGGAAATATTGATATTATTCTAAATTGAAAATATAAACATAGAATTCTAATAATTAAGAAAATCAAATTTGAATAATATTATGAATCATCTTTATAAAAAATAAAGAACAAATAAAAAAAATTTGAAAAAAAAATTAAAAATTATTTGCTTTGATATTGTAAAAAATTTAAATCTTTTCTTAATTTTTTGCCAATTTCTAAAGATTTTTTGCCTAACATTTTAACCTCATCAATTGAAAATGTAGCAGCTCCACTCTTTTGAATTGAAGTTATTTTATTTTCAGTCACAGAAACCGATATTTTACCGTCACTTACTAATTCTTCGGATAAATTTGGATCTAAAAATATTATATCCTCGATTTTTCCATATGTAATTGCTAAAGGTAATTCATTTACAATATCTTTTCCTGTTAAATATTTTCCAGTCCAATCAGCTTCCCCTGTTTTTTCATTCCAAATGCCTTCAGGTATTTGAGAGGATATTAATGTGGTTAATGCACCCACTGCACCAGCATCAATTAAATTTCCTTGATAATTAATTACATACATATCAACAAAAAGAATGTAAACTAATACCCCTTGTTTAATACAAAGTTTTTTAGTTTGAACACAATCTGCATGTCTAATACCACGATCTACTACTCTTGCTAATTCGATAGATTGCTCATCCGGAGGACCTCTCTCGAATAAAGGAGATGCTATTGGAAGTAATTCTGCCATGACAGTACACACACCTTCATCTGGAAGATCGGGGAAAGGTTCACCTACTTCATATTTTAAACCTGTTATTATCCTAGTTTTTCCTAATGAGACATCTGCTGAACCTTCAGCTGAAGCGATTACATTACTTTCTATTTGAAATTTACGATATTCCCAGAGTCCTCTATCATCAATTCTTTCTTCTTTTTTAAGATTTGAGATAATGTAATCTCTTTCAATTTTTGAAATTATTCTTTTAACATCCATCATTTTTATTTTTCACCTTTCTTCTCTTCTTTTTCCTTTAATGTCTCTTCCTGTAATTTTATATATTTACTTTTAAGTGCATTTAATTGGATTTGGTGAATTTCCTTTAAAGCGTCTTTAGCAAGATCTAAAAATTCATTCATATCATTCAAATCCATATCCCCATCGAATTGCAATAGTGAAATTTCTTCATTATACCAAGTAATTGCGATTGGTAAATCCGCTTCTCCTGCTTTATCTTCAATACCAGAAAGATCAACAACTTTCTTTCCATCAATTTTTCCTACAGCGACTGCTGATACCAAACTTTTCATAGGAACTCCCGCATCAGCTAGAGCTAATGCGGCTATCGTGGTACTTGCACATCTGGTTCCGCCATCAGCATCCAATACTTCAATAAAAACTTCAAAACTTGTACCGGGATAGAGTTCGAGAAAAAGTAAAGGTTCTATACAATCAGAAACAATCATAGATATCTCTTTTTCACGACGTCCAGGTGCTGGTCTCTTTCTATCAAACACAGAAAAAGTAGCCATCCTATAAAAAACTCGTAGAATTCCTTTGTCTGGTTTTGATAAATGGTGAGGGTGTACCTCCCTTGGACCATATACTGCTGCAAATATTTTATTGTTTCCCCATTCTAAGTATGCTGAACCATCTGCATTTGGTATAATCCCAACTTCCATTTTTATCGGTCTTAATTCATTAATGGCTCGGCCATCAAGTCTTTTTCCATCTTCGCGGAATAATCTTTCGGGATACTCATCTTTAATTATTAATGGCATTTATTCAATACCTCTCTTCTTTTTTTCATTAATTATATAATCTTGCATTCTATCAGTTAAACCAATGGTATGGGCTTCAGAAGCAATTTTATGAACCGATTCGATTAATAACCTTTCATGGGCGATATCTTCCCCTTTCAGCCAAATTCGGCCATTCTGTGTGACAAATATATTACATTTAGTTAGATTTTTTAACATTTTTATCATTGATCCATTTCTACCTATCACTCTTGGAATTTTAGGAGGATCTATAGTAATTACAATACCTCCACTTTTTTTTCCTAAATATTTACCTACAGTAGTCAATTCAGGTTTGTTTAAACGATCGGCAGAAAGAACCTTTACTACTAAGATGTCTCCTATCTCATACTTTTCAGTGCTTACTTCCTCACGTAGTTGTGCACCTCCTCTAAAACCTCTTATTTTCCCCTTTTTAATTGTGTTTTTTGGTTTTAGTTGGCCAAAATCTTTAGCATTAATATCACACTTATATTTAACGGGATTTTTCTCAACTACTAACGCTATAACTTTATCTCCAGGACGAGGAGTATAGAAACCTCTAAGAGGAATTACATTAATATAATTCTTCTTTATTTGCTTTAATCCAATATTTAACGAAATAATTTTATTTTTCTCTTTATTTAATATAGTCCCTCTTCCCGGTAAGAAATTTGTAACATCTTCCGTTAAAACTTCACCTGGTACAACTACTTCTCTTGAATCTTCTTCGTCTGCAAAATCTTCGAATTCATCATCTGTAATTTCATCATCATTGTTTTCCATTATTGTACTCACGTATTTTCTATAATTTTGTTATTTTGCTAACCTTTGCTAAAAAAATAATATGAAAGATGCTTAAAAACTTTCAGGCTAGGTCTTCAAAATTTTTGTCTGAACTCTTCCATGAGTTAGCTTATTTAATTTATCTACCAATTCCATTTGTAATCCTGCAGGCAAACTTACCACAGCAACCCAAGCACCATCAGATTGCCATTCTTCTTTCTTAATTTGTACATATTGTGCAACAATATTATAACCCTTCGCTGTAAATGCTGTTGGAATCTTAATTGCCATTTCAACTTGTTCTATCCTTATAGGGATAATCGCTTGAATACTCTTAACAATATCATCAACTTGTTCTTCTGCACTTCTCATTAAATCAATTTTAACTTTAGCTTCTTCAATTGCCTTTTCAATTCGTTGATATGGATGAGGCTTTTTATTTTGTGGATTTATAGCATTTTTACTAATAATTGTGACGATTTGTTTTAATTTCTTTAGCTGTTCTTCTTCTCTTTGTGCTTGTGTCCATTGTATTTCGCCATCTAATAGGATACTTGCTCCAATTCTCATTCCATCTGTTGTATTAAAGACTGCTTCCATGTCTCCGTCTGTTGCTTTTTTGCCTCTTCTCAAATCTTCAAATATAATAAAACTCTCAAAAATGAGTTCTAAATTAATATCTTTATGATTTAATATTTCATCTATTGTAAGACGAGATTTTTCTTTGCCCTCTTTCAACCTTTTATTGATTTCCTCTCGAATAAGTTTTTTAGCGTCCCAAGCTTTCTCAGGATCCATCAACATTTCAAAAACTCTTCCAGATTTCTCAATTCGCCCTATTATATAACCGCCTAAATCAATTCTTGCTCGATCGATCATGTCACAATTCCACAAATAAACTTATTGAAATTCTTCCCTTGCTTTTATTCCTATTTTTTGTCTTGTTGTTAAGAGATAAATATAATGGGATTTAACTTTGACTATATTTTATTTAATAATTCTTCCTTTTCATCCAAACTTAGTAGCTTAAAATTTTTATCTTCTTTTAATATGAAAGCTACATCACAAGTATTTTTGTTTAAATTATCACCCATCAATTCTTTCAATGCTTTTATAGGTAATAATTTCAAATCCTCATCACTTATATCTTCTTTATAATGTTCTTCAAGGTAAGCTCTCGCTTCTGTAGCGCCAGACCCAATTGCAAATGCAAAATAGTTCCAAAAAGCGCCCGAGGGATCTGTTAAATAGAGGCTAGGACCGTCTGCATCAATTCCAGCAACCAAGAATGATACGCCGAATGGTCTTACACCAGCATTCTGGGTAAAAACTTGTTTATATTCACAAATATTTATAGTACAATCTTTAACAGAGATTTTTTCATCATAATTTAAGATATTAACCTGAGCTTGAACTCGGGCTCGATCAATTAAAACTCGGGCATCTGCGGTAAGTCCCGCAATTGCAACCCCTATATGATCATCAATTTTAAATATTTTCTCTGACATAGAGCTCTCTTCTTGTAATGGAGAACTTTTTTTCTCAACCGCAAATACTACCGAATTCTTATTCCTACACACAATTGCGGTTGTCCCACGGCGTACGGCTTCAATAGCATATTCAACTTGAAAAAGCCGACCTTCGGGGGAAAATTGAGTTATGGCCATATCATACCCACGGCCAGCCTGCTGAAATATTTTTCATCAACCTCGTTCCAAAAGTTTTTAATATTTATCTAATTTATATTATTTTTTTATTTTTTTTCTTAAGTTAAAAAGAATTAATATATACTATAATAAATATTTTTTTTAAATAATTTAAAAAAAGAATGGTAAAAAGAGAGTAGAGAAGGATTTTAAGAATATTTTTTACTACATGGTTTTATGACCATGCTACTTTATTTATAAAGATAGACCACTCTAAAAGTATCATACCCTCATCTCTTGTATGAGCAAGAAGATAAGATCCTTCTTTTGTGATTGATCCAATAATATTCCCTTTCCCAGCACTAATATTTTTTGCAGCTAATTGTATATCATCGTTTTTTAAAATTGCAAATCGATAATTTTGATATACAAGAGCAGGTTCATTTGTTTTCCAAGCACCAAGTATCGATTTAGACTCTTCAGTTGATAAAGGAAAATCCCTTGATTTAAAAACAATTTCTCCTTGACTATTCAGTAGAAATACTTCCTCAACTCCTTCATACTCATTTAGAGCTTTAACTAAATCATTAAATCTTTGTTCTTCCATAATTCTCAATCTTACATATAAATCTGTTTTAATTTCATTTAAAGAAAGATAAAAATTTTAGAATTTAAATCTTTTTAGAACGAATGATTGGACATTTTAAAAATTAAGGAAAATATATTACATTAAAGACATTAAAATAATTAATAGATTATCGATAATGGCACTTGAAACTTATTTTATGGCACAAAATTTAGTTTTATTTGATAAAATCTATAACATTTCAGATCGAGGAAATAAGGAAGATATTTACCAAAGATATCTTCAATATTTAAAGGAGTATGTTAAGGGATTTACCGATACATCTATCAAAATTAAAAAACTAAGGAAATTTGATAAAAGATTTGAAATTATCATTCAGGGGCCAGAAGAAAAATTCGTTCTTAACCTTTTGAAAAAGGAAATTGGAAGTGTTCACGATTTTAAAGATATAATTGTTGGGAAGATATATAGAGGCAGCCTTGTAGATGTAGGGAAAGTCGGATTCGGTCTATTTGTTGATTGCGCTATTTTAAATCCACCTATTGATGTTCTTGTAAACTTACACAAATTAAGAGAGCAACTATGTAATGGAAATGAGAGATCTTTAAAAGAAATTATTGAAGCTTATGATTTTATCGATCATTTTCCTGTTTATGTTAAAATCACTGAATTAGATGAGGTTAACAATAAATTACTTGGAGAGTTAGCGCCAAAAACCCTAGAATTCTATAAAAAAATTTTAAAAGAAAACCTCGAATGTGTTTTTTTAAGCGGCGAAACTAAAGGTCAATTTAAAAAGGCATTAACTAAAAAAAGCCATTTTCAAGATTTTATTACTTTAAAAAGATTTGGCTTTTTGGAGAATCTTGTATTACTAAAAGAAGGATCTAATGCTCCCGGTATCATTGCTCATATTGGAAATGAACTTAGAAATTGTAAATTAAGCGCTATAAGACCCGATAAAATAAGAAAATTATTTCAATCAAAGAAATAAGTGGTGGGCCAGGAGAGGATTGAACTCCCGACCTTCGCGGTGTAAACGCGACGTCTATTATTCAATTTTTCATGAAAATTGAACCATAACCACTAGACCACTGGCCCATTTTATAGGTTATGGATAGAATTAGTTTTCTTTAAAATTAAAATTTTAGCAAATCACTGATTTTTGGGATTTTTATATCAAAAAAAAATTTTCTCCTAATTTTTATATATTAAATTGGAATGAGTTATAAAGAGAAAAATGTAATTCCATAGTTATTTGAAAATCAATGATCGAAGTAATGAAGAAAATAATGAAATTGAAAACGAAAATGGTACTAATTTTGAAGAAATAGAAGATGAATATGAACCTCCTGATGAATATGAAGATATTGATGAAGATTTAGAGAGTAATTTCGAACCTCTTGACGAAGATGATTATATAGATGAGAATTTAGAAAATTATTTTAAACCTAGAGATGAACCACCAGAAGATAATGAAAAAGAAATGAATGAGGATTTGGAAAAAGAAAAAATAAATGAGCAACCAAATAAGGAAGAACAACCTTTTCAAGA